>Ga0255346_1003054_pt1 | contig 20186 bp, 14 predicted proteins | sample wastewater_treat_FD_194410 | JGI IMG/M metagenome (GOLD analysis project Ga0255346, IMG submission 194410) | Wastewater microbial communities from Lulu Island WWTP, Vancouver, Canada - plant22 | ecosystem: Engineered > WWTP > Wastewater > Unclassified | place: Canada: Vancouver, British Columbia... | reverse complement strand
CAAGCACCGACCGGGTCGCGGAATGGCGCATCTTGTCGATGGTTTCGTTGATGGAGGCGTCCTTGGCGATGTAGGTGTCGGTTCTCGGGACATACGCCTCGGGTTGGTAGTAGTCATAGTAGGAGACAAAATACTCCACTGCGTTTTCCGGAAAATAGCTTTTGAATTCCCCATAGAGCTGCGCGGCCAGGGTCTTGTTGGGGGCAATGACCAGGGTGGGCTTCTGGACCCGAGCGATCACGTGAGCCATGGTAAAAGTCTTGCCCGAACCGGTTACGCCCAGCAGGGTCTGTTCCCGTATACCGTCCTCGATGGTCGCGGTGAGCCCGGCGATGGCCCGGGGTTGGTCTCCCGTCGGCCGCAAATCGCTCCGCAAGGCAAAGGGTCTCATGTAATCAGCACCCGGCGCTCCCAATCGCACTCTGCACCACTTCGCTGAGCTTTTCCATCTGGTACGGCTTGCTGATCGCGCCCATAAAACCATGTTCGGCAAAAGCGGCCATGACCGGATCGTCGGCATAGCCGCTTGCGACAACGGCTCGTACCGAAGGATCAAGCTCCTGCAACACCCTGAGCGCTTCCTTCCCGCCCATGCCGGCACGAACTGTCAGATCCAGGACGACCAGGTCAAAAGGAAGCTCTCTGGCCATGGCTTCCCGGTAGAGCTGAACCGCCTCCAGACCGTCGCGGGCCACCTGGACCTCATAGCCCAGGTAGTGGAGCATCTCCTCCGCCAGTTCCCGAACCATGTCATCATCATCCATGTAGAGGAGCCGGCCCTGGCAGGACGGGGACTTGCGCCGGGAGTCCGGGCTGGCGGCGCGGGGCGTTTCCGCCGACGCCGGGAGATACGCCTGGACCACTGTCCCTTTCCCGGGGGTTGACTGGATGGTGATCTGTCCTCCATGACGCCTGGCGATGGCGTAGGCAATGGTGAGGCCAAGTCCCATGCCTTTCTGACAACCTCTTGCCTTGGTACTGAAGTAGGGGTCGAACACCTTCGGCAAGTCCTTTTCGGCAATCCCCTGGCCGTGGTCCCTAATGCTCAGCTTTACGTAGCGGCCAGCTGCAAGGGAAGCCACTTCACATCCTGTCAGGGCCACGTTCTCCGCATTAACCTCGACGATCCCGCCCTCCGGCATGAAATCCCTCGCATTCATGACCACGTTGGTCACCAGCTGATGGATCTGTCCCGGATCGCCATGAATCGGCCAGAGATCATCGGCCAGGCGGAGGCGCCAGCCGGCATTGGACCCGCTCAACGCCAGTTGAGTGGCGTCACTGATGGTCCCGCCAAGGGCGAAGATGGTCTTGGCGGGGGCGCTGCCCTGGGCGAGCGAGATCAGTTGACGCGTCAGATTTCGAGCCTGTAGGGACGCCTTTTCGGCATCATTCAAGAGCTTGCTCACCTGGGGTTCGGTTCCGATGAGGTTGCCGGCCAGCGAAATGTTGCCCAGAATAGCTGTCAGGAGGTTGTTGAAGTCGTGGGCAATGCCTCCGGCCAGGATCCCGATGGATTCGAGATTCTGGGTACGGAAGAGCTCCTCTTCCAGCAACTTGTGCTCCGTCATGTCAACGATGATGCCGCGCATTCCAACCCGTTGACCACCATTTTCGATGGCGCTCGCGTACAGGAGAGTAGGAATGCTGCTGCCGTCCTTGCGCCGAGCGGTCAGTTCGGCAAATTCAATCCTGTGGCCGTTGGCTCCCGAGCGGGGTAGCAGCGCAATTTGATCCATTGTGGAAACCGTATAAATGGTCTGGAGCTGCAAGCCCTTGTCAAGATCCTCCTGAAGGTAGCCGAGGGTATCGAACGCCGCCCGGTTGAGGAAGGAAAGACGGCCGGCTGGGTCCGCTTCAAAAACCGGCTGCGGCAAAAGGTCAGCCAGATCCCGGTAGCGTTCCTCGCTGGCCCGCAAGGCACCGAGGATTTCGTTGCGCCGTTCGATTTCCTGCTGGAGCCGGTCGTTGAGCTCTTGCAGATCCAGAGTGCGTTCCCTGATGCCGGCTTCGAGACCTTCATTGGCCCGCGTCAGGGCTTCTTCCGCCTGCCGGCGGCGTTCCTGGCTCTCCGCCAGGCGGCGGGACATCCCATTGAAGGCCTCGATCAGGGCGTCCATTTCGTCACCACGACGGAATACCACCGGCTCGTCGCGCCTACCCTCAGCAATGTCCCGGCAGCGCGAGATCAGGAGAGCGATGCGGGTGGTGAACTGTGAGGTGAGGAAGCGACTCAGCAAAACTGCCAGGAAGAAACCCAGAAACAGGGCGATGATGGCTGAAATATGCAATTTCTGAAACTTGCTCCAAACCTGGGTGGCATCCATGTCAATGCCGATGAGATAGCGGCCCGCTCCATTTTTCACGGGGGCATATCCTGAGAGCGTTGCCCCCCATTCATCGGTGACGATTTCGTCGTCCACCGAGGGCTGAGAGAAACCTTCCAGCAGGGCCGGAACCAATTCCGTATATTCGCGGCCGGGCAGTGCCTGCCGGTCGCTTTCATCGGAATCCAGCACGAAGTAGACGCGGTCGGCCACCCGCCGCATGACGTACAGGTAGGCAATATCCGGGTTGGAGCGGCGAAAGGCGCGAAGCAGCGCCAGATCCTGCTGGTAGACGGGCAGGGTCGGCGCGGCTTCGCCCTGGATTTCGTCCAACCGGACGGCATCCAGGATCTCGCTGAGGAGCGCCGCACTGTTTCTTAGACGACTTTGAAGGCTGCTCTTCAGGTTGTCCACGGCGCTCAAATAAATATAGCTGCCGACCGTACCGCACACCAGCAGGACGGCCAGAAAATGGCTGAAGAAAAGCTTTCGACGAATGGGCAAAAGCAATTTCACCACCTGCAAAGGTCCTCACAAGGCTTTAGGAGGGTTCAGTGCCACACCCCCGCAATCTCACGGGGCAGTTAATATCAAATCCACACCAAACACAGAAGATCTCTTTTGACAAAAGCCAAAATCATCCACTAGTCTATCGACATTAATCATGGATTTCTGAAACGCTTTTATGAAAGCAGCCGACCTCGCCTTGGAACCGGCAGGCAGCGAGATTTGCGGTTGCACGCCGAGCCATGGACAGCCGGGCTCCTCCGGCGGTGAGGCCCTTGAGCACGGGGTGGTAACAGTTTTGAGCGAAAGAGAGGAATCGCATGGCCAAGAGACGGATAGGAATCCTTACCGGAGGTGGTGATTGCCCGGGGCTCAACGCCGTGATCAGGGGTGTCACCAAATGCGCCATCAACGAATACAACATGGAGGTTCTCGGCTTCTACGACGGCTTCCTGGGGATGATCGAAAAGCGCTTTGTCTTTCTAACGTCGGAAATGGTTGCCGGTATTCTCACCCAGGGCGGTACCATTTTGGGGTCCGACAACAAAGCCAACCCGTTCGATCACATCCTTGGCGAGGGTGAAAACAACCGCCGGATGGACGTTTCCGACCAGTGTCTGGAGCTGTACGAGGATCTCGGCATTGATGCCCTGATCTGTGTCGGGGGGGACGGCACCATGACTATCGCCGGGAAGATGGCCGAAAAAGGGGCGCAGGTGATCGGTCTTCCCAAAACCATCGACAAGGATCTGGTGGAAACTGAAATCACTTTCGGCTTCGATACCGCCAGGATGATTGCCACGGAAGCCCTGGACCGGGTGCACACCACCGCCCAGTCCCATCACCGCGTGATGCTGGTTGAGGTCATGGGTCGGAATGCCGGCTGGCTGGCTCTGGAATCCGGCATTGCCGGAGGTGCGGACATGATCCTCATTCCCGAAATTCCCTACGACATCAAGGAGGTGATCAGCGCCGTCCGCCGACGAAGCCGCCTCGGCAAGCGTTTCAGCATCATTGTGGTGGCGGAAGGTGCCAAACCCATCGGAGGGACCCAGACGATCCAACGCGTGGTTGCCGACAGCCCCGATCCCATTCGATTGGGAGGAATCAGCCATCTCCTTGCCAGCCAGATCGAGGAAGCCACTGGTATTGAATGCCGCGTTGCCATCCTTGGCCATGTACAGCGGGGCGGCACCCCCACCCCGGCCGATCGCCTGCTGGCCACTCAGCTTGCCGTAAAGGCCGTCGCCCTGGCCACCGAAGGGGTTTTCAACCAAATGGTGGCAATGCAGGGAGGTGAAATGGTGGCCGTTCCCATCGAACGCGTTATGGGCCGGCAGGCCCTGGTTCCGCCCGACTCCCCCCTGGTACAGACGGCGGTAGCGGTAGGAATCAGCTTCGGCGTCCCAGCCAGGAAGTGAGAGCAGGCAACCCGCGAAAATCCTGACGCTGCGCTGAATTGGATCGCATCCCGCGCCTCTCCCGCTCGATCTAGTCAACAGCGGGGTTGTCGATCGCCGCTTCTTTCCTGACGAACGGCCTTCTTTCTCCCTTTTCGGTCAACAGGACGCCATAGATGGCGAGCCCGGCGGCAGCCCAGAAGAGCTGCTCAATGCGGAGGGCTACTCCATATGTCAAGCCCAACGCCGCCTCGAATCCCAGAATCTTGAAGGCGAGTACGCGGGAACCTTCCTGCACCCCAATGCCCATGGGGATGGCAAAGGTGAGCAGATTGAACCAGGTGCCCAGAAGCCAGATACCCGCGGCGGCAAAAAAAGAGCCGTCTGCCAGGAGAAGAAGAAAATACCAGGTCTTCAGGATGCTCCACCCCATCCCCACCATGTGCCAGAACATGGCACACGGCAAGTCCCACGGACGCTCCCGGTAGAAGAGCCGGAGGCTCTGGTCCACCTGGGTGACGTGATCGGCGGCCCTGTTGAGGACTCTCCCTCCGACCTTGTGAGCCACGAGCCAGCGCACCACGGCGCCGAGCTTGCCATGCTTCTGGACGGTCAGAAACGCGACGATCCCGCTCCCGAGGAGGATGCTGCCGCTGAACATTGCCGCCGAGACTGCGACGGGCAACTCAATCTTCAGTAAAATGAGGCTGGAGCCGATGACCACAAAGAGGAGTTGGGAAAGCGTGTAGGCGAGTTTTCCGATGATGACGCCGGCGGCGGCCTGCGGCCCCACGTGGTTTAGAGCCAGAAGAGTTCCCTTGACGACCTCCCCTCCGATGTCGGCAGTAGGAGTAACATAATTTATGGAATAGCCGGCCAGCCGGATGCCGAACAGGCGAAAGAACGAGAGCGACCGATGGGGCGGCGAGAGGCAATGGCGCCAGCCGATGGTATGGAAGATATCTACGATTCCTTCCATCAAAATGAAGACGACCAATCCCCAACCGAGCAGGCAGAGATCGCGCCACAGGGTATCGAGTCCGATCTGCCAGACTAAAGCGATGAGGAGACCCGCCCCCAAAACAAGGGTCACCATGTGAAATCTTTTCAAAATGATTCCTTTCCCTCAACCGGCTTCCTGTTCCGGGCCCGACCATACCAGCGAAGTCGAAACCCGTGAATCGTGGCCGTCGCCACGGCCCAAAAAGTCGCAGCCACAAAGGTTTGCGAGAGATAGCCCAGGGGAAACCCGACAAGGAACAAGGTGGCGTAGATGTTGCGCCTGCCGGCGACACACCGAAAGCTGCGATCGAACCGGCTGAAGAGATCAATGCTCTTTCCATACCATTTGCCTGCCAGGGTATAGAAGATGTTATCCGCAGTGTCCGCAATCACCAGGGCCGCTGCGCAGAACAAGGGGAAATGACTCACGGTCAGGGAACTCAGACTCACTCCGAGCGCCAGATACCAGCTATTCTCATAGAAGTAGTCAATAACGTCTTCGTGCTCTCCCAGCCGACTGAACTGCAATTTGGTGCGGGCGAGTTTGCCGTCCACCCCGTCCAGAATGCTGACCACCAACGCGAGGACGGCGCCTGCCACGAAATGACCATACCAGAACAGCCAGGTGACCAGGAACGCGAGGACGGCCACCATAAGGGTGACGCCATTGGGCGACACAGGAGTCTTCAGCAGGGAGAAAGTGAGAGCATTCTCGAACGGGGGATGGATGTACCTCGCCGGAAAGTCCATCACCTGCTTTTGCTGCTGCCGAATGATGAGATGAGTCGCCTGCAGGGCCTCGTTTTCGGTACGGATCTCCAGAAAACAGGGCGTTTGCGGACCCCGCACATCCGGACGGAAAGGATCAATATCACCGGGCAAAAGGGATGCGGCCCGGTCTGCCACGACGGAAGCTCCCCGGTTCGCCCAGAGCACGAGGTCTTCTTTGTGGAGGAGTCCGGCGCGGATGGTTCGCTCTTCCCTGTCCGCCGCATCCTTATGACAAAGGGTGGGTCGGGAAGCGGACAGCAACGCCTGGAAAAGCCGAGGATCGATCAAATGACTCGCATCGACGTAGAGAAAGCAATCACCAAGGGCGGCGATGGATCGCAGTGCAGCCGCCAGCCCATCTGTAACTTCCCTGGCTTCCAGCTGGATGCCGCCTCGCCATTTATCCAGACTCGCGACGGGGTGACCCGCATCCCAAAGGAGGATCACCCGGGTCACGCCCAGCGCCCTGAGGTGGAAAAGCGACCTGGCAACAAGCGGAATTCCCCCGACTTCCTTCCAGGCTCCCGGCGTGCAAGTGTTGAGAATAGCCAGCGGGGGGAACGGTGCCACGCCTTTGCACGACATGGCCTAATCAGCTCCGCCGCCCAAAACGGCGTATAGTCTCACCTGGTTGCCGAGCCGCGCCAGGTTGACGGTGATGAGTCCCTGTTGGGCTTCATAGAGGGAGCGCTGCGAGTCGAGCACGACCAGGAAATTGTCGATCCCCTTCAGGTAGCGGGCATTGGAGAGCCGGTAGGTTTCGCTGCTGGCATGGACCAGGGATTCTTGAGCAGCCAGCTGATCATCCACGGTACCGCGGGTGGCCAAGGCATCAGCGACTTCTCGGAAGGCTGTCTGGATAGACTTTTCGTACTGGGTTACGGCGATTTCCCGATCCACCTTGGTCGCTTTCAGTGCCCACCAGGTGCGGGCGTCGAAGATCGGCGTCACGATCTGCGGGGCAAAGGTCCAGGCATCCTGCCCGGGCCTGAAAAGACGCGACAAGTCGCCGCTCGCCGTCCCGAAGGCGGCCGTCAAGGAGATCCGAGGGAAGAAAGCGGCGCGGGCAGCCCCGATGTTAGCGTTAGCGGCCTTGAGCAGACCCTCTGCCTGGAGGATGTCAGGACGGCGCAGCAGCACCTCCGATGAGATACCAGGAGAGATGTCCGCACGCAGGCTGACAGTGCTCAAGTCCTCCGGCAACAATTCTTTCGGCACCGGCGAACCCGCGAGCAGGTTCAAGGCATTTTCGTTTTGCGCCACCAGTCGGGTGAAGCGGGCAGTATCGACTCGCGCCGCATCCACTCTCGTCTGAGCCTGGCGCAGGTCCAGTTCGCCAGCAAGTCCAACCTCGTGACGCCGTTGAATCAGATTGTAGGAGGCCTCCTGAGCTTCAAGGGTGGATTCGGCCAAGCGAAGCCGTTCCCGATCCGATGCGTAGACCAGATAAGCACCGGCAACGCCCGAAACAAGCGAAATCCGCACGCTCCGACGGCCCTGCTCCGTGGCCAGGTACTCCTCCAGGGCCTTGTCCTTCAGGCTCCGGAGACGGCCGAAGAAGTCGATCTCCCAGGCCGTGATCCCGAGATTCACGTCGAACTGCTCGACCGTCGGGGATTCCTCATCACCCGAAAGATCGAAGGGAATCCTTGCCTTGTAATAACTCCCGGCAGCGTCGACTGTCGGCAGCAGCTGTACCCGCTGAATGCCGTAAATGGCGCGGGCTCTCTCCACGTTCAAGGCCGCCATTCTCAGATCGAGATTGTTCCGCAGAGCCGTGTCGATGATTTGCTGCAACCGTGAATCGGCAAAGAATACCCGCCAGTGGGTGGCGGCTGCCGTCGGCGCCCCCGGTTCCGTCAAGGTGTCCTCGTAAGCAGGCCCACTCGGCCACATGGCGGGGACGGGGGCGGCCGGCCTGAGGTATTCGGGGGCCAGCGTGCAGCCACCCAACGAAACGATGACTAAACCCAGTAGTAAAAACCGCTGCTTATTCATGTGATGGATCCCCTGCGACAGGTGCCGCCGCCTTTCTGGCGGCTTCCGCCTTCCGGTGTTTTCCAGACTGTTCATAGATCAGGACATAAAACAACGGCGCAAATAGAGTCACCAGAAAGGTGGCGGTCACCACGCCGCCCAGAACACCGATACCAATGGCCTTCTGTGCCCCTGCCCCGGCCCCGCTCGCGAGCGCCAGCGGCAGCACACCGAAGCCAAAGGCCAAGGAAGTCATGATGATGGGACGGAACCTCAGCTTCGATCCCTGCAGAGTCGCCTCGATGAGTCCCATCCCTTCCTCAACCCTGGCTTTGGCAAACTGCACGATCAGGATGGCGTTCTTGGTAGTCAGACCCAGCGTGGTGAGCAGGCCGATCTGGAAATAGACATCATTGGGCATGCTCAGCCAGCTGGAACCGATCACCCCGCCGATGGCGCCGAGCGGCAGGACCAGCAGGATCGAGATGGGGATGGGCCAGCTTTCGTAAAGGGCCGCCAGGCAGAGGAAGATCACAAGAATCGAGAAAGCGTAGAGAATGGGCGCCTGAGCACCGGCCATGCGCTCCTGATAGGAAAGCCCGGTCCAGTCGAACCCGATCCCCTGGGGCAGCTTTGCGGCAATCTCTTCCATGGCCTTCATCGCGTCTCCGGAACTTTTCCCCGGTGCCGCCTCCCCCCAAATGTTGATCGCCGGAAAAGCGTTGTAGCGCTCGAGCTTGGGGGAACCGGAGGACCAGTGTCCGGAGGCAAAGGACGAAAAGGGTACCATCTTCCCCGCGTTGTTGCGAGCGTAGAGCCTGTCAAGATCCTTGGGCAACATGCGGTCCGGGGCATCCGCCTGAATGTAAACCTTCTTGACTCGACCGGCCTGGATGAAGTCGTTGACATAGGAACTGCCGAAGGCTGCCGAGATGATCCGGTGGATGGAGGTGATGGGAGTCCCGAGGGCGCCAGCTTTTTCCCAATCCACGTCGATCCGGTACTGGGGGACGTCTTCCATGCCGTTGGGCCGGACGGCCATCAGTCGCGGGTCTTGCGCAGCCATGCCGAGAAGCTGGTTGCGCGCCTGCATCAAGGCCTCATGGCCCACGCCAGCACGGTCCTGCAACATAAAATCGAACCCTTTCGCACTGCCGAGTTCGACGACTGCCGGAGGGGGGAAGGCCACGACAATGGCGTTCCGAATCTTTGAAAAAGCGATATTGGCCTTCCTGGCTACAGCGGCTACTTTCAGCTCCGGGCGGTCGCGCAGTTCCCAGTCCCGGAGCCGGATAAAGGCGATGGCCATGTTCTGTCCTCTGCCGGCAAAGCTTATTCCCGCAACCGTCATGATTGCCTCCACCGCATCTTCTTGCCCGACCAGAAAATGCTCCCGGACCCCAGCCATGACCGTTTTGGTCTGCTCGATGGTCGAAGTGGCCGGAAGCATGGCCTGCACATACATCACCCCCTGATCCTCATCCGGCAGATAGGCGGTGGGCATGCGCTGAAACAAGAGCCCCAAAGCCGCCACGATCACACCGAAAATAAGCAGGTAGCGCAATCTCTTGGCAAGAGCATGCCCGACCACCCGAACATACAGATCTCTGATTCGGAAAAAGGTGCGATCAAACCAGCTGAAAAAAGGGCGCAGGAAAAAGATCGCATTCTCCGCCGGTTCATGCCCCTTGGATACCGGTTTGAGCAGTGACGCGCACAGAACCGGCGTCAGGATCAGGGCAACGGCGACCGAAAGGAGCATGGAGGCGATGATGGTCACGGAAAACTGGCGGTAGATGACCCCGGTCGAGCCGCCGAAGAAGGCCATGGGGCCAAATACCGCCGACAGCACCAGGCCGATTCCGATGAGGGCGCTGGTGATTTCATCCATGGACTTGCGGGTGGCTTCCCTGGGCGGGAGCCCTTCCTCGGTCATGATACGTTCCACATTCTCCACCACCACGATGGCGTCGTCTACCAGTAGCCCGATGGCCAGCACCATGGCAAACATAGTGAGCATATTGATGGAGAAGCCGAAATATCCCAGCACCGCAAAGGTCCCCAGGATCACCACCGGCACCGCGATGGTCGGGATTAGAGTGGCCCTGAGGTTTCCCAGGAAGAGATACATCACCAGGAACACCAGGAGAATCGCCTCGAACAGAGTCTTAACCACCTCTTCGATGGCCACCTTGACGAAAGGGGTGGTATCGTAGGGATAGACAACCTTCATCCCCTGCGGGAAGTAGCGGCTCATCTCTTCCATCTTGGCCCTCACGGCATTAGCCGTGTCCAGGGCGTTGGCCCCGGCAGCCTGCCGTATGGCCAGGCCGGAGGAAGGTTTGCCGTTGTAGGCACCCTCAATGTCGTAGGTCTCGGTCCCCAGTTCGGTGTGGGCGACGTCCTTGACACGCACAATGGAGCCGTCAGGATTCGTGCGGAGGGGGATGGCGGCAAACTCTTCGGGGGTTTTGAGCAGGCTCTGCACGATGATGGAAGCATTCATGCGCTGGCCTTCCACCGCCGGCGCCCCGCCGAACTGCCCGGCGGAAATCTCGACATTGTAGGCTTTGAGAGCCACAATGACGTCTTCAATCGTTAAGTTGAAGCCGGTGAGCTTGTCCGGGTCGATCCAGATCCGCATGGCATACTGCGAGCCGAAGTTTTCCACCTCGCCTACCCCCGGCACCCGCGCCAGGACTTTCTCGAGGTTGGATTGGGCATAGTCTCTCAGATCATTCCCGTCCATGCTGCCGTCTTCGGAGATCAGGCTCACGATTATCAGCCAGTTCCGGGTCGATTTGCTGACCTTCACGCCCGATTGCTGAACCACCTCCGGCAGGCTCGCCATGGCGAGCTGCAGTTTGTTCTGGACCTGTGCCCAGGCAAGGTCCGGGTCAGTCCCGGGAGTAAAGGTCAGCTCGATCCGGGAAGCGCCCGCGGAATCACTGGTAGCCTTCAGATACAGCATCTTGTCGAAGCCGGTCATCTTCTGTTCAATGATCTGGGTGACACTGTTTTCGACCGTCTCCGCCGAGGCGCCGGGATAGAATGAGTCGATGGCGATGGAAGGGGGGGCGATGGGGGGGTATTGCGCCACAGGCAAGTTGTAGATCGCCAGTCCGCCCGCCACCATCATGATGATGGCGATCACCCAGGCGAAGACCGGACGATCCAGAAAGAATCTCGAGAGCATCACAGGCCTCCGTCAGTTGGATTTCGCAGCCGGTTGAGACGTGGTGTCGGGTGCTGCAGCTTCTTTCCGACCCGCATCGCTGGAGACGACCTTCACGGAACTGCCGGGCCGCGCTTTCTGCATTCCTTCGAGAATCACCCGCTCGCCAGCCGCAAGACCCGATGTCACCAGCCATTGATCGCCAATGGCCCGATCGAGCCTGAGCGGCCGCTGCTGGACCTTCCCTTCGCCGTCCACGACCAGCACCGAGGGATTCCCCTTGGGATCGCGCGACACGGTCTGCTGGGGAATGAGAATGGCCTGCTCGTTAATGCCCTCCCGCACCACTGCCCGTACGAACATCCCCGGCAGCAGCACGCCGTCGGGATTGGGAAAGACAATCCGCAGGATGACCGACCCCGTGGTCGGGTCCACGGTGATGTCGCGAAACTGGAGCGTTCCTTCCAGGGGGTAGACTTCATCGTCCTGTAGGATGAGTTTGACTTTCTGCTGGTTCCTGCCGTTCTGGTCAAGTTGGCCTTCCTCCAAACGGCGCCTCAAGCGCAGCAGTTCGGAGGTGGATTGGGGGACATCGGCATAGATGGGGTCCAATTGTTGAATGGTGGCCAGGGCGATAGTTTGATGCGCCGTCACTAAAGCCCCGTCCGTCACGCTGGAGCGGCCGATGCGTCCGGAAATGGGCGCTGTGACCCTGGTATAACCCAGACTGATGCGGGCGGTCTCCACCGCAGCTTTCCAGAGTTCGACCTCTGCCTCGGCCTGTTTCAGGGCGGCGGCTGCGTCGTCGTAGTCCTGCTGACTCACCGCTTTGTCGGCCAGCAGCTCCTTGTAGCGCTGCATCCTCAATTGAATGGCCGGTCGATTGGCTTCAGCCTTGCCAAGTGCGGCCCTGGCATTGTCAAGGGTCGCCTGAAAGGGGGCGGGATCGATTTGATAGAGGATCTGGCCGCCCTTGACATCGGAGCCTTCCTTGAACAGGCGTTTCTGGATGAGGCCGCTGACCTGCGGCCGGATTTCCGCGACCAGATAAGCGGCGGTGCGTCCCGGCAATTCCGTGGTCAGCTCAACCCGCTGCGGCTGCACTGTCAGCACGGCGACTTCGGGGACCGGGGGCGGAGCGGCTTGTTTTCGCTCCTCGCAGCCGCTCAGGAAAAGGCTGCCTGCCAGTGATATCAAAACCACAATAAGCTTCACGGTAATAGCGGTAAGTCTACAAATAGGTGAATCGGCCCAGCGACAGGCAATGCTCACCTTGTGTTGTGGCCTTGGGGGATCATGGCGATTAGGCGGGTTATTGACAGTTCCATTTTGCTGCATCCGAGACCTCCAGATTATCCGATTGAGACTACCATGAAAATCAACCATGCCCTGCTTCCATGCCGGTTACCCAGCCCCAGCTGGGAAACCGGCGCGGTATCTGACATCTTCACCGTGATGCGCCACCAGGGTAGCTATCCGATTGCTGAGAGATCCACTTGCATAAATCCGATCCGGATTACCCATCCAACAATCCTTTGAAGAGAATACTCAAAACCGTATCCGGATCTTCCGGGTAGGGATGCTGTTCGGGCTCTTCAAGCCAGAGGAAGAGGAAGGCGTTGCTGATGCTGTCGAGCGCAACGGCCAGGTGGTGGGGGTCGCCAATCCTCTTGAAGCGCTTCTTCTTCATGCCGCTCTCGAAAATCGCAGCCAGGTCTTCCATGAATTGCCTGTGGCGGTGCCGAATCTCGGCACTGGAATTAGCCATGACGTTGTAGCGTGCTCCCTGGGTCTCGGCAAAATAAATACGGATCATGGAGACGTTGGCACGAAAAACCTCGCCCTTGGCCTGGACGTATTTGCGCAGTTTTTCGACCTCATCGTCTGTTTCTGCAACAGCCTTGGTGAGTGCCTCATGGAACTTGAGGTGCTTCTCCAGGATCAGGGCCTGGTATAGGTCTTCCTTACTGTTGAAGAACTTGTACAGCGTGCCGATGGCAAACTCGGCCTTCTCCGCGATCTGCTGCATGGATACGTTGTGGTACCCTTTCTCTGAGAAAAGCTCGAGCGCAGCGGCCAGCATCTCACGGCGCTGCGCGAGCTTCTCTCGTTCCCGCCGTGAGAGCTTCTTGTGTTCCATGGCGTTATCTCCCGACCTGTAATCTCCGTTCACTTCGTGAACAGGGCGTCAGATTTTATAACAGTCCGTCACGTTGTCAAGAGGCGTGCGAAGAAATTTTCGTGAGGCGCCGGTAAGCTCCGGGGAAGGCCATCCTCTTTGGAGGCACTGGTTTGGAAGCACTGGCTGCACCGTGCCATGAAGGCACTCGTGCCACGCATTACTTGATGAGGAATTGACTGATGCAAAGAGTCAGGGAAACAATCCTGCTTACCGTGTGCCGGCTATCATCGGAAGATCGCCGGGTCGGCCCGAAGGATCCTTTTTGTTGACAAGACTGGGGCAGGCTCGAAGGCCTGCCCCATGGGTGTCAAGCACTTTCCGCGCTGACAAGATCCTCGCTCAATCCCAGGCCAGGATCTCCTCGTCGTAGATGGTTTCGATCTTGCGCTTATGCTTCAGTTCTTCATTGGCAAGCATCTCGAAAAGTTTGGCAGTTTTTTCATTCATGCATTTGTCCTTCCATCCCAGATAGAAGGCGTGCGCTTTTTCTTCCTTTTTCATGGAGAGCGCGAGGGCTTCCTGGTAGGTCAACTGGTCATGGAATTTGACATCGATCATATAGTCGCTGATCTGCAGATCCTCAACCTTTGCCAGTTTGAGATTACTCAGAGCGGCAAGATCCAGTTCCTGCAGGAGCTTGCGATGGCGTGCTTCCTCTGCTAGCATTTCCTGGAAAAACTGTTTGATCCACTGATTCTTGGCCCGATCGGCACATTGCTGATAGAACTCCATGGCCTTCTCTTCTTTTTCAATGGCAAACTTGATGATGGTATCTACGGAGCTGCACGAAACAGTGGTCATGGTTCCCTCCCCTTGTAAAAGATTTGAGCCCTAGTTGGGTTCTCATTCTCAAGTGATCAATGCCGACAACATAAAGATCCCGAAGTCCGGCTGCAAATCTATTGCCCTTGTTCAAAAAGGGAAACGAACGAGAAGGAAGATACATCCACCAGCCCCAAATCGGTGAGCTTCAATTCAGGGATCACGGGGAGGGCGAGAAATGAAAGGGCCATGAAGGGGTTGGCCAAAGTCGAACCCCAGGCCGCGGCCAGTGTCTTGAGCGTCTCAAGGCGTTCCACCACGAGCTCCAGCGGCTGGTCCGACATCAGCCCGGCAATGGGAAGCGGGAGTGTTTCCAGAGGACCGTCGGCTGCACCGATGGCCATGCCCCCACCCACATTCCGGACCGCATCAACCACCTGCAGGATATCCTGATCGCTCCCGCCGGCGGCAATCAGGTTGTGGGAATCGTGCGCCACGGTGGTGGCAACGGCGCCTTTGCGGAGCCCCAAACCCTGTACGAAACCCACGGCCGGCCGACGATCCGGCAGGTGACGATTGTAAACCGCCAGTTTCAGCAGATCGCGACTGCTGTCCGCCACGACCCTGGTCCCATCAATTGTGGGAGGCACAAGCCGGCTCGCGGTAAGAATGGTTCCCTCCTGTATTCCGATCACGCGTAACCGGCCCGGTTGCGCCGGAACGGCCAGATCTTCAAGCGCCAGGCGGGTGATCCTCATCGGGCTGGGAGGAAAGGATGGATGCGGCCACGCCTGCGAGTCCACAAGGAGTCTTCCCTCACGCGCCACTTCCCGGCCGGCCTTAAACACCCGGCAGGGCTCCCACGGCTTGAGACCGGGGCTCATGGTAAAATCTGCCTGAAAGCCCGGTGCCAAGGCCCCGAGGTGGTCCAGCCGGAAGTATCTGGCAGCGGTAAAGGTGCCCAGAGTGAGTGCCAATACCGGCTCCATCCCCCTGGTCATGGCCTGATTGACGATGGCGTTCATATGGCCTTCCCGGAGCAGGTCATCCGGGTGACGGTCATCGCTTACCAGCATGCACCGGGGCCAGGTGTGCCGATCCACCAGAGGAAGGAGCGCTGCCAGGTCCTTTGATTGGCTGCCCTCCCGGATCATGATGTGCATCCCCTTGGTGAGTTTCTCACGAGCCTCGGCAAGCGTGGTGCATTCATGGTCTGAAGCGATCCCGGCAGTGAGATAGGCATTGAGCTGGAGGCCACTGAGGGATGGTGCATGGCCGTCGCGGATAAATCCCTGGAAGAGCACGAGCTTGTCCATCACCTCCGGGACCGCCTGAATGACCCCTGGGAAATTCATCATTTCCGCCAACCCGAGGAGCCGTTCGTGGGGAAGCAGCGAGAAGAGATCGGCAGCTCTAAGACTCGCTCCCGAGGTCTCCAGAGGAGACGCCGGGACGCAGCTCGGGAGGTTGAAATAGACCTCGAGCGGGAGATCACGCGTCGCTTCCAGAAAATAGCGGATGCCCTCCAGACCCAGGACGTTGGCAATTTCGTGCGGGTCTGCAACCACAGCGGTCGTCCCCCACGGCAGGACGGCCGCACAAAACTGTGAGGGGTTCAGCATCGAGCTTTCCAGGTGAAGGTGGCCGTCAATGAAACCAGGGCAGAGGTAGCAGCCGGAAGCGTCGATCACCTGCTCGGCATCGTAGTCACCCCACCCCACCACCACCCCATCGTAGATGGCCAGGTCAACCTGCTCGATGGTCCCGGAAAGCACATTGACCAGCCGACCCCGGCGCAGGCAGAGGTCCGCCCGTCGCTTCCCCTGCGCCGCCTCTATGCGCTGCACCAGTCGTTCACTATTCAACCGGGCCGATCTCTCACATCCCTTCATGGCGATCCATCATGTCCGCTGAAGTGTCAGTCGTTCCACCACAAACCGGAACCAAGAGCCATCATCACATCTTGTATTTGCTGAATTCTTTCGGATCAAGGCCCTCAAGGATCTCGGACCACTTTTCTTTGTTGCCTTCATCAAACATGGGACGAGGAGCATCTTCCGTCTTTTGCGATTTGGAGATCACGTCCTCGCTGACAAAGATCGGGGCCTTGGCCCGCAGAGCGATGGCAATGGCATCACTCGGGCGGGCGTCAATGGAGCTGATCTGTTCGCCGTTGCGGATATAGATCAGGGCGTAGTAAGTATTGTTGCGCAGGTCGCAGACCTCGATCCGCTCGACCTTGACGGCGAGATAATCGAAGCAGTTCTTGATGAGATCGTGGGTCATGGGTCGCGGGAATTGGATGTTTTCGAGTTCGGTGGCAATCGCGGTCGCCTCGAGCAGACCGATCCAGATGGGCAGTGATGTCTCGGTCCGCATGTCTTTCAGGATAACGATGGGCGTGTTGCTCTGGGGGTCCATGACCAATGCTGCCACTTTCATCTGTCTGTACATGGTGCCTCCATTTCAGTGCCTCCATTTCATCAATTTGCGTTTCCCGCAGTCGGAAAGCGCGGAAGCGGCGCATCCGGGAACCGGTACGGGAGCCACCGAAACGCTCGGGAGACTTACCGCGGCTGCCACAGCTCTCCCGTGAGCGAGTGGGAAAAAGCTGACGTAATCTTCACATATCTGGTTTCTCCGATCAACTCCTTTGAACCCTCAAAATTCACCACCCGATTCTGCTGCGTTCGCGCTGTGAATTGGCCGTTGCTGGCCCGACTCGGCCCTTCCACCAGCACCTCGCGAACCTTGCCAACTTCAAGCTGATTCTTCCGCAGGGTGATGGCGGTCTGGAGGCTCTGCAGGGCGATCAGACGTCGGGCTTTGGCAGCCTCATCCAACTTGTCGGGAAAAGCTGCCGACCGTACCCGGGGACGGTCAGAGTAGCGAAACGAAAACAGATTGTCGAATTCTACGGTTTGCAGGAGCTGGACCGTCTGTTGGAAATCCTCCTCGGTTTCCCCCGGAAACCCAACCATGACGTCGGAAGACAGCCCAATATCGGGACAGATTTCGCGCAGCTGACGGATCTTCTGCAAGTACTGGGAAGCGGTGTAACCTCGGTTCATGCGCCTGAGAACCGAATCGGATCCTGCCTGCAAGGGAAGATGGAGATTGGTGCAGAGGCTGGGCAAGGTGGCGAAGCACTGCATGAGGCCTTCGGTCAGGTCTTTCGGGTGAGAAGTGGTAAAGCGGAGGCGGCAAACGTCGGTTTCGGCCTGAAGGCGGTGCAGCAACTCGACGAAAGAAATGGACTCATCCAACCCACGTCCATAAGAATTCACATTCTGACCCAGCAGCAGGATCTCCCGGACCCCTCTGGCGGTGAGTTCCTGGATCTCTCGAATGATCTCCTGCGCCGGGCGACTCCGTTCTGGCCCGCGAACGTAGGGGACGATACAGTAGGTACAATAGTTGTTACAGCCCTGCATGATGGTCACCGGGGCAACCACTGCCGGGGGGCCGGCGATGGCAGGTTGAAACGGCTTGAGAGGGGGGCGGGGAACATCTTCCTCCGGCAAATAGACGGTGCGTTGCCGTGTTCTCCGGACCTCTGCCAGCAGATCACCGATTCTCGCAATGCCCCGGGTTCCCACGACCAGATCCACCTGCCGAAATCGCTCCAGGAGCTGCTCGCCCAGCTGCTGGGCGACGCATCCGGCGACAATGATGATCAGCTCGGGGCGACGCGCTTTGAGGCTGCGCAATCGACCGAGCAGGGAATGGACTTTCTGTTCGGCCTTTTCCCTCACCGAGCAGGTGTTGAGAAAGATGACGTCGGCGGATGCCGGCTCCGAAGCCGGGACATAGCCCTGCGCTTCCAGAACCTGCTGGACCCAGCCGGAATCGTAGTCATTCATCTGACAACCAAAGGTCTTGATGTAGTACTGAGGGGAAGCCGCCGGCAGAGGAGGGGGCAGCACCGGCACGGAGGCGTTCAGCATGGGACCTCGGCGTATTTCCGGGAGAGTTCCGCGAGGCGGAGGACAAGGGTCCTCATGATCTGAAGCGCGACTTCCGGATAATCGCGAATGATCACTTCCAGGTCATCGAAACCATATCTTTCCACAACGCTGTCTCCAACACTGATGATGGTAGCCTGGCGGGGAAGATGCAGCAGGCCCGCCATCTCGCCGAAAAACTCCCCGGGCGACTCGATTCGCGACACCTCCTTGCCCGCCTTGGTGACGATTAGCCCTCCCTGGGTCGAAACCAGGCGAAAAAAATCCGTACCCAGCGCCCCTTCCTCGACGACCCTATCTCCATCTACATAGAAATCGACGCGGGCCTCTTCAAATCGGAAGGTCCCTGTTTCCTGCAGGACATTCTCGCTGGTCTGAACCAGTTGCTGCAGGGCAGAAGTCAGGATGCTCCGCGTCATCCTGGGATTTTCCCGAAAGAAGTGATCCAGTGCTTCCGGTCCGTAGGAGGCAATCCGGGAAGCAGTGTTCACCCTTGCGGTGTAGGGAATGGCGCGCTTAAAGAGGATGGTCTCCAATCCAAAGACATCCTGCTCCTCCAGCAGCCGAATGAATCTTCCCCGCTTACTGATCTTAACCTGGCCACTCAAAATGACAAAAAACGAGGACGATTCTTCTCCTTCCCGCACCAACTCATCCCCGTGCTGACAGCCGTAGACGTCTCGAGCTTGATGCAGGCGGGATGAGTGTCTTTCATCGACCCTTGGGGAAGTCTCTTCCATTAAGAAATTCCCTGACTGTCATTAAGAAATTCCCTGACTGTGAGCCTGCCTCCCTCGCTGGGAGAGAAGCCTGGCGATTTGCCCCAGAGATGGCATGCCGGTCACGCCTGAAAAGGGATTCTACACCAGTCATTTTCCTTTTGTAAAGCGCTCTCCATCCGGACCATCAGGCTCCGCCCGATCACGGCCGGCGAATGGCCCTCCTCGGTAGTTCACCCGACGGAACTGGAGTCTCTCGGATTCGCTCCTCAGGATTTCAGCCACATCCTCTTCGCACCCCGGCGCTATGCTCAGTTCAATCAAACCCAATCCGGCATCGATGGTAGTGACCACGCCGATGCCTTCATAGGCCTCGATAATAAATCGCAGCAGGTGGATGTGGGAGGGCGAGATAATGAAGTGCTTCTTGACACACGTCTTAGAACGTTTCTGCAAGGATTTCCCCTTTTGTTTCACCAGCGTCTATGGTACCAGATGAGTCGACCGGACGGAAAGGGGGATCCTTTATGTTGAAGGAGGGTGACCTTGAACCAGGGGGATCTGCCAACCACCGAAGGCGGCTCGAGGAGTTGACAGCATGAAGCTAGATCGTGGGAAGGAACGCACCAGGATGGCCACCGTCCTGGTTCTGGTTCTCATCTCGGGGCTTGCGGCTGGATTCGTCAAGGCCCAGTCTCAAGCTCCTTCCAATGTCTTCTTCAGCCAGGGCCAGGCCGTCTCCCATCCCCAGGATCCTGCCAAGAGTCGGCGTGATGCCCTGCACAGTTTTCAGCAAGAGGGAATTGTCCGGGCTGCCTCGGCATACCTCTCCCCAGCTGAGCTGGGACAGCATTATGGACTCATCCAGGAGCGTATTCTGACTCAACCCCAACGCTACATCCAGACTTATCAAATCTTCTTCGAGACCCCCGACGCGGCCGGGCTCTTCCTAATAACCGGCCAGGTTACCATTTTCATGGACGTGCTGAAGAGGGATCTCCTGGCCTTGACTGCGGCGCCCACCGCAACGGAAGCGGGGCCCCCCTCCAAGCCGGAGCCCCGCCCTGACGCTGCTGTCGGCGAGGAAGCAGCGGCCGGGGTTGAACTGCCTGACACCGCTCCGGGCCCAATCCAGGAACTCTTTTGGGCGGTTGCCGAGAAATGGGAGCAGGACTGGCACCTGCCCGCGGATTCACGGGATCCGGACGGGCCCTTTGCAGCAAGCGTTTTCCAGGAGCTTTCGGATTACGGCTGGTCGCTGCGGTTCCCCGAGGCTGGAACGCTTACTCCGGATGAGGATGGAACAGTCGGCAACGGCGATGCGGTGGCGCGGGCCGCTGCCCTCGGACTGCCTTATGTAATAGTAGGAAGGGTGGGCCCGCAAGCGAATACCCTTGGA
>Ga0255346_1003050_pt1 | contig 20213 bp, 20 predicted proteins | sample wastewater_treat_FD_194410 | JGI IMG/M metagenome (GOLD analysis project Ga0255346, IMG submission 194410) | Wastewater microbial communities from Lulu Island WWTP, Vancouver, Canada - plant22 | ecosystem: Engineered > WWTP > Wastewater > Unclassified | place: Canada: Vancouver, British Columbia... | reverse complement strand
CGCCTCTGGAAATGCCAGTGCGGCAAAATCGACAGGTTCTATCTGCTCGAGCAATTGCCCAAGTATTTCCTCGTGTGGGGTGGCCGTCTTCGGCCTTCTCAATTCTGAAATATGACTTTGTATCATTTTCGGATTATCAAGCCCCGAAAAGTCCGGATTGAGTTTTATTGCTGTTTCCATATCTTAAAGTTTATTTTTGCATCGTGAAAAAAGTTACTGAAGTTATCGAAGTTACTATCGAAACAAAACTTTTTATTTTCCATGTCGGTATTTTTTGTAAAACTCATCTGCTTCTTCGGGATGAATGCGATAATAAATATCCGCATCTTGGTAATGAAAAGCGATCCTACCGTCCGACTTCCTTCCGAAGTATCCGGCGACGGTTGCTGCGCCTACTTCGCACAACCGATTGATATGATAAAGCGCTGCCTGGTAGCTGATCCCCAGCTCATCCGCAACATCCTGAACGGTCTTAACATTTTTCAGTGCATGAAGTACTCTTTCACGGGTAGTTAAATAATTGCGATTATTTTTGCAGGTATCAATGTTTTGATTATCTTTGTCCTGCCCAATCACGTCGCCAGCGTTGATGATATTAGCGCCCTTCGTCGGTCCCTGCCGACGGGGGCGTTGTTCGTTTCCTGTCATGATTTACGCCCTCCTATTTTTTGACGATAGAAACTGATCCGCTTCCTCTTCAATCTCACTGACTGTCTTCACTCGACCGTCTTTTAAGTAGTCTTCAAGGTCGCTTTTAGCAAAATACAGACGCTTACTGCGCTTCATGTAAGGCAGTTCACGTCTTGAGGCTTTAGTATAAACAGTTGGTACTGATAAATGTAGAAACTTTGCCGTTTCTTTAACTGTGAGAAACTGATCCTCCGTCTCCTGTGGTTGTACATTTGTGATAATTTTGTACAACTCATCAACTTTTTTTGTCAGTTCAGCTACCGCTTCGGGTAAATCGTTAAAACTAATTGTCGTTGCTGTCATATCGTTTTTGTTTTTAATGAAATGATATGACAAACATACTACACTTTTTAAGCGTAACTTGTTGGTATTCAGTTGTATAATCTTGTATGCAAGAAATTACAAGTTTATTGTATTAGATTATTTTGTGTCCATTAGTGTTTTTATGTAATCTTTTATGCTTTCAAGTTCTTTATAATCAGAATGTTCGTTGTAAGAATAATCGTTCATGGCTTGGTAGCTTTTTATATCCCAATCGAATTCTCTTTCACAATAATCATGAAATTTTCTATTGTAGTTATATTTTGGTATTAAGTTTAATTCCTGTAAAGCCATAAGCAATAACTTCAAGCGTTTCCCTCCAATATTTTTATATTTTGATTTAATACCCTCAACAATATCAAATCTATTAACATGGTTTATAAGATCGCTTAATTGAGGTGTTTTTTTTGTTTCCCGACTTCCATTTGTTGTAGCTTCGATGTCTTCAGTATCTTTATTCCTCCAGTACTGAAGTTCTTTTTCAAGATTCCATCCTGAATCATTAAAACATCTCTCTTTATATTCGTGATATAGCTTGTAGTTATTGGCTTTTTTAGCTTCGTCAATCATTTCCCACATTAATTTATCGGGGTTCTTTACAGACAACCATAAAAGAAAATCATCAATACCCTTTGGCCTGATAATACCCTTCGTTTTAAAGTAGTCATCAAATTGAATCTGAATAGCTTCATACTCATTACTAAACTCAATCTGAAACAATCTAATTGACTTGATTGCTTTTTCGGTTAATTCTTTTAGTGGATCGGTTGCATCAGCAATTTTTTTTACCGCTTCACCTACGGTTTTACTTATTTCTGCTGTACGTTCTGACAAAACCGCAATCGCTTTTTGTGTTTCTTCTGGAAGTTGATAAACCTGAACATCTGATGTATGTTTATTTTCTTTCATAGCTGTAATATTAAATTGTTATTGTGCCTTCTTATCAAATATTTCGTGAAAAAGTTACTCAAGTTACTAAAGTTAGTCTTTAAACAAAACTTTTTTGATTGCATCGAATATTTCATAAGGCTGTTTTTTTGTTGAATGAAGTCAATGCATCGGTTTGTCTCTTTATCTGGTCATCTTCGAAGCCGTCAAGGTAGTTCTCTGTAACGCCCAAATTACTATGTCCCAGCAAGTCGCTGATCATTGCTATATCTGTACCGGAACGCTTCAATACAGTTGCAAATGAATGTCTGGCAACGTAGGTTGTAACGTTCTTATTAATGCCTACATTGCGGGCTATACGCTTCATGTACTTATTGATCGTCTTTATTAGTTGCTGTGATATTTCCTGTTTCCTTGTCGCTGTCATCCCTATTTCATAGTGCGGAAAAATGTAACTGTGCGGAACAACGGATCGTATCCCCCACCTGTTTATAATATCCCACGTTTCAGGCTTCAAAGAAACTGTTATCTTTTTGCTCTCTCTGACGGTTCGCTTTGTCTTTTCCCGTTGATAGGTTAAAATATCCCCGTTGATGTTTTCCCACTTCAAAGAACAAAAGTCTTTAACATTCATGCCATTGCATAAGTATAGGAACATCCAGTAATCCCGTGCCATTTCCTCAACACTTCCCGGATCGGCTTTATAGTTGTAAATACGTGATATTTCCTCAAGGGTTAATGCCTTTTTTATGTTTCTCCCTGTAGGTATTTCATACTTACCTCTGCCAAACGGATACAGTTTTCTGTCAATGTCTTGTTGATTAAATACGGATCGCAAACTCCTTAGATAAATGCCTACGGTGGTAGGACTGTGGCCGTTATCCAACATCCACCGTTCATATCTTTTTAAGAAACTCGGTGTAATATCGGCAAACTTCACTCCCATTTTGAAGTCATTCAGGCTGTTTCTGGCACATCGATAACTCGACGCCGTAGCTATACGTTCCTCATTCTCTAAATCACTGATATATTTGTCGAAAGCATAAGAAACATTATTAATGACGCCTCTGTTTTCGAAATACATTTCATCAAACTTATCAAAGGTAAAGACTGTATTCAGCTTGTTGATAATGCTTTCCGCTTTTGTTAGATAGCTATTCAATTTCAAATATATTTCCTTTTGTTTGTCGGTTCTCCGTTTCCCAAACATGACCGCTTCAAATTCTTGTGGGGTTAAATCTATGTCGGTTGCATAGTACCGGTATTTACGATCATGATAAATTCTCATTTTCACGTTGCATAATCCATCCGATTTTGACCGTGAATCTAAATAAAGTTCAGTTTTTATCCTCATTGCTTTGTTATTATTTTGTTTTGTTATTACTTTGCACTGCTATTTCTTTGTAAAACATTTGTAAAACAAAGTTACGATAATAACAATAAATAAACAAATAATATCAATTAAATATATCACTGTATTTCAATGCACTTATTATGTTTTTCGCTGTTTTTTATACCCATTTATTTTGCGTATTTTTTGGACTACGGATCAGAAGGTTACAGGTTTGAATCCTGTCGGAGTCACTAAAAAAAAGCGCCGTGAATGTGCGCTTTTCTTTTTTTTATGAACCCGCGTCCAAGAGTTTCCTGCTCTGAGATTTATTTTAGACTGATGCGGGAGTATACGAAAAATAGGTTACATGATTTTCCAACGAATATTTCGACAACTAAGAAGCAATAAAACACTCATTATCCTTTGTATCGAGGTTATCATCATGATGATGGGGATAGGATTGGTAAGCCCGATACTCCCACAATATGCACGAACGTTTGGCGTAAACATGACGATGATCGGAATGTTGATCACGGTTTTTGGCATTGCCCGAATGTTGGTAGATATTCCTGCAGGCAGATTGACCGACAAAATTGGTCGCCGACCGGTATTAATAGTTGGTCCCCTTATTTTGTCGCTGGGATCCATCGGTTGTGCCATTTCCGATACGTACTGGATCTTTCTTGCTTTTCGTTTTGTGCAGGGAATAGGATCGGCTATGTACACTACCGCCGCAATGGTAATGCTGGCAGATGTCAGCACAGATGAAAATCGGGGCAGGTTGATGAGTTTTTATCAGGGTTGTGTGTTGCTGGGAGCGGGACTTGGCCCCACAATGGGCGGGTTTATCGCTCAATACTTTGGTTTGCAGGCTCCTTTTTATGCCTTTGCCGCTATGGGAGTTATTGCAAGTTTTTGGGCTTATTTCAGCCTTCCCGAATCGCGACCGTCAATCGTTAAACCTGCTTTAAGGGCGGCGCGAAGCAAATCAAACAAACCGGTGAAAGCCTTGTTGCGAAATACCGATTTCATTCTCATCTCTTTGATCACGTTTGGAGTTTTTGTTACCCGACAGGGGGCTCAAAATCAGATTTTGCCGTTGCTTGCATCCGATCGGCTCAGCTCGAACGAGGCCCAAATCGGGTTTGCTCTGACAGTAGTAGCCCTTGTTCAACTTGTTTCCATTTTTGTGAGTGGAAAATATTCCGATCGCACAGGACGAAAGGGATTCATAACCATCGGCGGTTATATTCTGGTGATATCTCTTCTGATGTTGACGGCAGTTGACAGTGTTCGGTTTTTGCTGTTAAGCTGCATTGTCATGGGAGTAGGGATCGGCATGTGCGGGACCGTTTCTTCGGCTTATGTGGCCGACATCATTCCGCGAGAAAATTACAGTATCGGCATGGGCACGTATCGTGCCATCTCCGATTTGGGATTTGTGCTTGGCCCTGTATTTTTGGGCTGGCTGAGCGATATTCACAGTTTTGGATTGGCCTTGATCTTCAATGCAGTTTTTCTTCTTTTCGTCCTTGTTTGGTTTCAAGTAAAAGCCGTAGAGAGCCGTTCACCGGCATATTAGGGTCCTCTTAGAGTCGTCACTTAACGAAAACAACTCTTGGCGTTCTTCTGTTCGATTGCCCAACATGAGGCAAAATATGCTATCTTTGCTGCTCAAGAAAACATCGAATGAAAAAGCAATTATCGACATTCATTTTTCTGATGACGATCTGCTTCGGCAGTTTCTCGCAACACCGCTTTGCCCTGAATATGGGATATGACAAGGCAGGCATTCACAGCGGTTATCTGGGCGCCGAATATCGATTGAACAGCAATAATACGAATAATGCCAACGGACCTCTCAATGTGGGAGTCGGAACATATGTGCATGAGCAAGGTGGGAATTTGAAGATGACCCCTGAGCTACATCTCAATCAGACGTGGAAACATTATCTTGTAAGCGAATTGTCGGTATCCGCCAAAAATGTAAGACCTTCGCTCGGATTGTCATTTTTTAATTTGGGACGGATGCAATTTGGCTACAGCATACCCCTTGATCAGTCCTCTTTCAAGGGATTTTATTTTGGCTTTCATATTCTTATAGGGAAAGCTCCTTTCTACGACGAAATCAAAGTTTTTTGATCCTTCGAGAATCGTTTCCGGGTGGGTTTGGCGAATTCCCTGCAGATAAATAATAAGAATAACACGATAAAATTCAGAAAGTTTCTTTGCTAATTTTCTGAAATATCGTAACTTTGCAGTCCGATTATTTCAATAATATACTTAAAAGTTTGATTTTTAGCTTTTTATTTGCCTATTATGTCCCTTAGCAAGACAAAATGGAAGCGAATGAGAATCAGCTTAATTTTTAACAAATTAAAAAACTAACAAAAGTGGATACGTTAAGTTATAAAACCATTTCTGTAAATAAGGAAACGGCTCAGAAAGAATGGGTTGTTGTAGATGCAACCGGGCAATCGTTGGGACGTTTGGCTTCGAAAGTAGCAAAATTGCTAAGAGGTAAATACAAACCAAGCTTCACGCCTCATGTTGATTGCGGCGACAATGTAATTATTGTAAATGCCGACAAGGTAGAATTGACCGGAAACAAGTGGACTGATCGCACATATTTGCGCTTTTCAGGTTATCCCGGAGGTCAGAGAGAATACAGTCCGGCGGACTTGATGAAGAAAAGTCCCGACAAACTTTTCAGAAAAGTAGTAAAAGGCATGCTCCCGAAAAACAAGCTGGCCGACACATTGCTCAACAACATGTATGTTTATGCCGGAAGCGAGCATCCTCATCAGGCTCAAACGCCCAGAAAAATAGATATTAATACTCTTAAATAACAACAGATGGAAGTAATAAATGCAATCGGAAGACGCAAAGCTGCTGTGGCGCGCGTGTTCGTAAGCGAAGGCAGCGGTAAGATTGTGATTAACAAACGCGATATCGAGAATTATTTTCCTTCCACCATTCTTCAATATATCGTAAAACAACCTCTCAACAAACTGAATGTTGCCGAAAAATACGATATCAAGGTGAATTTGCAGGGTGGCGGTTACAAAGGGCAGGCAGAAGCGGCAAGGCTGGCAATTGCACGCGCTTTGGTTAAAATCAATCCGGAAGATAAACCGGCACTGAGAGCCGAAGGATTCATGACCCGCGATCCGCGTGTGGTTGAACGTAAAAAACCGGGACGTCCGAAAGCCAGAAAGAGATTCCAATTCTCGAAACGTTGATATTGGAAACAACTTTTTCGCCTTTTACGACATTCGGGCTCAATGACGTTTAGTATCTAAACCGCAAGGACGTTATGGAAACGAAAATATCATCGGTTTGCATAATTTACCGGGCGGTTCGATTTAGAAAAAGAATGTAAACGACTAAAAAATCAAAACACAAACATGGCAAAATTAGAATTTGACCAACTTCTCGAAGCCGGAGCTCATTTCGGCCACCTAAAAAGAAAATGGAATCCGGCAATGGCTCCCTATATCTTCATGGAGCGTAACGGAATCCACATTATCGACCTTTACAAAACGATAGCCAAAGCCGAAGAAGCGGCCGCCGCACTGAAACAAATTGCAAAATCAGGTAAAAAAATTCTTTTCGTCGCAACCAAAAAACAGGCAAAAGCCGTTGTTGAGGAAAAAGCCAAAATCATCAACATGCCCTACGTTATCGAACGCTGGCCCGGCGGAATGCTCACGAACTTTCCTACCATTCGCAAGGCTGTGAAGAAGATGAGCAACATCGACAGAATGATGAAGGACGGGACATTTGATACCCTCTCGAAGCGCGAAAAACTGCAAGTAACACGCCAGAGGGCCAAGCTCGAAAAAATGTTGGGATCTATTCAGGATCTCACACGTCTTCCGGCAGCTCTATTCGTGGTTGACGTGATGAAAGAACGCATTGCCGTGAAAGAAGCCAATCGTTTGGGAATTCCGGTATTCGGTATCGTTGATACCAATTCCGATCCTTCGGAAGTCGATTTTGTTATTCCTGCCAACGACGATGCCTCAAAAGCCATCGATCTGATTTTGGGATATATCTGCGACGCAATCAAGGAAGGTCTCGAAGAACGCAAGATCGAAAAAGCAGATGCGGCAGCTGCCGAAGAACAGGACGAAGAAAATGCAGCGCCACGCCGAGAACGCAAGTCGAAAGTTGCCAAAAAAGAACGCATCAAAAAAGAAGACAAAGATGCAATTAATGCTTCAGTAGTTAGCAAGTTTGCTAAAGACGAAGAAGAATAATCAATTTTAAAAAAATACAAGGAAATAGAGATATGGCAGTTACTATGGCAGAAATCCAGCACCTGCGCAAAATGACCGGTGCAGGAATGATGGATTGCAAAAATGCACTGAACGAAGCTGACGGAGACTTCGATAAGGCAATGGAAATCATCCGTAAAAAAGGACAGGCAGTTGCCGCCAAACGCGAAGATCGCGAAGCATCGGAAGGTTGTGTACTAGCCGGCACCGACGGCTCATTTGCGGCAATCGTGGCTTTGCAGTGCGAGACCGATTTCGTTGCAAAAAATGCCGAATTTGTTGCACTTACTCAGCAAATTTTGGATGCTGCACTAAAACACAAACCCGAAACGCTGGATCAATTGTTGGCGATAGAATTGTCGAACGGCACGGTTGCCCAATTAATCACAGATAAAGTAGGTGCTACAGGTGAAAAAATGCAGCTAGGATTTTACGAACAGATCACGGCTCCTTATGTTGTTTCGTACATTCACATGGGCAACAAACTGGCAACCATTGTGGGATTCAACAAGCCGGAAGTGGATGCGCAGTTGGCTAAGGATATAGCTATGCAAGTGGCAGCTATGAATCCTATTTCTGTAACACCCGAAGGAATTCCTGCGGAAATAAAGGAAAAGGAACTCGAAATTGCTCGCGAAAAAGCGCGCGAATCGGGTAAGCCTGAAAATCTTATCGACCGTATCGCCGAAGGTGCTTTGCAGAAATTCTACAAAGAGTCAACACTGTTGCAGCAAGAATACGTAAAAGACAGTAAATTAACGATAGGTGAACTTTTGAAGAAATACGACAAAGATTTGGAAGTTGTTGCTTTCAAACGCGTATCGTTGAACGTGTAATTTCTTTGTCGCTATCTAATAAAAAAGCGCCAAGAACCGGAATAAGTTCGAGGCGTTTTTTTTGTGTGAACTCACTACGGCAATTATGGCACGAATAAGTGGAGGCTGGAGAAAAGTGGAAAGTGGTGTCTTCGACAAGCTCAGACACCGCGTCATTTTGTCGTGTCGCCTGAGCTTGTCGAAGGCGAGCCTGTCTTTCCATCGGTGATTGAGCTTGTCGAAGACACCGATTCCTTTCTCGAATATTGTGTGTAATTCTTCGACAGGTTGCTGAGCCTGTCGAAGCAACCGTTAATCAATGCTTCTTTCTTTTTCCTGCTCCATCCCTGTACCTGCTTCTCGCGATAAAATGCATCGTCGATACGTTGAAATTCTTCAAAATATACCAACTTAACAGGTAAGTGTTTTTTGGTATAATTGGCCCCCTTGCCATTTTGGTGTTGTTGCAACCGTCGTTCCAAATTGTTGGTACTGCCCGTGTAATAGCTGCCATCGGCACATTCCAATATATACATATATCCTTTCATAAAACCGGGAACTGTTGGATAAGTTGTTCAATTTTACTCATTTTCTTTTCCTCCGTTCTCCATCTTTTTCTGAACAGCTTTGATGTTTGCGAGGTAGGCTTTTCTACGGGAGACAACGTTTTGAGCCGGTACTTCCGAAATTCGTCTTTGGCTTTGTCTATAGCTTGCTGATGACTGACGCTTCCTGCATCGGATAACCGTTTTTCATTTTTATCTCTTTTTTCTCCTTTATATTCAGCCCTTTCTGAAGTGCGACACGTTAGTGAACATTTTTCTCAAATAATTATTTTACGACTTTTGAGTCAGAGGGAAAATAGATGCTTATGCTTTTTTTCGGTAGCTGAGTATTGCCCAGAGGTTGAAGAAGACTGCAAAACCGACCAATGCCGCAAATTTAGTCCATAAATCGCCGAAGTGGCTCCCTTTGAGATAGATGGAACGTAAGGCTTCAATCATATACCGTAGCGGACTGAAAAGGCTCATCGTCTGCACCCATTCCGGTGTGCTCGAAATGGGGGTATAAAGTCCGCTTAGGAAAATAAAATTGATGACAAAGAAAAACATCAGATACATCGCCTGCTGAATCGTATTGGCGTAGTTTGAAATAATGAGTCCCAAACCCGAAAAAGCAAGCACAAAAACCGTTGCAAACAGATAAATTTTCAAGTAACCTCCCACCGACACCATGCCATAAATAATCCGGACAACAATAAAACAAATTGTCAGTACTATGAATCCGATGATCCAATAAGGTATCAGTTTCGACAAAATGACCGGGAATCGACCAACGGGCGTAACATTCATCTGTTCGATGGTTCCCTTTTCTTTTTCACCAACGATATTCAGCGCCGGCAGAAAACCCGAAATCATCCCCAAAATCATCATGATAATTGCCGGAATCATACTGAATTTATACTCGAGATACGGATTGAAATCATATCGCGGCACGATTTCAAAAGCAGGTGTCTGTATTTTTGAATTGCCCGCCATAAATCGACTGCGCAAATCATTCGAGAAATTATGAATGATTTGCATCATATAACCACTCCCCAACGCTCCTTTAACGGCGTTTACGGCATTCGCAGTAACATTCACCTGTGCGGAATAGGTGGTCATTAAGTCTTTTTCGAAAAAAGCCGGAATTTCAAGAATCACGTCTGCTCGATCCTGTTCGATATCGTTTAGGGCATCATTATAGTTTTGTCGGACTGAAACCAGGTGAAAATGACCCGAAGAAACTATTTTCCGAATGAATAATGACGACAAAGGAGAATGATCGTTGTCAATGACGGCCAAATTATTGTTTTTTATTTCAAAATTGGCAACCATCGGCAATAAAGATAATGCAATCAACGGTAAAAAAATGATTACCCGAATCAAAAATTTGTTCCTTAAAATCTGCTTAAACTCCTTTTCGAGTAAAAATTTAAGTACCCCAAAACCTCTCGGATTAAAACGTGACAAGAGTTGATTGGGTTTGGCAGTATCTTTTATGTTTTTATTCCTTTTATTCATCCTTGCAGCAGGTTTTCATTCATTTTACATTTTAGTGAAAACAAAATATCTACTTCTCTTTTACTCCAAACGATATTTGAACGTTTTCCAACTGATTCCGATCAAGAGGATAGTCATGGAGATCAGCACACCGAGTTCAGGCAAAATGGATGTAAATCCCAGCCCTTTGATCATGATCTTTTTTACTCCCGAAATGTACCACGTGGCAGGGATGAGTTTGGAAAACCATTGAAAAAATGCCGGCATATTTTCTATCGGGAAAATCATTCCCGACAACATCACGACCGGAATTACAAGTACCATTCCCGAAAACAGCAAAGCTTGGAGTTGCGAATTGGCGATGCTTGAAACAAGCAACCCCAACGAAAGTGAAAGGAAAATAAAAAGGATGGAAAATGTCACAAGCCAAAACAGACTTCCGGCAATGGGTACTTTCAGCATAAAGACCGACAGCAGCAACATGGTAGCAAGATTGACAAGCGAAATCACAAAGTAGGGAATGGTTTTGGAAAGGATGATGGACATCGGTTTGAACGGCGAAACCAGTAAAACTTCCATCGTACCAAATTCCTTTTCGCGAGCGATGGAAATGGAGGTCATCATCGAGCAGATAATCATCAAAATCATTCCCAAAATACCCGGCACAAAAAAGTAAGGCCCTTTCAGCTCCGGATTGTACATCAATTTTACCGAAGGAGTAATCTCGAAAGGAATTTGTTGAATTTTGAACAAATCTTGCTGATAAAGACCAATGATATTGGATGCATACGAAACAACAGTCATTGCCGAATTGGGATCGGTTCCATCGGTCAGCAGCTCGATTTGAGCTTTTCCCGTTCGCTGCATGTTTTCATAAAAATGGTCGCTGAAAATGACGACCATTTTCAAGTCATCTTTTAAAAACTGTTTCTCGATTTCGGCAGGATTATTCAACATCCTTACAACCGTAAAATAGTCGCTTGCCTTTATTTTTTCGATAATTCCGCGCGTTGCCACATCGTTGGAAGGATCGTAAATGGCAATCTGAGAATTTTTGACTTCCGTATTAATGGAAAAACCAAACAAAATCATCAACAAAACGGGCAAGATTAACAACAAAGCGAGCGTCGTTTGATCACGCGTGATGTGATAAAATTCTTTCTGAACAAACGAACCAAAAGTTTTCCATTGGCCGTTCGTCGGAGTTGGACGAGTATGCTCGTTTTTATTTGTCGAATTCATTTTTTTGCCGATTTTCTTAGCTGTCGCTTCGTTGAGCTTTTCGTGCAAGTTTTTGAAACACTTCGTTCATCGTATCGGCGTGAAACATTTGTTTCAAATTTTTAGGCGTATCGAGCGCTTCAATGTGTCCATCGACCATCATCGAAACCCTGTCGCAATATTCTGCTTCGTCCATATAATGCGTCGTAACAAAAACGGTGATGCCTCTGTCCGTAGCCTCGTAAATCAGTTCCCAAAATTTCCTTCGTGTGATGGGATCAACGCCGCCGGTCGGTTCATCCAGAAAAACGATTTTCGGTTCGTGAAAAATAGCTACCGAAAAAGCAAGTTTCTGCTTCCAACCCAATGGAAGTGAGTTTACCAGCGTATTACGTTCGTTTTCGAAACCAAGCCGCTTCAGCAAATCATTTGTCTTGCTGACAATCTGCGGTTCGGGAACTCCATAGATACCCCCGTAAAGTCGAATATTTTCCCAAACTTTCAAATCCTCATACAACGCAAATTTTTGGCTCATGTAACCGATGTTTCGTTTCACCTGTTCCGATTGAGTGTTAATATCATAACCGGCAACAAGTCCCTTTCCCGAAGTAGGTGGCAACAAGCCGCAGAGCATTCGCATGGCGGTGGTTTTGCCCGCTCCGTTTGCCCCGAGAAAGCCGAATATCTCTCCTTGTTTTACTTCAAAAGAAATATGATCCACTGCCGTGAAACTGCCAAACTTTTTCGTCAAATTATTTACTTCAATCACATTTTCCATTCGACTGTCAGTTTTGATGCATTTGTTTCGAAAGTTCCATAAAGCAATCTTCCACCGTTGGGGCGATGGGCACAACTTCCAAATCGGTGTGTCCTTTTTCGGATAAATATTTCTTCAACGCTTCCGGCGAAATCTGATTATGGATAACCGTCGCATGAGTGCTTTCGCCAAAAGCATAGCAGCTGTCAATGGCCGGCAAACCCCGTAAATCGGTCAATAATTTTGAACGTTGCAAGCTTCGAATCGAATAAAGTGTCGGCTCAAACTGACGAACAATATTTTCAGGTGTATCAATTTTCAGAAATTCACCATTCAAAATCAATGCAATGGCATCGCAGAGGCTTGCTTCGTCCATATATGCCGTAGAAACAAGTATGGTGATTCCTTCTTCTTTCAGCTGTCGCAGCATTTCCCAAAACTCTTTTCGAGAGACAGGATCCACACCGGTAGTCGGTTCATCCAGAATCAAAAGTTTAGGCTTGTGAATCAGTGCACAACTTAATGCCAGTTTTTGCTTCATTCCTCCCGAAAGTTGACCTGCCCGTCGGTTTTTAAATGGTTCTATCTGTTGATAAATGCTTTTGATCAAGTCGTAATTTTCTTCGATCGTCGTCCCAAATACCGAAGCAAAAAACTTCAAATTTTCTTCTACGGTCAAGTCCTGATAAAGCGAAAAACGACCCGGCATATAACCAATGTTCCGACGGATTTTTTCGTATTCCGTCACCACATTGCAGCCCATAACTTCAGCTTTTCCTTCGTCGGCAAGAATCAACGTGGTGAGGATTCGAAACAAGGTCGTTTTCCCTGCTCCATCCGGACCGATTATTCCGAATATCTGATGCGGCGAAACTTTCAGGTCAATGCTTTTCAACGCCTGAATATCCGGCTTATAGGTTTTTGAAAGCTTTTCGCATTTTACTGCCCATTCGCTTTCTTGAATATTTGTCATAAATCCATTTTCTTTGAAAGAACCATTCGATTGAAGCCTCAATTGTGGAATTTCACATCGGCATACTGCCCGATTTTAAGCAGACCGTCGTTTTTGACGTTGATTTTTACGGCATATACCAAATTAGCCCTTTCATCGCGAGTTTGAATGGTTTTAGGCGTAAACTCCGATTCTCCGGAAATCCAACTTACCGTTCCATCATATTCTTTGCGGTCTTCTTTGCCATAATCTACATAAACTTTTGCTTCCTGTCCAATTTTAAGTTTTGTAACCTGATCGGCCGTAACATAAGCCCTCAAAATCATCTGTTGCAAATCGCCTACTTTGAACAATGGCTTTCCGGCCCCGGTCAATTCGCCCTTTTCGGCATATTTTACAAGTACTGTTCCGGAAAGTGGGCTTTTGATTTTGCATTTCTGCAATTGATCTTCTATTTGTTCAATTTGAATTTTCAGTGCCTGATTCTGGTTCAAAATGCTATTGCTTGTCGATTCGAGATTCGATTGGGCAGCGTCGAGCTGTTTTTCGAGAACCAAAACTTGTCCGTTAATGTCGTCCAATTGTTTTTGGCTTGCGGCATTTGCTTTCACCAGATTTTCAACGCGGCGCTGCTCTTTTCGTGCAGTTTCTATTTGCTGTTGCAATACTCCGATTTGTTTTCGAATGTCGGGAAGTGTGCTTTGCAAAGATTTTTCGGATGCTAAAAGGTGCAATTTGGATAAATAGAGTTGCGTACTGTCAACGTATCCCACGACCTGATTCTCCGTCAGGTTTTGACCTTCAACCACATCGAAAGACATAATTTTGCCGTTTGCTTCCGACGAAACAATCACTTCCGTTGTTTCAAAAGTTCCGGAAGCATCATATTCATTGTTATTCAACAGTTTGTGACACGAAGTTAATCCAATGGATATGAAAAAGAAAAAGAGAAAAATGCTGATGGAATGCCGATTATTCGATTTCATATTTTTCAGTCTTGTATTTTCAGTTGTTAATTGTATTTTTTAATTGATATGCTGCCATATAGAGCTGAATTTCGTGAAGTGAGCGGGTTTGCCTTGCCAAATTTTCGGCATTGATTTCCCGCAACAAATCGGAGACGACGATGACTCCGTTTTCAAGTTTCGACTCGGCAGCTTTTTTGATATTGCTCCGAAGTGCAATAATAGCATCGTCATTTTTCATGGTTTCCGTGAGTTTATCGATTTCGTTTTGTTGCTGAGTGGTAAGCAGCGAATTGTTGAACAGAAACGTTTCCTTTTGCGTTTCGACTTCTTTCCGATTGATATCGATTTTAGCCAGATCGTTTTTTTGAGTGTACAATCCGCCAAAATTCCACGAAAGTCTTACTCCGGCAATATAAAAAGGCGTAAATCTATTGTCGAAAAAATTGAGTCCGGGTCGTCCATAACCACCCTGTACAAACAAACCGATTTTAGGAAGATTTCCTGCAAGAATGGTTTTCCGTTGGCTTTCAAGCAAATTTTTCTGTGCATCAAGCAACGACAATTCGGGACGCCTGTTCTCCAAATTCCCTTCGAAAACGGGAAGCAACGGCTTTTCCAATGCCGTGTTTTCATCCACTTTCATTCCCGTAAAAATCGACAACATTTGGCAATATGACTTCAGGGTGCTCCTCAAATCGGTTTCCGACTGCATGGCATTGATTTGTTCTACTTTCACGGCATCCAGGTCGGAGGATTGAACAACACCGTTTTTCAAATATGCTTCCATTCGGTTATAATTATTGGCAAGTTCATCCTGCAATATGCGATTCAATTTCAACTGTTCCTTTATCAGCATGATACCGAAATAGAGGTTGTTCACTCTTTCCTTCAGAGCATACAAATCCACTTCCAGCTTTTGCTTTTCGGCTTCGGATGACGCTTTCACCGCTTCTTTCTGAGCTTGCACCATTCCGCCGTCCCACACAAGCTGATCCACTTCCACCACTGCCTGATATTGATCTTTGCTCAAGGCCGGTAAAGAAAAAGGCTGACCGCTCAATTGCGACAAAACCTGTCCTAATGCTTCGGGAATAGCCGTAACATCAGATTGATAGGTTGCTTTGGCTAATATGCTGAATTGCGGAAGATAGGCTTTGTTGGCATTCGAAAGAGTATATTCCGCAGTCTTTGTAATCAAATCATACCGCTTCAACAACGGATAATGTTCTCTTGCCTTTTTCTGACAACTGTCCAACTGTATGGTTTGGGAAAAAATTGCAAGCGGAAACAATAAAAACAAGGGAAAAATTATTCTTTTAAACATGCAATAAAAGGTTAGATGGATACATCACAAAATTTAGTTCTCAACAGAACAGGTACTGTAAATCAAACTGTGTCAAGATTTATTTTCTTACAATTCCGTTCCTTTTTTTATTAATGCTACAACGTTTGTCCATCGTTTTGTTGGACGGGATAAAATTACAAAAAATATTGGCTTCTCGCATCATTCGAAAAGTTTAAATCTGTCCGGAAATGTAATAGCCAATTGTTGAACGGTTTGCCCCCCAATTGGAGAGAGGCGTTGTCCAGTTCTTTCCGATGTTGCGATAAGCCGGATAAACCAACTTTTTCAATGCCGCGTATCTCGCGTGAGAGCTGTTGCTTAAGGCATATAAGCCGATGATGTGGTCGGAAACACTATCCGCCAAAACACGCTCGCTCTTTTTGATAAACTCGGGTTCGAATCGCGAATCGCGGTCGCGGGGAGTATGGATTCCTACTTCGCCCATACCGGGTTGAACCTGTTTGCTCGTATAGACGTTTCGGCGATTGCCCAAAGATCGTTCTTCGCAATCCATGTGGGCATCCATCTCGCCTTCAGGTGCGGCGTTTAAAATTTTCTCCAAAAGTGGAGCAAAAGCTCCCCCTTCCCCGAATAAAGGCTTGCCGGATTTTAATTGCTCCGGCGCTAAGGCTTCCATCGCCTTGTAATCAAAGTCTTCCATAAATCTAATTTCTGTGTAAATGTAATATTTTTTTATTTCTTCATTCGACACAGTCCGGTTCACGGTCTTTCCGCCTCTTTCCTTTTCCCCGTGCATATTCTGCTAAAACAAGGATTAAGAGCGCAAATGGTGGTTGAGGCTCTCGAATGGTGGTTGAGGCTCTCGAAACCACCATAAAGCTCCCCGATATTTTTCGTTCAAGTTTGGCGCTAGCGTAATTTGGGCGCAAAGCGACAGGTAGTTTGGAAACTTGCGCTAATGAGAAAGAAATGAAGAAAATATCATAACCCCTACACTGCCTGACGGCAGCGCTTGTCCCCTTATCTTAAGGGGACGGTTCAGATGGTGTGATCCCATAATTGAGAATTAACAAGAAATTGAGAAATGGGAAGTAGAGAAATAAGAATTTTAAATTACGAATTTTCATAACCGTAGAATTTAGTCTGCGGCATGAATCGTCGTCGGAAACCTGCCTGAAAGGCAGTACTTTTCCATCGCCGGCGCGACATCCGTCTGTGCCACTAATAAAAATGGAACAAGTAAATATTTTCGCCGGCAAGGTGTTGAAAGAAAAACTTTATGAACTTTGTAACTTTACGAACTTTCTAAAATAGCTTGATAATCCTTTTCCACCTTACCAAGATATCGGTCCGCCTGATATTTGCCTCGATCTTCTTTGGAATAGGGATTTAAAACCAGGCAATTCCCTTTCACGGTTCTTACGTCGGTATGGAAGGCTTTGGCAATATGCAGGTATATGTTTACCTTGCTCAGGGCATAAGATTTGTGCAAACTGTCGAGGTATCCCAAATAGGATAGCATGGCAATGGAATAGGGTAACGGGTTTTCGATGATCTTTCGTATGAGCCGATTTTGGTGAACGGAACTCAGCGTGCTTATTTTTGGCAATTGGTCGAAACGGTAAAACTCAACTTCATCCATGAAAGTCGAATATTTTTCGTGTGCATATTGTCGGACAAAACTTTCGTCTTTTTTCAGTTGGAAAGATGGCGAAATTAGCCCCGCATCCGTTTCCGTTACATCGATTTCCCGAATAAATTGTTCTTCCGAAAACGGTTTTTTCACGATCATATTGTAAATGTCCCCAACGGTCAGTAAATCGTTTTGGGGAATAAATTTTGCAAAATCGGCTTGTATTTCGAGCAGACAGCATACGCATGCGTCGAACAAATAATGAAAAATGTATGCACACTCCTTTTGATTGCAATCGGCGTCCGAATAGACTTCTTTTGAACAAATGTCTTCGTCGGCGAACTTTCTTTGTTCAATAAGGGCCTGGATTTCGACCAACAAATCGATTAGCTCTTTCCGACTTTTATCTATTTTGTAGGCAATCAGATTTTTGCTATTTTTTTCTTCTTTTATTAACTGATTGATCATCTCTGTAGTATCGTTATCGATTAAGCACAGGTAATATTTTATTTTGGCCGTAAATGGGGCCTCGCTACGGCTGATCCGGTAGTGGGGGGACGAGTTTTTGGGCGTACGGACAAAATTTCGTAATAGATCGATATAATGCGGCTCTCGAAAGTAGGCTCCCGTTAACCATGGCCTGAGATGGCCATAGATGATTTCGTGGAAATTGTATTTTTTTTCGGTACCCACAATTGAATTTGGCTGAATAACAGGATCATCGATGTTTGTTAGCGACATGATACTAAAGGTGAATAGGTCGAAAATTCTCTCTCTCTTTCGGCGTTCTTCGAGATTGAGCCCGGCCGGGAGAGACTGCAAATAAAAAAACCACTGTAAAACAAGTATTTACAGTGGTTTGAATAGGGATATTAATCCTTGTTTTTCGAGTTTATTTTACTTCCTCAAAATCTACATCCGTCACATCGCCATCGGTTTTGTTGCCACTATTGTTGCTTTGCGACTGGCTGCCGGGATCGGCCGATGAGTATTGCTGACCCGCACCTGCATTAGTCGCATTGTACATATCCTGCGAAGCAGCTTGGAAAACGGTATTCAGCTCGTTGGTAGCGGCATCGATACCGGCCAAATCCTGAGCCTTGTGGGCATCTTTCAGTTTGTTGAGCGCGGCCTCGATCGGTGCTTTCTTGTCGGCAGGAATCTTGTCTCCCCATTCTTTCAGCTGTTTCTCGGTTTGGAAGATCAACGAGTCGGCCTGATTCAGCTTGTCGATGCGCTCTTTTTCACGTCTGTCGGCTTCGGCATTGGCGGCAGCTTCTTCTTTCATGCGCTTGATTTCCTCTTCGCTCAGTCCGGACGAAGCCTCGATGCGGATCTTCTGTTCCTTACCGGTAGCTTTGTCCTTAGCCGATACATTGAGAATGCCGTTGGCATCGATATCGAACGTAACTTCGATTTGAGGAACACCACGCGGTGCAGGTGGCAGGCCGTCGAGATTGAACACGCCGATCTGTTTGTTGTCGCGCGCCATTGCACGTTCACCTTGCAGAACATTGATCTGTACCGAAGGTTGGTTATCGCTTGCCGTCGAGAATATTTCGCTCTTGCGGGTAGGAATGGTGGTATTGGCTTCGATGAGTTTTGTCATCACGCCTCCCAGTGTTTCGATACCCAGCGAAAGCGGAGTAACGTCGAGCAACAACACATCTTTTATTTCGCCCGTGAGCACGGCTCCCTGTATAGCAGCACCAAGGGCAACCACTTCGTCGGGATTAACGCCCTTGTGCGGAGCTTTGCCAAAAAGTTTTTCGACCAATGCCTGAACGGCAGGGATACGTGTCGATCCTCCTACCAGAATCACTTCGTCAATGTCCGAATTGCTCAATCCTGCATCTTTCATCGCCGTTTGACAAGGAGCGATACATTTTCGCAACAGATCGTCAATCAACTGTTCGAATTTGGCCCGAGTCAGTGTTTTCACCAAGTGTTTGGGTATTCCGTTTACCGGCATGATGTACGGCAGGTTGATTTCGGTAGTCGTAGAACTCGATAATTCGATTTTGGCTTTTTCGGCTGCCTCTTTCAGTCGTTGCAAAGCCATCGGATCCTTGCGAAGATCGATGCCTTCTTCCTTCTGAAACTCTTCGGCTAACCAGTCTATAATTCGCTGGTCGAAATCGTCACCTCCCAGATGGGTATCGCCATTGGTCGATTTTACTTCGAAAACGCCATCTCCCAATTCGAGAATCGAGATATCGAATGTTCCTCCTCCCAAATCGAATACGGCTATCTTCGAGTCTTTGTTTTTCTTGTCCAACCCATAGGCTAAGGCTGCCGCTGTAGGTTCGTTGACGATACGTTGTACTTTTAATCCCGCAATTTCGCCTGCCTCTTTGGTCGCTTGACGCTGCGAATCGTTAAAGTATGCCGGAACGGTGATTACCGCTTCCTTCACTTCCTGACCCAGATAATCCTCGGCGGTTTTCTTCATTTTTTGAAGAATGATAGCCGAAATCTCCTGTGGCGTATATAATTGTCCGTCAATTTCTACGCGAGGGGTGTTGTTTTCTCCTCTCGCTACTTTATAGGGCATTTGGGAGATTTCGTTAAGTACTTCATCATACTTTCGACCCATAAAACGTTTGATCGAAAACACAGTCCGGGTAGGATTGGTAATTGCCTGACGTTTAGCCGGATCTCCTACCTTCCGTTCGCCGTTATCCAAAAACGCTACCACGGACGGCGTAGTGCGTTTGCCTTCGTTGTTGGGGATAACCACCGGCTCGCTGCCTTCCATTACGGCGACACACGAGTTGGTCGTTCCCAAGTCTATTCCAATTATTTTTCCCATAGTCTTTATATTAATTTATTTGAATTTCTGTTCCATTTTTTTGTTTACATTTTTGATTGAACAAATGATGTGCCAAAAAAATTTGAGGATCGAATTTTATGACAGATTGTCGGTTTTGCATAAAAGGTAAACAATGCACAAAAAATTGGAGCACAGGGAGCAAACGAATAAGCGGCTCCCACGAATGGTGGTGTT
>Ga0255346_1003048_pt1 | contig 20217 bp, 11 predicted proteins | sample wastewater_treat_FD_194410 | JGI IMG/M metagenome (GOLD analysis project Ga0255346, IMG submission 194410) | Wastewater microbial communities from Lulu Island WWTP, Vancouver, Canada - plant22 | ecosystem: Engineered > WWTP > Wastewater > Unclassified | place: Canada: Vancouver, British Columbia... | reverse complement strand
AAAAACTTGAATCCCCTCCCGCGTGGGGTAGGATGCCCCCGCAGTTGATGGAGGCGTAGCTCAGTTGGAAGAGCAACTGACTCTTAATCAGTGGGTCGTGGGTTCGAGCCCCTCCGCCTCTACCATCCTAAAACGTTAGGAAAGCCCCGTAAATAAAGGCCAAAAGCCTATTTTGCGGGGTTTTTTCTATCGGGGCAGTAAGGCGGGAAAAGGCCAGAAAAAGAGGGGAAGGGCCGGGGTTTTATATACCCACAATATACCCACGCCCGCCATTTTCTACCCCTGCGCCCCCGGATTCACCGCCCCGCCGGGCTTGCTCCGGGGGATAATGGGCGGAAAAACTACCCTTCACCCGCCCCCGGACTATCTACCCACGCCCCCCAATCATATACCCACGCCCGGCCCCCTGCCCCTCTCCGCCCCGATCTCCCCCCCGCCCATGTCCCGGCATAGGCGCAACGGCGGAGGGCTCTACGGGGCTCCCGTGGCCCCGTCGCCGGGCTCAATAGGTTTGCAATCCTCCGGGCGCGGGCGCGGGAAGTCCGCCGGGCGCACATCATCATCCGGCGGCATCGGCCTCCCCCAGCCCGGAAAAGCGGCATCAATAAGCCCGGCAATCATCCACCAGCCGAACGCGGCCATTGCCAGCACGCCCACAATCTTCAACGCCGTTTCCATGCGGGAGAGTATGCGCCCGGCCCGGCCTCCTGTCCAGCCCCGCCGGAAACCCCCGTTTTACTGGGGTTTTTGCGTTACGTCGCATAACAGCTCTTATGTTGCGAATGGGATATACAAGTATATACGATAATACAAGGGGGTACTATAGGGGGGAACAAAGGGACAAGAGGGGACAAGATGGGCCTTTAAGTGCAATAATAGGCCATATATTGACACGCCGCCCCCTGCTGCCATGTACCAGAACCCGCCCAAACCACAGGAGAAAAAAAGAATCTTTTTTGTGTCTAATGGTATTGACAAGAATATGTACCCCCATTATAGTGGCGCCATGATTAAACAGGAACACGCCCTGGAACTGGTAGCCCGCCCCGCTGTACCTGCGCCCCACCTGGCCGCCGATCAACGCCGCCTGGCCGAAGCCTGGGCCGTGGATCTGCAAGCCCGCGCCGCTGCTGGCCTGCTGTCCGCCCGAACGCCCGCCGCCTACGTGGAAGCCGTGGAAGGATGGCTGGCCTATCTGGCCGCCGCCGCGGTATCCATGCCCACGCCCGCCCACGTGCTGGCCTACGTGGCCCACCTGCGCGCCGGACACGCCCCTGCAACCGTCAACGCCCGCCTGGCCGCCGTCCGGTCCCTGTACGCCTGGGCCGAAACGCAAAACGCATACCCCGCCATAGGCCGAAGCGTGAAGGCCCTGCCGGTGCGGAAAGACGAACCGCTGGACTGCCTGCCGCCGGAATCCGTGGCCGCGCTGCTGGACAAGGTGGACGGGGACACGCTGGCCGCCCTGCGGGACCGTGCCCTGGTGCATTGTCTTTTCTCTACTGCCTGCCGCCTGGTATCCGTCGCCGCCGCCAACGTGGAAGACCTGGACCTGGTGGACGGCGCCCTGGTGTATGGGGGCAAGGGGGACCGCGGACAAAAGGCCCGCAAAGCCTATCTGCCGCCGTCTGCCCTGGACGCCCTGCGCCGCTACCTGTCCGCCCGGCGCGCTGCCGCGGGTGGGGACCTACCCCTGGACGCGCCCCTGTTTGCAGCTGTAGGAAACCGCGCTGGGGGCCGTAGAATGACAACCCGAAGCCTGCGCCGGGTGGTGGTGGGCCTTATGGAATCCGCCGGACATATCCGCCGGGATCCTGCTGGCAAGATAGAACGCCCTGGGATCTATTCCGCCCACAGTCTGCGCCGGTCCGGTATCACGTGCGCCTTTGACGCCCAGGGACTGGAAGCCGCCCAAACCCTGGCCGGACACGCGGACCCGAAAACAACCCTGCGCGCCTACGCCCGAGTACAAAAGGGGCGGGTGCTGCGCGGACTGACTGCAACCATGGACCTGGACCGCCGCCGCCTTGGATGAAAAGGAACCCCCACGCATGAAGACACGCCGCTGGATCTCGATTGTGGCCCGCAAGGGTGGGGTGGGGAAAACAACCTGCGCCCTGGGCCTGGCCGCCCACTACGCCCGCCAAGGCCGCCGGGTGCTGCTGGTGGATCTGGACCCCCAGGCAAGCGCAACCCTGGCCGCCGGTGCCGGTGAAGCTGCCGAACACCTGGCCGAAGTGCTGGAAGGGAAGACCCCGCCGGATCCGGTGCCCGTTTGGGATCTGTTGGCCCTGCTGCCCGGTGGGCCGGATCTGGAACACCTGGACGCCCCCCGCCCCCTGCGCGCCGTGCTGGAAGACCTGGACGCGGACCTGGTGCTGGTGGACACGCCCCCAGGACATTCCACCCTTGGCGCCCTGGCCATGGAAGCCGCGGACGTTGTGCTGGTGGCCGCCGAACCCCACGCCATGGCCGTGGCCGGGACTGCCCGCGTACTGGATGAAGCCCGAAGCCGCCGCCCTGCGCCGCGCTGCGCCATTGTGCTTTCACGTATGGACGCCCGCCGGGGCCTGGACCGTGGCGCCCCCGAACTGCTGGCCGCCGCCTTTGGGGTGCCGGTCCTGGCCGTCCACCAGGACGCCGCCCTGGCCGCCGCATTGAACGCCGGGAAGGTGCCCCCAGCCCATGGACGGGCTGCCGAAGACCTGGAAGCCGTAGCCGCCTGGATAGACAAGCAAGCAACCCGAAGGGGGAACGAATGAACGAAACGCAAAAAGACCGCCTGGCCAAAGCCGCCGCCGCCATGGCCGCCACCATAGGGGAAGACTTGAAACCCGAGGAAAAGCCCCAGGTTCAATTTTTCCATGGCCTGGCCTGGATGCTGGCCCACCTGCTGAAAAGCCCGCGCCTGCTGCTGGGGGCCGCCAAGACCGCCGAAAGCTATTTACCAGAGGAAACCGCCGAGGGGGTGCCGTCGTGATTGCCCCGCTGCTTGTAGGCCGGGGACCGGACGGAACGCCCCGCGCCGTCTTCCCTGGATCTGTGACGGTGCTGCATATAGCCCATGACCCTGACTGCCCAGGGGGGAAGGGGTGGCCCGAACTGTGCAACTGTACGCCGGAAACCCACCTGGGGCCGGTGGATGAAAAGACGCTGGAAGACTGGAAGGAACAAGCCGCCGCCCGGCGGGAAGGGAAGCTGCTGCCATGAGTAAGGCACAAGAAACCGCTGCCGCCGGACTGCTGCGCGGTATCGCCTACGGGAAAGAACAGGCCAAAGCGGACCGCCGCCTGGCCGCTGAATCCAAGCTGGACCGGGTGCTGGAACTGGTGCCCGCGGACGCCATACGCCCCCGCGCCGCCGATAGCCGCCCCGCCCGCGCCGAACACGTGCTGGAAGTGGCGGAAAGCGTGGCCGCCGTTGGGCTGCTGCAACCCCCCGCCATAGACAACGCCCGCCGCCTGGTGGCCGGATTGCATAGGCTGGAAGGGTGCCGCCTGCTGCTGCTGCCCAGGGACCGGCGCCTGGAATACCTGCTGGCCTTGGATGGCGGGGACCGCCTGGACCCCGAGGAAACCGCGGACCGCGTGGCCGTACTGCCCGCCCCCAAGGATCTGGAAGGACCGCTGGCCGCCGGGAAGGTGCCCTGCCGGGTGCTGGTGGATCTGGATGCCGAACGGGACCCCGCCGCGGCGCTGGCCGCCGAAGCTGCCGAAAACACCGCCCGCAAGGATTATACCCCCGCCGAAGTGCAAGCCCTGGCCCAACGCCTGCGCGCTGCTGGATACCGGGAAACCGGCGGACGCCCCCGCCGCGGGGAAAAGGCCCTGCGCCCCGCCTTGGAAATGGTGCTGGGAGTGTCAAAGAACACCGCCCGCCGGATGCTGGGCCGTATGCCTGCCGGTGGAAAAGGTGCCCAGGTGGGCACGTTTTCGGGAATGGTGGCCAGGTTGGACAAGGCCCTGGACGCCTTTCTGGAATCCGATCTGCCCGAGGGGGTGCGCCTGCCCGGCCTGCGCCGCGCCCTGGGGGTGGCCAAAACGCTGGCCGCCTATATGCCCGAAGCCAAGGCCGAAGCCAAAACGCTGGAAGATTGAAAGGAAAACACGCCATGGAAGAAAAACAAATGCCGAAGACAACGCCGGGACGGAAAACAACCGCCATCCTGGTGACTATGCTGCCCGAGGAACGCGCCCGCCTGGAATCCCATGCCCAGGAGTATGGCCGCCCGGTTCAATGGGTAGTGCGGGACGCCGTGCGCGCCTACGTGGACACCGTGGAAACCAAGGGGGACCCCCGCCCCGAAAAGCTGCTGCTGAATGTTTCCCATGAACCGCCCACCATACGCCGAAGCCCTGGACGCCCGCCGAAGCAACGGAAGGAACGGGAGGCCGCCAAGTGACCCCAGGCGCCGAACGCCTGCTGGCCCTGTCTATGTCCGATAACTCACCTTGTAGGACATAGGAAACCGCCCCATGGCCGAACTACGCCCAAAGCCGCCGCCCCTGTCGGATGCCGAACGCCGGGACCTTTGCGCCCAGGTGGACTTCCTGGCCGTCCTGTCCGCCCAGGGGGTGGCCGTCAAGAAAAGCGGGACCGCCTACCGCGGATCCATACGAAACGAACAGGACGCAAGCTGCTACTTCTACCCGCCGAACGTGGGCAAGCAAGGGGGCAAGGGCTGGACCTGGCACGATTTCGGGACGGACAAGGGCGGGGACTCCCTGGGGTTTCTGCTGGACGTAGCTGGGATGGAATGGCAGCCCGCCGTCCGCTACATGGCGAAAATGGCCGGACGGGTGCCCGATTGCGTGAAAACCTGGGATCTGCTGGACAAGCTGGACGGAAAGGCCGCCCAGGATGCCCCAGGAACGCTTCCAGGGGGGCAAGCCATATCCCAACACCCCCCGAAAACACCGCCGCGCATAGAGCCGCCTACGCTGCCGCCGGAAGACCAGGCGCTGGCCTGCCGGATCTACTTGGACAATCTGCTGGCCGTCCACCCCGAAGCCCAGGCGCTGGGGGACGCCTACCTGGAAAGCCGGGGGACGCTGGCCGCCGGACTGCCGCCCTGCGCCTACGATCTGCCCGCGGACAAGGCCGAAGCCATGCTGGCCAGCATATGTAAGGGGGACGCCGCGGACCTGCTGCTGGCCGCCGGATTGCTGAAACCCGCCGAAGATGGGAAGCCGCTACGCCTACAATGGGGGGCATGGGCCGGGGACTGCTGCCTGCTGGCCCACCTGGATCCACGTGGGCGCCCGGTGGCCTTTATCGCCAGGCGCCTGGGATTCATGCCGGGGGATCCGGTGGGGAAGTATCTGCAACAAACCTACAGCCGCGGCGCCGTCCGCTGGCCCTTTGGCCTGCCCACCCTGTACCGCCCGCCGTGTGTTTCATGGAAGCCGGACCGGGACAAGGCCGGGGAAGTGCTGGTGGTGGAAGGGACGCTGGACGCCCTGGGCGCCGCCGTGCTGGGGTGGCCCGCGCTGGCCTTTTCCATGCGCCCCCAGGCCAGGCATTGGAAGGACTGGACCGGGGCCTGTGCCCGTATGCTGGAAGCCCACCTGCCCGAACTTTGCCGCCGCCGGGTGCGGGTGGTGCCGGACAATGACCCAGGCGAAAAGGGGGAAACCGGCCTGGCCCTGGCCGCCCGCCTGGTGGGATGGCTGCGCGCCGCCGGGTGCGCGCTGGCCGAAGTTTCGACAATGGAAGACCTGCTGCCCGATCTGCCGCCCGATTGCAAAGACCTGGGGGACGCCGCCAAACTGAAAGGATGCCTGCCATGAGCAAGACCGCCGAAAAGAAAACCGCCTACAATCCGCCAGACGACGAACGCGCCGAACGCCTGCGAATGGAAGCCATGGCCCTGCGCCACCTGTTCAATCTGCCCGAGAATGAACGCGCCGAAGCCGCCGAAGCCCTGCGCCCCTGGGAATTGGTGCTGCTGGCCAAAGACCTGGCCGCCGCGTTTCGTGCCGCGCCGGGGATGCAGCTGCCGGACCTGGGCGCGCTGCTGAAACGCCCCGCCCTGGAATCCTGCGCCGCCGAACTCGACGCCGCCAAGGCCGCCCCGCTGCTGGATCCTGCCCATGGACAAGACCCCGAAGACCTGGCCGAAGCCTACGCCGCTGTACTGGCCACTACGGACAAGGCCGCGGACCTGCAACGCATACGGGAAGCCGCGGCGCTGCTGGAACGCGCCAAGGCCGCCCAAAAGCCCCAGGACCGGCGCGCGGATCTGGCCGCCGCCGTGCAATCCCTGGAAGCCGCCGAACGCGCCGACGCCGTGCCCCTGGCCGAAGCGTGGAACGCCTACAGGAAAAGCCGTTTCGAGAAAAACGAGGCTGGGCCGAAGGATGCCGTTATGCTGGACAAGGCCCGCGGCGCCTGGGCGGACTGGTTCAACCGGAACCTGGGGCCGCGTGGCGGACTGGAACCTGGGCGCCTGCTGCTGGTGGGGGGTGGCCCTGGTGGCGGAAAAACCACGCTGGGCGCAACTATAGCCGTTGACGCCATGGCCGCCGGGTGCCCCGTCCTGTTTTGGCAGCTGGAACTTTCCAGGGAAGAAACCCTGGAAAATATGCTGTGCCAGGTGGGGCCGAAGTACGCAAAAACCGCCTGGCGTTCCAAGGCCAACCACGATCTGCCCGAAGCCTGGGCGGATCTGTTGACGCTGCCGAAGTGCGACACCCCCGAAGCTGCCCACGTGGAAAACATAATTCGATCCATGGAATCCCAGGCGCGCAAGGTCCGCCAAACCGGCGCCCACGCCGTCCGCGGCCTGGTGGTGGTGGATTATGCCCAGCTGCTGACGGTGGAAGACCGGACCGCCAGGGATGCCCGGTTTGAAGTGCTGGAAAAGGCCGCCAGTCGTTTGGCGAAAGCCGCCGGGGAGTGCGGCGCCGTCCTGGTGCTGCTTTCCCAGGTGAACAAGGCCGCCCGCAACGATGGGAACGCCCTGGCCGGGACTTCATACGCCGGGGCCGATCTGGAACGCATGGCCCATGCTGCCGTCACCATATGGAAGTCAATCGGAGGAAAACCCGCTGCCGCCTTTGAACCGGGGGACACGGATCCAGAGAATGGCGTTGCCCGCCTGCTGTCTTTCACGAAAACCCGCGGGCAAATGTTCTATGAATCGGAACACGGACAAATGCCGCAACCGCCTGGGGAAAGCAAGGTCGCATGGTACACGCCCAGGGGCCGCGCGCTGCATGACGGAGGAACGCCCAAACAGGCCGCCATTGGCTGGGAGGAATAGGCCATGGAAACGCCCGAAGACCTGGACCTGGAAGACGATTTCGACGGGGAAGACGGGGACGGACTTGGAGACTATATCCGTGATCTTGTTTCCCCGTGGAGCGATGGCCTTTATGGGCATGAAAACGAAGACGACAAAGACGGAACAATATGGGCCGAACTGCAAGAAAGCGGATACAATGAAGAGCCGTTATCCGCCGTTGTCACTACCCACCTGCGCGCCGTCCTGTCCGATTTGGTGGAAAAGAACGCCAACAAGATGGGGGGCGAAGTGGCCGAAGCCCTGCGCCGGTGGACCGAAGACGCCAACGCCGAAGGATTGGCCGAATGGCTGGGGAAGGGTGGCTGGGATCTGGTGGACGCGGACAAGGTGGAACGGCGCCTGAACCGCGCCGCCGAAGGTGTTTTTTCCAAACGTGTCGAAACAACGCTGGCCTTTGATTGTGAAAACGGCATGGGGGGGGAATGGATTAAACACGTCCGCGCCGCCTTTGGGCTGGGAAGCCGGGAGGATTTTTCCGATCTGGAAAGGGATTTTCCACGCTGGGCCGAAATCTCCAAGACGCTGGACGGGGGGAAGCTGCTGCGCGGTCTAATGGCCGAAGTGTGGGTGCGTCCGAAGGTCTGGACCATCTGCCTTTTAAATGTTCCAAGGTCCGCCCAAACGCCGGAACGGAACGCCGCATGGCTTGAATCCGGTGGATATGAAAAACCGCTGGAAGTATTGGTGGGCCTAGACGCCCTGCGCTTTGTGATTCAGAAACGCGCCTGGCTTTTCTTGGAAGACTTCCTGCAACCCCAGGAAAAGAAGTTTGACTGGTTTCGCCTGCTGGCCCTGGCATGGATGGACGAAAGGGCCGGACGGGAAGCCGAACGCCTGGAACGCCAGAAACACGCCGTGGGGATCGCGCTGCGCCCGAAAGCCGAAACGGCCGCCGGCAAGTGGACGCCCCTGCCCCGCGCCCTGACTGTGGCCGCCGCGCTGGGTGGGCCTTTCTCCGTGGACGTGGACGGGGAAACCTACGCCCCCGAGCCTGGCCTTGCCCCGGATGCTGTGGGCCGCGCCCTGCGCCCGCGTGGCCTGGACATTGTGCCCGCTGACTGGCTGGGCAACCCCGCGCAACTGACCCTTGCCCTGGACCCCGCCGCGCCGCCGGAAGCCGTGCGGGAATACATGATCGAAACGGCCGCCCGGACCGCCCACCTTGCGCAACTGCCGAACATGTGCCCGAAGCTGCTGGGCTTCATGTTCGCCGCCGCCCCCATGACCGGCCGCCCCGTGAAAGGGACGCTGCTGGATCTGGCGCGCTGGATGTACCCCGAATGGTCAACCGGCGAGGGACCTACCATAAAGCCGTGGAAAGACCGCCGCCAAAACAAACGGGATCTGCAAGGGCTGGGCGCCGCCTTTGTGGCCGTCAAGGGCCTGCGCCTGGTGGAAACCAAGGCCGACGGGACGCGCCACCCTTACGACCTTTTCACCGTGGACTATGACCTGTCCTGCAAGCCGGACGCCGTGCTGGGCTTCATGGTGAACCCCTGGCTTGTGGAACGGATGAAGGGGGGCAAGGGTGGGGGTTTCTTCCTGCTGAACATGACCCGATGGCTTGCGCTGGGGATCCAAAACCCGCGCCTGTTTCCGCTGGCCCTGCGCCTGGCCGCGTTGTGGGATGCCGCCCGCGTGCGCAACGGACCCTTTGACCCCGCCCGCCTGCGGCCGATAGAAGCGGACCGCCTGGCCTGGGAGTGCAACACGCTCCCCGAGGGGGCCGCCATGTATCGCGCCAAGCGGACGGACGCCGGGGCCGCCAAGCTGGCTTTGACAACCGCCCGTGACAACCTGGAAGCCGATCTGGACGCGCTGCGGGAAGCCGGCCTGCTGGGGCCGTGGAAGAAAACCAAGGCTTACGGCCGGGGCTTTGACGTGCTGCCTATGCCGCCGGCCGACTACGCCGAAGCCTGCAAGCGTGCCGCGCAAGCTGTCCGAAAGACCGGGGACGGCCGCCGCCGAAAGGGGCCGGGGAAGCGCAAGGGCTGACACGCGACAACCCCCCTACCTTTGCGCGACAACCCCCCTACCTTTGCGCGACAACCCCCCTACCTTTGCCACACCTAAACCCTTGCGCCGCAACGCTCCCGCAATTCTCCTCTCCAGAAGGTTCCAGAAGAACCAAGGGCCGACGGCCGCCCCTTGTGGGGGACGGCCTGGCCCTGAAAGACCCGAACCCCGGAAGCCTGCAAGGGGGCAACGCCGCCGGACCCGGACCCCGCCCGAGGGGTGGACGGTGCCCCCTGTATGCATTTGACGCCCCATAAAAAGGGGGATCCGTCATAGTGCCCCGTATTGCCCCCAGAATGGCCCAGGACGCGCCGGACCCCAAACCCGCCCCCAACCCTACCCCAGCCGCCGGGAAGCCCTGCGGGAAGCCGGGGCCGCCCCTGGGAGCGCGCTACAGGCCAAAGGAAAGCGGACGGGTCCCTGGAAGCCGGTGCCGTACTGTCCGAGGGTATGCGCCCATCGTATATTTTCGCGGGGACTGTACCGCGGAATAAGGGTTGCAGCCGCCCCCCTTTGGGTCCTTTCTGTGGATCCGCCTGCCCTGCCCCTAACCTTGAAGTTGGGGAAGCATAAATTGATACTGTTCCAGAACCCTGGCCACAGGTCCCGCCCCTTTGGGTCCCTTCTGTGGATCCGCCCGCCCCAACCCTGTCCCTTGAAGTGGCGCGCATAGACTGACATTATGCGCGCCCCTGGACCGGGTGCTGTAGATGCCTGCCCCCTGCCCCCCTTTGGGTCCTCCTGGCCATGCCCGCCGCCTGCCATCCGTGGCGACGTTCCGCGGATTGAGTGACTACCCCCCACCCTTGAACGTGTTTTGTATCATGCCGCCCCATCCGTACCGCGCTGTAGGGTTGCGCGTTATCGTTCTTTACTGCCAACTTGATGCGGCGCAATACGACAACGCCACCGCCGCCGGGACTGGCCGCCATACGCTCTTTTGTAGCATCCTACAGGCTCAATTTTTCGGGGCATATTGATACGCCGGACCCCCCGCCCCTGTTCTCCCCCCTCCCCCCTGCCCCGCCGCCCTGGTCTGGATCCGCGGCGCCGGTGGACTGGTGGGGCCTTGGATGCCGCCCCCGTAGGGTGTCCGCCTGCGCGAATGGCTGCGCCCCGATCCTACCCCCAGGATTGCCCCCAGGTGCCTGGGCTGGCATACTGGCCGCCATGGATCCATTGGAAGCAATAGTGCGGGCCGGAATGGCCGTTTGCATGGTTGCCCTGTTTGTCTTGGCGGCCTGGATCTGGACGGACCGGCGCCGATAGATCCGCAAGGCCGAAACAATTCCCCAGGCTGGAACCGCTGGACGCGGGCCTGGACCGCCGCCCCCCATGGGGTGAAGACTGGACACATGGAACACCTGCTGGCCAAAAGGTGCCCACCTGGGCACGTTTCGGCGCCGGAACCCTTGGCCGAACCTTGGCCCACCCTTTGCCCCCCGCTGGTGCCGTGCCGGACCGCCCCCTGGTGGCCTGGTAGGTTAATTGCGCCCAACTGTAAAACCGCGGCACAGACGGCACAGCCATAAACCGTTGCGCCACAATGGCAATTTAGAACAACGTCGTATAATATCTCCTATGTTGCGAATGGGATATACAAGTATATACGATAATACAAGGGGGTACTATAGGGGGAAACAAAGGGACAAGAGGGGACAAGATGGGCCTTTAAGTGCAATAATAGGCCATATATTGACACGCCGCCCCCTGCTGCCATGTACCAGAACCCGCCCAAACCACAGGAGAAAAAAAGAATCTTTTTGTGTCTAATGGTATTGACAAGAATATGTACCCCCATTATAGTGGCGCCATGATTAAACAGGAACACGCCCTGAAACTGGTAGCCCGCCCCGCTGTACCTGCGCCCCACCTGGCCGCCGATCAACGCCGCCTGGCCGAAGCCTGGGCCGTGGATCTGCAAGCCCGCGCCGCTGCTGGCCTGCTGTCCGCCCGAACGCCCGCCGCCTACGTGGAAGCCGTGGAAGGATGGCTGGCCTATCTGGCCGCCGCCGCGGTATCCATGCCCACGCCCGCCCACGTGCTGGCCTACGTGGCCCACCTGCGCGCCGGACACGCCCCTGCAACCGTCAACGCCCGCCTGGCCGCCGTCCGGTCCCTGTACGCCTGGGCCGAAACGCAAAACGCATACCCCGCCATAGGCCGAAGCGTGAAGGCCCTGCCGGTGCGGAAAGACGAACCGCTGGACTGCCTGCCGCCGGAATCCGTGGCCGCGCTGCTGGACAAGGTGGACGGGGACACGCTGGCCGCCCTGCGGGACCGTGCCCTGGTGCATTGTCTTTTCTCTACTGCCTGCCGCCTGGTATCCGTCGCCGCCGCCAACGTGGAAGACCTGGACCTGGTGGACGGCGCCCTGGTGTATGGGGGCAAGGGGGACCGCGGACAAAAGGCCCGCAAAGCCTATCTGCCGCCGTCTGCCCTGGACGCCCTGCGCCGCTACCTGTCCGCCCGGCGCGCTGCCGCGGGTGGGGACCTACCCCTGGACGCGCCCCTGTTTGCAGCTGTAGGAAACCGCGCTGGGGGCCGTAGAATGACAACCCGAAGCCTGCGCCGGGTGGTGGTGGGCCTTATGGAATCCGCCGGACATATCCGCCGGGATCCTGCTGGCAAGATAGAACGCCCTGGGATCTATTCCGCCCACAGTCTGCGCCGGTCCGGTATCACGTGCGCCTTTGACGCCCAGGGACTGGAAGCCGCCCAAACCCTGGCCGGACACGCGGACCCGAAAACAACCCTGCGCGCCTACGCCCGAGTACAAAAGGGGCGGGTGCTGCGCGGACTGACTGCAACCATGGACCTGGACCGCCGCCGCCTTGGATGAAAAGGAACCCCCACGCATGAAGACACGCCGCTGGATCTCGATTGTGGCCCGCAAGGGTGGGGTGGGGAAAACAACCTGCGCCCTGGGCCTGGCCGCCCACTACGCCCGCCAAGGCCGCCGGGTGCTGCTGGTGGATCTGGACCCCCAGGCAAGCGCAACCCTGGCCGCCGGTGCCGGTGAAGCTGCCGAACACCTGGCCGAAGTGCTGGAAGGGAAGACCCCGCCGGATCCGGTGCCCGTTTGGGATCTGTTGGCCCTGCTGCCCGGTGGGCCGGATCTGGAACACCTGGACGCCCCCCGCCCCCTGCGCGCCGTGCTGGAAGACCTGGACGCGGACCTGGTGCTGGTGGACACGCCCCCAGGACATTCCACCCTTGGCGCCCTGGCCATGGAAGCCGCGGACGTTGTGCTGGTGGCCGCCGAACCCCACGCCATGGCCGTGGCCGGGACTGCCCGCGTACTGGATGAAGCCCGAAGCCGCCGCCCTGCGCCGCGCTGCGCCATTGTGCTTTCACGTATGGACGCCCGCCGGGGCCTGGACCGTGGCGCCCCCGAACTGCTGGCCGCCGCCTTTGGGGTGCCGGTCCTGGCCGTCCACCAGGACGCCGCCCTGGCCGCCGCATTGAACGCCGGGAAGGTGCCCCCAGCCCATGGACGGGCTGCCGAAGACCTGGAAGCCGTAGCCGCCTGGATAGACAAGCAAGCAACCCGAAGGGGGAACGAATGAACGAAACGCAAAAAGACCGCCTGGCCAAAGCCGCCGCCGCCATGGCCGCCACCATAGGGGAAGACTTGAAACCCGAGGAAAAGCCCCAGGTTCAATTTTTCCATGGCCTGGCCTGGATGCTGGCCCACCTGCTGAAAAGCCCGCGCCTGCTGCTGGGGGCCGCCAAGACCGCCGAAAGCTATTTACCAGAGGAAACCGCCGAGGGGGTGCCGTCGTGATTGCCCCGCTGCTTGTAGGCCGGGGACCGGACGGAACGCCCCGCGCCGTCTTCCCTGGATCTGTGACGGTGCTGCATATAGCCCATGACCCTGACTGCCCAGGGGGGAAGGGGTGGCCCGAACTGTGCAACTGTACGCCGGAAACCCACCTGGGGCCGGTGGATGAAAAGACGCTGGAAGACTGGAAGGAACAAGCCGCCGCCCGGCGGGAAGGGAAGCTGCTGCCATGAGTAAGGCACAAGAAACCGCTGCCGCCGGACTGCTGCGCGGTATCGCCTACGGGAAAGAACAGGCCAAAGCGGACCGCCGCCTGGCCGCTGAATCCAAGCTGGACCGGGTGCTGGAACTGGTGCCCGCGGACGCCATACGCCCCCGCGCCGCCGATAGCCGCCCCGCCCGCGCCGAACACGTGCTGGAAGTGGCGGAAAGCGTGGCCGCCGTTGGGCTGCTGCAACCCCCCGCCATAGACAACGCCCGCCGCCTGGTGGCCGGATTGCATAGGCTGGAAGGGTGCCGCCTGCTGCTGCTGCCCAGGGACCGGCGCCTGGAATACCTGCTGGCCTTGGATGGCGGGGACCGCCTGGACCCCGAGGAAACCGCGGACCGCGTGGCCGTACTGCCCGCCCCCAAGGATCTGGAAGGACCGCTGGCCGCCGGGAAGGTGCCCTGCCGGGTGCTGGTGGATCTGGATGCCGAACGGGACCCCGCCGCGGCGCTGGCCGCCGAAGCTGCCGAAAACACCGCCCGCAAGGATTATACCCCCGCCGAAGTGCAAGCCCTGGCCCAACGCCTGCGCGCTGCTGGATACCGGGAAACCGGCGGACGCCCCCGCCGCGGGGAAAAGGCCCTGCGCCCCGCCTTGGAAATGGTGCTGGGAGTGTCAAAGAACACCGCCCGCCGGATGCTGGGCCGTATGCCTGCCGGTGGAAAAGGTGCCCAGGTGGGCACGTTTTCGGGAATGGTGGCCAGGTTGGACAAGGCCCTGGACGCCTTTCTGGAATCCGATCTGCCCGAGGGGGTGCGCCTGCCCGGCCTGCGCCGCGCCCTGGGGGTGGCCAAAACGCTGGCCGCCTATATGCCCGAAGCCAAGGCCGAAGCCAAAACGCTGGAAGATTGAAAGGAAAACACGCCATGGAAGAAAAACAAATGCCGAAGACAACGCCGGGACGGAAAACAACCGCCATCCTGGTGACTATGCTGCCCGAGGAACGCGCCCGCCTGGAATCCCATGCCCAGGAGTATGGCCGCCCGGTTCAATGGGTAGTGCGGGACGCCGTGCGCGCCTACGTGGACACCGTGGAAACCAAGGGGGACCCCCGCCCCGAAAAGCTGCTGCTGAATGTTTCCCATGAACCGCCCACCATACGCCGAAGCCCTGGACGCCCGCCGAAGCAACGGAAGGAACGGGAGGCCGCCAAGTGACCCCAGGCGCCGAACGCCTGCTGGCCCTGTCTATGTCCGATAACTCACCTTGTAGGACATAGGAAACCGCCCCATGGCCGAACTACGCCCAAAGCCGCCGCCCCTGTCGGATGCCGAACGCCGGGACCTTTGCGCCCAGGTGGACTTCCTGGCCGTCCTGTCCGCCCAGGGGGTGGCCGTCAAGAAAAGCGGGACCGCCTACCGCGGATCCATACGAAACGAACAGGACGCAAGCTGCTACTTCTACCCGCCGAACGTGGGCAAGCAAGGGGGCAAGGGCTGGACCTGGCACGATTTCGGGACGGACAAGGGCGGGGACTCCCTGGGGTTTCTGCTGGACGTAGCTGGGATGGAATGGCAGCCCGCCGTCCGCTACATGGCGAAAATGGCCGGACGGGTGCCCGATTGCGTGAAAACCTGGGATCTGCTGGACAAGCTGGACGGAAAGGCCGCCCAGGATGCCCCAGGAACGCTTCCAGGGGGGCAAGCCATATCCCAACACCCCCCGAAAACACCGCCGCGCATAGAGCCGCCTACGCTGCCGCCGGAAGACCAGGCGCTGGCCTGCCGGATCTACTTGGACAATCTGCTGGCCGTCCACCCCGAAGCCCAGGCGCTGGGGGACGCCTACCTGGAAAGCCGGGGGACGCTGGCCGCCGGACTGCCGCCCTGCGCCTACGATCTGCCCGCGGACAAGGCCGAAGCCATGCTGGCCAGCATATGTAAGGGGGACGCCGCGGACCTGCTGCTGGCCGCCGGATTGCTGAAACCCGCCGAAGATGGGAAGCCGCTACGCCTACAATGGGGGGCATGGGCCGGGGACTGCTGCCTGCTGGCCCACCTGGATCCACGTGGGCGCCCGGTGGCCTTTATCGCCAGGCGCCTGGGATTCATGCCGGGGGATCCGGTGGGGAAGTATCTGCAACAAACCTACAGCCGCGGCGCCGTCCGCTGGCCCTTTGGCCTGCCCACCCTGTACCGCCCGCCGTGTGTTTCATGGAAGCCGGACCGGGACAAGGCCGGGGAAGTGCTGGTGGTGGAAGGGACGCTGGACGCCCTGGGCGCCGCCGTGCTGGGGTGGCCCGCGCTGGCCTTTTCCATGCGCCCCCAGGCCAGGCATTGGAAGGACTGGACCGGGGCCTGTGCCCGTATGCTGGAAGCCCACCTGCCCGAACTTTGCCGCCGCCGGGTGCGGGTGGTGCCGGACAATGACCCAGGCGAAAAGGGGGAAACCGGCCTGGCCCTGGCCGCCCGCCTGGTGGGATGGCTGCGCGCCGCCGGGTGCGCGCTGGCCGAAGTTTCGACAATGGAAGACCTGCTGCCCGATCTGCCGCCCGATTGCAAAGACCTGGGGGACGCCGCCAAACTGAAAGGATGCCTGCCATGAGCAAGACCGCCGAAAAGAAAACCGCCTACAATCCGCCAGACGACGAACGCGCCGAACGCCTGCGAATGGAAGCCATGGCCCTGCGCCACCTGTTCAATCTGCCCGAGAATGAACGCGCCGAAGCCGCCGAAGCCCTGCGCCCCTGGGAATTGGTGCTGCTGGCCAAAGACCTGGCCGCCGCGTTTCGTGCCGCGCCGGGGATGCAGCTGCCGGACCTGGGCGCGCTGCTGAAACGCCCCGCCCTGGAATCCTGCGCCGCCGAACTCGACGCCGCCAAGGCCGCCCCGCTGCTGGATCCTGCCCATGGACAAGACCCCGAAGACCTGGCCGAAGCCTACGCCGCTGTACTGGCCACTACGGACAAGGCCGCGGACCTGCAACGCATACGGGAAGCCGCGGCGCTGCTGGAACGCGCCAAGGCCGCCCAAAAGCCCCAGGACCGGCGCGCGGATCTGGCCGCCGCCGTGCAATCCCTGGAAGCCGCCGAACGCGCCGACGCCGTGCCCCTGGCCGAAGCGTGGAACGCCTACAGGAAAAGCCGTTTCGAGAAAAACGAGGCTGGGCCGAAGGATGCCGTTATGCTGGACAAGGCCCGCGGCGCCTGGGCGGACTGGTTCAACCGGAACCTGGGGCCGCGTGGCGGACTGGAACCTGGGCGCCTGCTGCTGGTGGGGGGTGGCCCTGGTGGCGGAAAAACCACGCTGGGCGCAACTATAGCCGTTGACGCCATGGCCGCCGGGTGCCCCGTCCTGTTTTGGCAGCTGGAACTTTCCAGGGAAGAAACCCTGGAAAATATGCTGTGCCAGGTGGGGCCGAAGTACGCAAAAACCGCCTGGCGTTCCAAGGCCAACCACGATCTGCCCGAAGCCTGGGCGGATCTGTTGACGCTGCCGAAGTGCGACACCCCCGAAGCTGCCCACGTGGAAAACATAATTCGATCCATGGAATCCCAGGCGCGCAAGGTCCGCCAAACCGGCGCCCACGCCGTCCGCGGCCTGGTGGTGGTGGATTATGCCCAGCTGCTGACGGTGGAAGACCGGACCGCCAGGGATGCCCGGTTTGAAGTGCTGGAAAAGGCCGCCAGTCGTTTGGCGAAAGCCGCCGGGGAGTGCGGCGCCGTCCTGGTGCTGCTTTCCCAGGTGAACAAGGCCGCCCGCAACGATGGGAACGCCCTGGCCGGGACTTCATACGCCGGGGCCGATCTGGAACGCATGGCCCATGCTGCCGTCACCATATGGAAGTCAATCGGAGGAAAACCCGCTGCCGCCTTTGAACCGGGGGACACGGATCCAGAGAATGGCGTTGCCCGCCTGCTGTCTTTCACGAAAACCCGCGGGCAAATGTTCTATGAATCGGAACACGGACAAATGCCGCAACCGCCTGGGGAAAGCAAGGTCGCATGGTACACGCCCAGGGGCCGCGCGCTGCATGACGGAGGAACGCCCAAACAGGCCGCCATTGGCTGGGAGGAATAGGCCATGGAAACGCCCGAAGACCTGGACCTGGAAGACGATTTCGACGGGGAAGACGGGGACGGACTTGGAGACTATATCCGTGATCTTGTTTCCCCGTGGAGCGATGGCCTTTATGGGCATGAAAACGAAGACGACAAAGACGGAACAATATGGGCCGAACTGCAAGAAAGCGGATACAATGAAGAGCCGTTATCCGCCGTTGTCACTACCCACCTGCGCGCCGTCCTGTCCGATTTGGTGGAAAAGAACGCCAACAAGATGGGGGGCGAAGTGGCCGAAGCCCTGCGCCGGTGGACCGAAGACGCCAACGCCGAAGGATTGGCCGAATGGCTGGGGAAGGGTGGCTGGGATCTGGTGGACGCGGACAAGGTGGAACGGCGCCTGAACCGCGCCGCCCAGGACGCCTTTTCGGCGCGTTTCAAAACCACAATAGCCCATGACGCATCAAAAGGGATTTTGTCCGGTTGGGATTTCAACGTTTTTTCCGTATTCGGCATGGGGAGCGCAAAGGACTTTGCCGAACTCGAAACAGAATACCCGCGCTGGGCGAAAATTGCCCAGACCTTGGACGGCGGAAAGCTGCTGCGCGGGGAATTGCTTGAAACATGGACCGGACCAAACGCCTGGGCAATCTGTCTTTTGCACGTTCCAAGATCCGCACAAACGCCCGAGAGGAACGCCGCCTGGCTAGAGGCCGGAGGATACTATCAACCGCTGGAAGTATTGGTGGGCCTGGACGCCCTGCGCCTGATAATAAAAAAGCGCGCATGGCTATATATTGAGGCCCTTTTCAAGCCCGCGGACAAAGCGGGGGACTGGTTGCGCCTGCTGGCCTTGGCATGGATGGACGAAAGGGCCGGATGGGAAGCCGAACGCCTGGAACGCCAAAAGACTGCCGCCGAACTGGACGCCGCCCCCAGGGTGAACGTCAAAGGCCGATCTTTTGGCCGGGTGCCCAAAGTGCTGGCCGGTATGTCCTGGGCCATGGGTGCCCCTGGGGTGGAGTTGTCCCGCGTCAACATGGACGGAAGGGAATATGCCCCCGCGCCGGATCTGGCCATTCAAAACCCGTCCGCCCTGGTGCCGACATCCTACGCCCTGCTACCGGAAGACCACGCCAGGAAACCCCACCAGGCCGTGCTGCCGATAGACCAACAAGGGGGGGAAGACGCCCCGCCCCTCCCGGTGGCCCTGGCCGGTGCTACTCAATACGCATTGAAGCCCGCAGCCGGAAAGCTGGGCCTGCTGGTTATGGCCGCGGCCTGGGCCGGAAAGGGAAGACTGCACAAGACAACCCTGCAAGAATTGACGCGGGCAATAAACCCCGAAGCGCGCCTGGCGCCTTCACACTACGAAACCGTACTGCGCGGCCTGGTGCAGCTGGACGGGCTGCGCCTGGTGCTGCCCAATGGTTTTTCATATCCCGTTTTCGAGTGCCCCATACCTTGGCGGAACTTGAGGCCGGAAGAATACGTGGTGCCCCTTTATGTTGGCATGACGCGGACCTTTGAAAAAACCCTGGCCGCCATAGCACAAGAGGCCGGGGCAAGCTATCGGGGGGACTTCCTTTTCGATCTGACCGGCGCCATGCTGCTGCCCACAAAGCGTTCCGGCCTGCTGCGCCAATATATCCGCAGCTGCGCCTTTTGGAATCACTACTGGAAGCCGGGGACCGCCGGGGAGCCGGACCCGTCGCGGGTGCCGGAAGTGTCCGCCGAACGGTGGGCCGCCATGACCAATTATCTGCCCCCCACCGCCGTGGAATACCTGCGCGCCAAACGCAAGGCCGGGGACCGCCGAAGCCTGTCTGCAAGTATCAAAGACACCTTGAAGGACGCCGAAGACCTGGCCGCCGCTGGACTGGTGAAGATAGACAAGGCCAACCGCCATTCCGTCCGCCTGCTGCCGCCGCCGGAATACCTGGAAGCCTGGCACGAAAGCCGGAAGGGCGCCCACAAGATGCCGGGGCGGGGTGGGAAGGCATAGTGCAAAAACCCCCCCGACAATCTGCAAAAACCCCCCCGACAAAGTGCAAAAACCCCCCCGACAAATGTTCCATAACCCGTTCCGCCGCAACGGTCCAAAAAGTTAGAAAATACTATGTATAAAACATAGTAAAGGGGCCGGGCCGTTTTTGGGCCTGCGGCCCAACGTCCCGCCGCCCTAGAACAGCCAAAACAGCCGGGCCTGCAAAGATGGATCCAGGGACCGAACCCCCAGCCGGATCCCCAGCCCTAGGCCGAAGTTGACGCCCTATAAAAAGGCCCAGCCCGTCAAGCCGGGTCCTATCCGCTGGCCGGGGGGCAGTCGCTTCCAACCCCCACCTGGCCCATTCTGTGGCCGAACCTTGGAAAATGGAAATGATACCTTGCAGGCCGCCCCAGCCGCCGCCGCGTATAGTGTCTGTATGCCCGAGACATCAGCACAAGGGGGAACTGCCCGCGGGGGGTCAAAGGGACCCGCATAGGGGGAGGGGTGCCCCCTGTATGCATTTGACGCCCCATAAAAAGGGGGATCCGTCATAGTGCCCCGTATTGCCCCCAGGATGGCCCAGGACGCGCCGGACCCCAAACCCGCCCCCAACACTACCCCCGCCGCCGGGAAGCCCTGCGGGAAGCCGGAACCGCCCCTGGGAGCGCGCTACAGGCCAAAGGAAAGCGGACGGGTCCCTGGAAGCCGGTGCCGTACTGTCCGAGGGTTTGCGCCCATCGTATATTTTCGCGGGGACTGTACCGCGGAATAAGGGTTGCAGCCGCCCCCCTTTGGGTCCTTTCTGTGGATCCGCCTGCCCTGCCCCTAACCTTGAAGTTGGGGAAGCATAAAT
>Ga0255346_1003033_pt1 | contig 20286 bp, 14 predicted proteins | sample wastewater_treat_FD_194410 | JGI IMG/M metagenome (GOLD analysis project Ga0255346, IMG submission 194410) | Wastewater microbial communities from Lulu Island WWTP, Vancouver, Canada - plant22 | ecosystem: Engineered > WWTP > Wastewater > Unclassified | place: Canada: Vancouver, British Columbia... | reverse complement strand
CTCCGCCTGGGCGGCGGTAAGCCAGGCCTGGATCGCCTGTGCCTCCCTGAACGTGGTCGCGTTCTTCTTCATGATGCGCATTTTCAAGGAATGCTCATCGGCCGCGACCGCCATCACGACCGTCCTGCACCCCCTTGAAATCAAAAAGGGCTAGCAGCTCCCCATCCCTTCAAGCACTCCCCCTTCCCCGCTTCGGGGAGGGGGACAAAGCATCTTTGTCGCGCCCTTGCCGCCCCCGCTTTAAGCAAACTCTAGCTGGTGTGCCTGATTCGTCTGCTCCATGATCGCATTTTACATGTGCCCGGCAATAGGCTACTCTTCATCATCTGAAGATCATTCCCTTTGACAGGGCCGTCTCGGCAAGCCGCAAGGGAAGATGGGATTGAAGGATGAGTGGTTCAGCGAACGACGTACCCGGACAAACTGCTTTGCCCGGTGAGATACTGCAGTCAGCCGAGGATCTGGTAACATGAACGTGCCTTTTGCCATGAATGCCGAGTTTATGGATTCCCAGTATCAACGATGGCGGGCCGATGCGGGGAGCGTTTCCCGGGAATGGCAGCTCTTTTTCGAGGGGTTCGAGCTGGGGGTTGGGAGCGAGGACAAAGCCGCCGGGATCTGGGACCAGCGCCAGGTGCTGCGGCAGGCTCGGGTGGGGGAACTCATCCACCGCTATCGCGACGTGGGCCATTTGCTGTCATGCCTGGACCCCCTTGCCGCATGCCCGATGGACCATTCACTGCTGGAACCGGCCGCGTTCGAGCTGACCGAAGACGACCGGGACCTCCTTTTCTTTGTGCCGCGCACGCTCGGCCCCGGGCCCATGCGGCTGAACGAGCTGATCCAGGCGCTGCGCGAGACCTACTGCCGGTCGATCGGGATCGAGTACTTGCACCTGCAGGATCCGGGGGAGCGGCTGTGGCTGCAGGAACGGATGGAACCCTCCCGCAATCGGCCCTCCCCTGATTCGGCGACGCAGCGCCGCATCCTCGAGAAACTCTATCAGGCAACGCTCTTCGAGCAGTTTCTGCACGCCCGGTATGCCGGTCAGAAACGTTTTTCCATCGAAGGGGCGGAAGTGATCGTCGCCATGCTCGATGCGCTGTTCCACCGCGAGGCCGCCCGCGGTTGCCGGGAATGTATCCTGGGGATGGCGCACCGGGGACGGTTGAATGTGCAGACCAATGTCCTCGGAAAACTCTACGAAGCGGTATTCTGCCAGTTTGAGGACAGCTATGATCCGGATTTGCTGGCGGGCAGCGGTGACGTCAAATACCATACGGGCTACCTGGCCGACTTCGAAACCGGTCCCAATCAGGGCCTGCGGATTCTCATGGCGCCCAATGCCAGCCATTTGGAATCGGTCGACCCGGTGGTGGAAGGTATTGCCCGGGCCCGCCAGGACTACTTGGGCGAGCGAGGCCGCGAACGGGTGCTGCCGATCCTGATCCATGGCGACGCCGCTTTTGCCGGAGAAGGGATCGTCGCCGAGACCCTCAACCTCTCCCAGTTGGAAGGGTACTCCACGGGCGGTACCGTCCATATCGTCATCAACAATCAGATCGGCTTCACCACGCTTCCCCAGGATGCCCGCTCGACCCGCTATTCCACCGATGTCGCCAAGATGCTCATGGTGCCGATCTTTCATGTCCACGGGGAAGACCCGGAGGCGGTGGTCCATGTCGCCGGGCTGGCTGCCGATTATCGGCGCGAATTTGGCAAGGATGTGGTGATCGATGTGATTTGCTACCGGCGGCATGGTCACAGTGAAGCGGATGAACCCTATTTCACTCAGCCGCAGATGGTGGAACGCATCAAGAACCGACCGCAACCCAACCAACTCTACGCCGAGAAACTGGTCGAGGCAGGAATTGTCGCCAATGAGGAACTGGATCGGCTTGAGCGCGATTTTACTCAGCGCCTGGAAGCTGCCCATGAACGAGCGCAGCACAAGGAATGCGTCCCGCCGTTCATGGAGTTCTTCGACAACTGGCGGGAGTACCATGGGACTTATGCGCACGAACCCGTCGTCACCGGCGTTGCCCGTGAGGTCCTCGTCCGCTTGGCGGAAAACTTTCACCGCTTGCCCGACGGATTTTCCCTGCATGAGCGCCTCGGGCGGATTCTGGAGAGGCGGCTGGAGACCGTTCGAAGCGGCGCCAAGATCGATTGGGCGACCGCGGAAGGGCTGGCGTTCGCCACGCTGCTGCGGGAAGGGACACCCATCCGTCTGAGCGGCGAAGACAGCCGGCGCGGTACCTTCAGCCAGCGGCACTGTGTGCTCGTGGACGCGAAGAGCGGCGAGCGCTACACACCCCTGCAGCACCTGGGGGAAAAGCAGGCGCCCTTTATGGTCTACGACAGCATGCTGGCGGAAGAGGCGGTGCTCGGGTTTGAATACGGCTACGCCGCCGTCAGTCCCCAGGCGCTGGTGATCTGGGAAGCGCAGTTCGGCGATTTTGCCAATAATGCCCAAGTGATCATCGATCAGTACCTGGCGGCCGGGGAGGCCAAATGGGGCCGTCCCAACGGCCTGGTGCTCCTCCTGCCGCATGGCTTTGAAGGGCAGGGGCCCGAACATTCCAGCGCCCGCCTCGAACGCTTCCTGCAACTGTGTGCTGAAGACAACCTCCAGGTCTGCTATCCGAGCACCCCGGCCCAGTACTTCCACCTGCTGCGACGGCAGGTCCGGCGCAGCTTTCGAAAACCGCTCATCATGATGGCCCCCAAGAGCCTTCTGCGCCATCCGGAGGCGGTCTCGACCCTCGACGACATGGCCTCCGGTCATTTCCAGGAGGTGCTCGATGAGCCTTCGACGATCGATGCCCCGGGGTGCGTGATCGTATGCAGCGGAAAGATCTATTACGAACTCGCGGCCGAGCGGGCCAGGCGGGGAGCTCGCGGTGCGGCCATCGTGCGGCTGGAGCAATTCTATCCCTTCCCATTCGACCGGCTCAAGGAGGTGGTGAGCCGCTGGCGGCCTGCCCGCGAATGGTACTGGGTGCAGGAAGAACCCGCAAATATGGGCGGGTGGTCGTTCGTGCGGGAACGGTTGCAGGAGGTTGCGGGAACGACCGTACAATTCATTGGCAGACCGGCTGCGGCCAGCCCGGCCGTGGGGTATCACAGCCTCCACCGGCGGGAGCAGGCGGCGATTGTCGATGCGGCGCTGGGGACATAGAATCAGGCAGGCCAGGGCCTTTTCATGGGAGCAAACCGGGGGCGGGCATGAAGACAGAGGTGAAAATTCCCGAGGTGGGAGAATCGGTCACCGAGGCGTTGCTGACCCAATGGTACCGGCGTGACGGCGATTTCGTTCGGAAAGGGGAAATCCTCTTTCTCATTGAGACCGACAAGGTAACCCTGGAAGTGGTTGCCGAGGGTGACGGGGTCCTGAAGATCCTGGTTCCCGAAGGAGCCACGGTGGCGGTCGGCACGGTGGTGGCCGTCCTCGAGGCGGATGATGCCAGGGAACCGATGCCGGCGAAGGCTGCTCCGGAAAGAACTGCCGGCGTTCTTCCGCCGTCACCGGTCGAGGCAGCGGAAGGCCCTTCCGAGGCCGCCGCCCAGCCGTCGGTTGGCATGCCGCCTAAGGTTCGGCCGCCGGACACAACCGACGGGCGATCTCCGGAGGGGGTGACCGTTGCGCCGGCCGCTCTGCGCCTGGCGGCGGAAAGAGGAGTGGATTTGGCAAGGGTCGAGGCATCCGGGCCCGGCGGCCGCGTCACACGGGGGGATGTATTGCTCTTTCTGGAGCAGCCGGCAAAGCCGATGCCGACCGCACCGCCCGAAGGAGTGTTGGCCGGGTCGAAGGGGCCGACCGGCGACCGACGCCAGCCGTCAACGGTCCCCGATGCCCTGTCGCCCCTTGCGGAACCCACCACCCGCCAGCCCATGAGCCGCATTCGGCAGCGCATTGCCGAACGGCTGCTCGCAGCCAGGCAGAATACGGCCATGTTGACCACCTTTAACGAAGTCGATATGAGCAGCGTCCAGACTCTGCGCGCCCGGTTTCGAGAAGCCTACCGGACCCGCTACGGCGTTTCCCTCGGGATCATGTCGTTCTTCATCAAAGCGGCGGTCGCGGCCCTGAAGGAATACCCGGCCGTCAATTCGTTCATCGAGGGACACGAGATCGTCAGCCATCACTACTATCACCTTGGCGTGGCCATCGGCGCCGAGCGAGGCCTGGTGGTGCCGGTCATTCGCCATGCCGACCGGCTGGGCTTCGCCGCTATCGAACAGGCGATTCTCGACTATGTTGCCAAGGTGCGGGAAAATCGCCTGGAATTGAGCGATCTTGAAGGCGGGACCTTCACCATCAGCAACGGCGGCGTGTATGGTTCGCTGCTGAGCACGCCGATCCTCAATCCCCCGCAGAGCGGCATCCTGGGTTTGCACAGAATCCAGGAGCGGCCGGTGGCCATCGCCGGGGAAGTGGTGATTCGACCGATGATGTATCTGGCGCTCACCTACGATCATCGGCTGATCGATGGGAAGGAAGCGGTATCCTTCCTCAAGAGCATCCGGGACAACGTGGAAAACCCGGAGCGGCTCATGCTGGAGATTTGAAATGGCGGAGAGCGAAAAGGTCGACCTGTGCGTTATTGGCGCCGGACCGGGCGGTTATGTGGCCTCTGTGCGGGCCGCCCAGCTCGGCTTGAAAGTGGTCTGCCTCGAGAAAAGACCACGACTCGGCGGCGTCTGCCTCAACATCGGCTGCATTCCCAGCAAGGCCCTGTTGGATTCCAGCGAAGCCTACCACACGGCCCGGAGCCGCCTGGCGGCTCACGGGGTTCTCAGCGATGGGATCGCGCTCGATCTGCGAACCATGATGGCCCGCAAGAACCAGGTCGTGCGGGAGCTGTGCGAGAATGTGCGGAAGCTCCTGGAACGTCACCGGATTCGAGTGATTCAAGGTTCTGCTCGCCTGGTGGATGGAAACCGGGTGGCCGTTGCCGAGGCCAAAGATGGTGGGTCGAAGAAGGGGCCGCTGCTCATCGAGGCCCGCTCGATCCTGCTGGCCACCGGCAGTGAACCCGTGTCCCTGCCCGGGCTTCCCTTTGACGGATCGCACATAGTATGCTCCACGGAAGCCCTTGCCTTTGCTTCGGTTCCCGGGCACCTGGTGATCATCGGTGGAGGATACATCGGGATCGAGCTGGGGTCGGTCTGGAACCGGCTGGGAGCGCAGGTGACGGTCATCGAACAGCTGCCCGCGATCACTCCCGGTCTGGACGGGCAGATCGGCCGCGCTCTGGAACGGGCACTCACCCGGCAGGGCCTGGTTTTTCGCTTCAATACCAGGGTGGCAAAGGCCGTGGCAGCGGCGGGAAAGGTGCAACTGACGGTCGTCGCCGAGGACCGAGAAGCGCAGATTGTCGGCGATCGACTGCTGGTGGCGATCGGACGGCGACCGCTAACGCAGGGACTCGGGCTCGAGGAGGTCGGGGTGGTACCTGATGCCGCGACCGGGCAGGTGCCGGTCGACGCGACCTACCGCACCAGCGTGCCATCCATCTACGCCATCGGCGATCTCGTGGCCGGCCCAATGCTGGCGCACAAGGCGTCAGCGGAAGCGGTGGCCGCGGTTGAAGGCATGGCCGGGATTGAAAGCGAGGTGAACTACGATGCCATGCCGTCAGTGATCTATACCAACCCCGAAGTCGCCTGTGCGGGACTGACCGAAGAAGCGGTGCGGGCGCGTGGCGTGCCGTGCTGCATCGGCACGTATCCTTTTTCGGGTTCGGGACGGGCGCGCTGCATGGGCGAGACCGAAGGGTTCGTCAAGATCATCACCCATGCTGGAAGCGACCGGATTCTGGGAGTGCACATCATCGGGCCGTGCGCTTCGGATATGATCGGCGAAGGGGTGCTGGCGCTGGAATGCAATCTGACGTCACAGGAATTCGCCCGCGCCGTGCGGGCTCATCCGACCTTTTCGGAAGCGTTCCAGGAGGCGGCGCTGGCGGTGAGGCAGTGTTCGATCTATGCCTCCTGAGGCAGAAGCGGGATCATCTGCGAAGTCACACTAGTACAGCGCGGCATAAGTCTTAAACCGTTGAGGGCAGGTGTCTTGCTGTTCCCCTTGCCGTTGCGTTTCATGTTCATTCAACGCAACCTACGGAGAGCATCAGCCCTAACGCGAGGACGGTAGGTTGCGTTGAGAGGAGCGAAACGCAACATGCGGAAGGGTGCCGAACTTTCGCCGCGCTGTACCAGGGATTGCGAAGAGGCACGAATAGATCATTGCCGATCGGCTATAATGTTCCCGGCAGGTTTGCGCAGGGGGAGAGCAGGGAAAGAGAGCGGGGATGGCTAAGTCGCGATTGCGCATTATTGTCACTGGTCTGGTGGGTCTATACCCGGTAGGCGGGGTGGCCTGGGACTACCTCCAGTATGTCGTGGGGCTGGCGCGTCTCGGGTATGATGTGTTCTACCATGAGGACACCTGGAGTTGGCCGTACCATCCGGTGCAGAAGACCAACACCGCGGAGGGGGATTACTCGGCCGACTACATCCGGGGCTTTTTCCAGACCTACGCTCCGGACCTGAGCGACCGCTGGCACTACCTCCATTTGCATGAGACCAGTTTCGGGATGACGCGGGAGGCTTTTGACCGGGTTGCGGCCTCGGCGGACCTCTTCATCAATGTCAGCGGTGCCTGCATGATCCCGGAAAAGCTTTCGTCCGGGTGCCTCAAGGTGTTCCTCGACACCGATCCCGGCTACAATCAGATCATGCTCAGCGAACGGCTGGCATGGTCCGAGAATGTCGAGCGATGGTGCCGGAGCGTGCAGGACCATGATCGGCATTTTACCTACGCGGAAAACATCTACGGCAGCGACTGCCTGGTGCCGCGCATGGACTTCGCCTGGAAGCCCACCCGCATGCCCGTGGTGATGGAATTGTGGGAGTCCCTGTCGCGCCAGCCGACGACCCGGAGATCACCCTGGACTACGATCATGACGTGGAATGCCTTCAAAGGGAGGCTGGTTTATGAGGGAATCGAATACGGCAGCAAAGGGGCCGAATTTGAAAGACTGATGGACCTGCCGAAGCGTCTGCGCGTGCCGCTCAAGGTTGCAGTGGGCGGCAAGACCGCACCTCTCGAACGGCTTGCGGAAAATGACTGGGAGGTGGCGGATGGACCGGCGGAGACCTTGACGCCCGCCTCCTACCAGCAGTTCATCGGCCGGTCGCGAGGCGAGATTTCCCCGGCCAAGCACGTCTACGTGGCCATGCGGACCGGCTGGTTCAGTTGCCGCTCTGCCTGCTACCTCGCCGCAGGCCGCCCGGTCGTGGTGCAGGACACGGGGTTCGGCGCGATCTACCCCGGCGGCGAGGGGCTTTTGCCGTTCTCCACGGCAGACGAGGCCATAGCCGGTATCGAGGAAGTGGAAAAGGATTATGTGCGGCACGCCGAAGCGGCCCAGGCCATTGCCGGCGAATATTTCGACGCCGGCAAAGTCCTGCGCCAAATGATTGCGGACCTGTGAGCGGTTTGGCGGCATGCTTTTTTATCCACGCAGGCACACGAAGAAACACGAAGAAAAACAGGAAAATATGGGTGAGAACGAATTTGCTGTTGTGGTGAGTTTTGTGTCCATCCTGGTTCAGATTGTTTTGGGTGGTGGCCTGGAATATGGATGCAAGAGCTCTGGCAGGAGGAAACCGGCTCGATGACGACTGGCAAAAGCGCCCCGAAGGGCAAGGTGATCGTTTTTGGGATCATTTTCTGGTATCCGCTGGCAGGAGTGACCTATCAGTTCCTCCATTACCTGATCGGCCTGCGGAACCTGGGTTACGATGTGTATTATGTGGAGGACTCCGGACGATGGGTCTATCACGCGGACAGCTATGAGTTCACGCCCGAGGCCGACGACAACATCGCCGCGGTCGCTCCGATTCTCGACGCCCATGGGTTTCAGGGCAAGTGGGGGTTTCGGGGCCACTACCCCGGCGGCCGCTGCTACGGCATGACCGAGGAACGGCTGCTCGAGCTTTATCGTGAGGCCGACGCCTTTCTCAATGTCACCGCTTCGCAGGAACTTCGCGAGGAACATCTTGCCTGTCCCAGGCGCATTTATGTGGAAACCGATCCTTTCGCGGTTCAGATCAAGGTGGCGCAGGGAGATGAACCAACACTGGCGGCGTTGGCGGCGCACGATATCCACTTCAGTTTTGGGGAAAACCTGGGCGCTCCCGACTGCACCGTCCCGGTGGAACGCTTCTCATGGCTTCCCACCCGCCAGCCGGTGGCCCTGGAACTCTGGGAAAATCCTTTCCCGCCCTCTGCCGCTTCGGCGTTTAGCACCATCACCACCTGGCACAACAAGGGCAAGAACCTGACCTATCAGGGTGAAGTCTACTACTGGACCAAGGACCGGGAGTTTCTTAAATTCATCGACCTTCCCGAACGCCGCCCGGTCCCGTTTGAACTGGCGGTGGTGGTAGACGAGCCGACCGAACAACTGCTGCGCGGTCACCGCTGGAATGTCGTCCACTCCCTGCCCATCTCGCGGGACATCGATCGCTATCGCCGCTATATCCAGCAGTCGCGGGGTGAATTCACGGTGACCAAGGATCAGGTGGTGCGGCCGCTGACCGGCTGGTTCAGCGACCGCAGTTGCAGCTACCTGGCGGCAGGCCGCCCCGTGATCACTCAGGAAACCGGGTTCAGCAAGTTTCTTCCTACCGGTAAGGGGCTTTTCGGGTTCCGCACCATGGAGGACATCCTGGCGGCCGTCGACAGCATCGAAGGCGACTATGAAGGAAGCTGCAGGGCGGCTCGTGAGATCGCGGAGGAATACTTCGCCGCCGAAAAGGTGCTCGGGAGCCTCATGACCCGGGCTGGGATGTGAGGGGTGAGGCGTGAAGGGTGGCAGAGAGCCTGCAGTGAACGGGCTATTAGGTGATTCGGCGTGCTTGATGACGCGCCGGCCGGGATGGTGAACTGAAGATGGCTGCGGCTCAGAAACCAGCAGGGAGGCTGGCGTGGTTTGACGGCGTCAGGGGCATTGCCATCATTTGGATCGCCATGTTTCATTTCTTTCTGGCCTACGATGCCAGCCGCCATCCCTGGCTCCTGGGATGGGCTTCTTTCCCCGCCTTCATGGAAGGGTGTGCCCCGGCATCTTTCCTCCAAACGCTTGGGTGTATCGTAGATGGGGTGCTTGCCGCCATCTTCGAAAGAGGCTCCCAGGGGGTCGCCGTCTTCGTGGTGGCCAGTGGCTTTGGTTTGACCTATTCCCTGGTCAGGAAGGGGATGCCCGCCGGTGGTTGGGGCAGGTGGTACTGGAAACGACTGATCCGGCTCTATCCGCTGTATTGGCTGGCGCATCTGGTGTGCCTGGTTTCACCCTTCGTGGCCCTTGCCGATCCCATTGACTATCGGTTCCTGCTGAGCTTCTTCGGCGAGCGGTTCCAGCCTCCCGATACCATGTTCTATTACCTGGTGCCCGCCTGGTGGTATTTCGGGCTGCTCATCCAGCTCTACCTGATCTTCCCGGTTCTCTTTCGGCTCCTGTTGAAGCTCGGGCCGATGCGGTTCCTGGTGGTGAGCATCCTCGTTACCGTGATCACCCGGACCTTGCTGGTGGATTTCCTTCATGCCAACGGCAACTACGAACAGGGCGCCCTCGGCCTGGGGCGGCTGTGGGAATTTGCCACCGGGATGGCGCTGGCCTACTGGTATCATGAAAAGCCCGCCATGGTCGAAGAGCGCCTGTTCGCGGGGACGACCTTCGTTATTGGCGTTAGACTCTATGTCCTGGGGATTTACAGCTACCAGCCGGTCTTTTTCCACTCCTTTACAGATGGTTTGATCGGCACCGGCCTGACCATCGTGCTGGCCCACGGCGCCCGCTGTGCCAACCGGGTGGGGTTCGTCGGGTCGGCTCTGGGTAAGGTTGGAGCCTACTCATACGGGCTCTACCTGCTCCATCAGCCTTACGTGATCTATCTCGGCGAGCGCCTGCACGATCAGCCCATGCTGCTCTTTGTCCCGACTGCCTTTCTGTCACTGGGGATCATGGTGATCCTGTGCCGATGGGTCGAACAATCGGTCAACAGTCTCATCACCAGCCTGTTTGAGCGGCCAAAGGTCGCTCCCGGCCTGGAAGTGGCCCGAAAGTGAAGCCGCTTCCTTAACTCCACTTCCTTTCTACATACACTCTATCCCTGCTCCGGTTTCTCGATCCCTTCGGCCACCAGGCGGGAGATGAGAATCACCAGATACAGCTGGCCCATAATGGCTTCCAGGATCGCCAGAGTGCGCGCCACCATGCCAACCGGGGAAATGTCGCCGTACCCGAGCGTCGCCAGGGTGACGAAGCTGAAATATACCAGGTTGGCGGTGTTAAGACTTTCGCTGTCGGGAAGCTGGAAAGCGCCGGGACTCGCCAGTTCCACCAGCTGGTACAAACGTGCCCAGATTAGTCCGAGCAGCAGGTAGATCGATACCGCTCCCGCAATCCTCTGCGCCGGTTCACGACCCCTCGGAAGAAACTGTTTGGTCATCAGTACCGTGAACGTGACGAGAATCGCTTCGGAGAGCAACATATCCGCGGCCTCAATCGTTCTTTCGGCAAAGGGCAGTCCCAGCCTGCCCATTGCCAGTGACAATGCCGCGAGCAGCACGGCGAGTCCCCGCACCCATGCTCGCGCAGTCACCTTGAAGGCTCCCACGACCACAATGAGGCTAAAGCCAATCTTGAGAAACAGCAAGGACAGCATCTGCGCCGAGACCAGTGGCGCCAGTACGAAGATCGTTGCGAACAACAGAATCAGCAGCCCATAGGGATTGGAGTCTGCCGACCAGAGGCCGGACAAGATCTTTATGGTACGAGGCATCATGACAGTGTTTTCCTCAGCCGCCGTCCGTCAAGAAGCGAACCCCTCATCCAGCTGAACCTGACCCTGGCCTAGGGTTTTGCAGGTACTTCCGAATCCGTCCAACCACCGCCAAGGGCCTTGTAGAGCTGAACCACCGCCAGCAGTCGGTTGAGTTCTGTCTGGGCCAGGACCGTTTCGGCCGGAAAGAGGTTCTGCTGGTTCTGCAGCACCTCGTAGTAGCTAGCTTTTCCGGCGATGTAACGTTGGAGGGAAACCTGGACCGCCTCTTCGTAGGCCTTCACCGAGCGCGCCTGCTGGGCCTGCACTTCCTGATACTTCTGGCGGGAAATGAGGGCGTTGGAGACTTCCTGAAGGGCGTTGAGGACCGTCTGTTCATACCGGAGCCTGGCTTCCTCCCACACGGCCTTAGCCTGGCGGTACTGGGCAACGAGTGCGCCCCCCTGGAAGATGGGGCCTGTTAGATTCCCGGCCACGGCCCAGAGATTGGTGGTTCCCGACGTGAAATCGGCAAGCTCCGGGCTTGCTTTGCCAAACAGGGAGGTCAGGCCTATCCTCGGAAAGAAGTTGGCCACGGCGACGCCCACCTGTGCATTAGCGGCCCGCAGGTTCTCTTCCGCTTGCCGGATATCGGGGCGGCGTTCCAGCAAAGAGGAAGGCAGACCCACCGGGATCTCCACCGACAGGCGTTCATCCAGCAGGCCCGCGGTGCGCTCGACCGGGGCGGGATTGCGCCCGAGCAGCACATTGATCTGGTTTTCCTTGAGAACAATCTGCCGTTCCAGTTCCGGAATATTGGCGGCGGTTGAGGTGAGCAGGGCTTCCGCGCTGGCCGTTTCGAGCTTGGAAGCTACCCCTTGTTCCCGCCTCAGGGAGAAGATCCTCAGGGTATCGGCAAAGGACTCCGTGTTCCGTTTGGCGATCTCCAACTGCAAATCCAGTTCCAGCAGTTCGAAATAGGCCTGAGCAACACTGCTCACCAGGGAAATGGTCACCCCGCGCCGGGCTTCCTCTGTTGCCAGGAACTGGGCACGGGCTGCTTCATTGAGGCGCCGGATACGGCCCCAAAGGTCCACCTCCCAGAAGACGCTCAGATCAATGAAGGCTGAATCCTGGGTCTGACCGCTGTTGGGGGCGATAGCGCCAAAGAGGACATTTTTGCCGGTGCCGATTCCCCCGTCGTAGTTAACCTGGGGAAAGAACTGCGACCGCGCCTGCAGAGCGATCTGGCGAGCCTGTTCCACACGGCTGACGGCAATGCGCAAATCGTGGTTATTCGCCAACGCCAGCTGGATGAGGTTCTGAAGGCGATCGTCGCGAAACACCTGCCACCAGGGGAGGTCGGCAAAGGAAGCGGGATCCGCGCTCGTCGGGGCATTCCGGAAGTTGTCCGGGGTGTTCACCCAGGGCCGCATGAAATTGGGGCCCACGGCGCAACCAGAAACCAGAAGAGCGGTGACGACCAGAAAGGAGATGTTCTTGAGAGACCGTTTCATCGTTGGTGCCCTCTCCCGGCGCTCGGGGACGCCGATCCATCCGACTGAGGCCGGTTCTGGTCATCGCCGCGCGCAGACAGCTTCTGTATCACACAATAAGTCACGGGAATGAGAAAAATGGCGATGAAGCTTGCTGCCAGCATGCCGCCGATCACGGCGAACCCCATTACCTGCCGGGACAGTCCCCCGGCGCCGCTGGCCTTGGCAAGGGGGACGCAGCCCAGAATGAAGGCGAAGGAGGTCATGAGAATCGGCCGCAGCCGCAGGCGCGCCCCTTCCAGAGCCGCTTCCACGATGGGTTTGCCCTGGTCGTATCCCATCTTGGCGAATTCCACGATGAGAATGGCGTTTTTCGCCGCCAGCCCAATGAGCATGACCAGACCGATCTGGGCATAGATGTTGTTTTCATAACGGCCGACCCACAGGGCTGCAAAAGCGCCCGCCACGGCGATGGGGGTTCCCAGCAGGACACTGAAGGGCAGGCTCCAGCTTTCGTATTGGGCCGCCAGGATGAGGAACACGCAGAGGAGTGAAAATCCGAAGATCACCGCCGGGGATACCCCTTCCTGCGCCTTCTTCTCCTGGTAGCTCATGCCGAGGTAGTCGAAACCCATCTCGCGCGGCATGGTTTCGGCGAAAACCTCTTCCAGGGCCTGCATCGCCTGGGCGGAGCTGTAACCCGGCTTGGCCGAGGCGTTGATTTGCGCGGAGCGGTACAGGTTGAAGCGCATGGTGAATTCCGGGCCCGCCGACGTGTGGCTGGTAGTGAGCGCTGAGAGCGGCACCATGACCCCATCGTCATTACGCACATAGAACTGGCCGAGGCTTTCCGCCCGCGTCCGATACTCGCCCTCCGCCTGCACGTAGATCTGCCACTGGCGCCCGAACCGATTGAAGTAGTTTACAAAAATGCCGCCCATGAAGCACTGGAGGGTTTTATAGACATCGTTCAGCGGCACCCCCTGTTTGAGCACCTTGTCCCGGTCAACATCCACGGCGACCTGGGGCACGGTGGGCAGAAAGGTGGTGGTAACACTGGCCAGCTCCGGCCGCTGGCGGGCGGCGGCCAGGAATTTTCGGACGTTGTCGGCCAGGAACGAGATATCCTTCCCCGCCCGGTCCTCGAGAATGAAGGTGGCCCCACCTGCGGTACCGATACCGGGGATGGCCGGAGGTGAAAAGGCGAACCCGATGGCGCCCGGTATCTTCCGGAATTCCCGGTTGAGACGGGCCATGATGGCTTCGTATTTCTCCTCGGGCTTCCTGCGTTCTCCCCAGTCCTCCAGGGTGACAAAGAAAAAGCCGCTGTAGGTGTTCTGAACGCTGCTCAACATGCTGTAACCCACCACCGACGAGTAGTACTTGACCCCGGAGGTCCCGGCGAGGATCTCCTCGGCCTGCTTCATGACCGCGTCGGTGCGCTGGAGCGAAGCCGCGTCGGGCAACTGCACGCCGGCATAGAGGTAGCCCTGGTCCTCCTCGGGCAGGAAGCTGGTCGGGATCGTCCGGCCGAGCATTCCGGTCAGGACCGTTACTCCTGCAAGGAGCAGCAACGATAAAGCACTTTTGCGGATGAGCAGCGCACAGGTGCTGACGTAGCCCCCGGTGGCCCGGTCGAACACCCGGTTGAACCAGCGGAAAAAGGCAGCCAGCGGTCCGCGCGAGGCTTTCTTGGGGCGCAACAGGAGAGACGAGAGGGCGGGACTGAGCGTCAGGGCATTGAAGGCCGAGATGATGACCGAGACCGCGATGGTGACCGCAAATTGCTGATAGAGCCGCCCGGTGATGCCGGGGATGAAAGCCGTCGGCACGAAGACTGCGGCCAGGATGATGGCGATGGCAATGACCGGCCCGGAAACCTCCTCCATGGCCTTCAAGGTCGCCTCTTTAGGCGAAAGCCCATGTTCGATGTGGTGTTCGACGGCTTCGACCACCACAATGGCATCATCCACTACCAGCCCAATGGCCAGGACCAGCCCAAAGAGAGACAAGGTATTGATGGAAAAGCCGAAGAGCGGGAACAAGGCGAAAGTGCCGACCAGGGAGACGGGCACGGCCAGGAGGGGAATGAGGGTGGCCCGCCATCCCTGCAGGAACAGGAACACGACGAGGATGACCAGGAAAAGCGCCTCGAAGAGGGTATGGACGATCTCCTTGATGCCTTCGGTGACGGCCAGGGTGGTATCGAGGGCGACAACCACGTCCAGATCAGGCGGAAAGCTCGCCTTGAGCTGCTCCATGAGCTTCTTGGTGCCGTCGGCGGCCTCGATGGCATTGGAGCCGGGCAGCTGATAGAGGGCGATGAGGGCTGCCGGTTTGCCGTTGAGCCGCCCCTTGAGGTTGTAGGTCTGAGCCCCGAGTTCGATCCGGGCCACATCCCGGAGGCGGACCAGCGACCCGTCGGGCTGCGCCCGCAGGACGATGGCCCCGAACTCCTCCTCGGTTATCAGACGCCCTTGGGCGCGGACGGCATAAGTGAATTCCTGACCTTCTGGTACCGGTTCAGCGCCGATCTGCCCGGCGGGATTGACCGTGTTTTGTGCCTGGATGGCGTTGACGATCTCGGGGATGGTGATGTTGAGCTTGGCGAGCTGATCGGGCTTCACCCAGAAGCGCATGGAGTATTGACCCCCGCCGAACACCTGGACGCTGGCAATGCCGGGGACGCGCGTCATCTGGTCGTTGATGTTGATGTAGGAATAATTGGCGAGAAAGATGTCGTCGTAGGTGCCGTTGGGCGAAAAGAGCGCGAACATGATGAGCGGCGCGGAAGTGGACTTTTGCACCGTCACGCCGAAGCTGCGCACGTCGGCGGGCAACTGGGATTCGGCCTGGCTCTGGCGCATCTGGGCCAGGATTTGATCGGTGTTGGCGTCCGTTTTCACGTCGAAATTGACATAAAGCGTCATCTGACCGTTGTTGGCGTTGATGGAATACATGTAGTTCATGTTGTCCACGCCCGACATCTGCTGTTCAATGGGCGTTGCCACGGACTGTTCGACGGTCACCGCGTCGGCCCCCGTGTACATGGTTTTCACCTGGATTTCGGGAGGAACGATATTGGGGAATTGAGCGATGGGCAGCCCGGACATGGCCACGAGGCCGACGATCACCATGAGGATCGAGATCACCATGGCCACAATGGGACGGTTTACGAAGAATCTGGCCATGGCAGGCTACTCTTTCCTGGCGGCGGGAGCGGAGGCCGGTTTTGTTGCGGATGAGGGTGATGTTTCGGAGCCGGGCTGAAGTTCGGCCGTCACAGCCTTCGGAGTGACTACCTGGCCTTCCCGTACTTTCTGAACGCCTTCCATCACTACCCGTTCTCCGGGTTTCAACCCGTCATCGATGACCCATAGACTCCCCACCCGCGCGCCAGCTTTGACATTGCGAATGGTGACTTTGTTGTCCGGTCCGACCACCGCCACCTGGAAGCTCCCCTGCAGTTCGGTTACCGACCGCTGAGGGACCAGGATCGCATTGTGTTTGGTTTCTGTGAGTGCACGAACCCGCGCGAACTGTCCCGGGCGGAGGATGTTGCCGGGATTGGGGAAAAGCGCGGCAACCTGGATGGTGCCCGTCTTGACATCTACCTGCCGGTCGGCGTAGGACAACTTGCCCGGGTGCGGAAACAGGCTCCCGTCCGCCAAAATCGCCTCGAGCGGCATGTCAGTCGCTCTGTTCTGCTTCTGCTCCGTACGTTCCCGGCTCTGCACCGCGTTCATGTACTCTTGTTCACTGATGGGAAAGTTGACCTTGATGGGATTTACGGTAGAAACGGTGGTGAGCTCACCGGTGCTGGTTGGGCCCACCAGGTCGCCGATCTGCACGATGGCGGTGCCGGCGATGCCGTCGATAGGGGAGACGATTCTGGTGAAGTCGAGATTCAACTGAGCCTGCTCGACGGCGGCCTGAGCGGACTGCACCCCGGCTTTGGCCGCAAGGTTGGCCTGGACGGCGTCATCGAGTTCCTGCTGGCTGATGGCGCTTTCCCTGGCCAGTGGGGTGTACCGCTTCACATCCAGTTCCGTCTTGCCCAGTTTCGCTTTGGCAATGGCCAGTTGAGCTACGGCCTGGTCGAGGGCCGCCTTGAAGGGCCGAGGATCGATTTCGAAGAGCAGGTCACCCTTCTTGACCGTCGTTCCTTCCTTGTAGGTCTGCTTCAACAGATACCCGGTCACCTGGGCACGGATCTTGGCGTTCACCAGGCCGTCAGTGGTGCCGATCCATTCGGCATAGACGGGCACATCCTGCTGGATCACCTGCACCACCGCGACCTCGGGTGGCGGTGCCGCCGCGGGGGCCTGCTTCTTTTCCTCGCAGCCGGCGACGATAAGCAGGGAAACACCCAGCAGCAAGTTCAGGAACCTGCCCCGGTGAGGACCACGACGGCGGGGTCTACACGATGATGATCTCGGGTGGAACTCTATCTCCTGCATAAAGCCTTCTCCTCATCATGTCCAACACACCTGATGGACAGTCCAAATAATCTCAGAAACAGAACCGCAAGTTCTGTAGCACCCGGTTTGACGGGGCGTCTATTGGACCTTGGTCCAATGGTGGGAACGAGCGGGCTGCAGGTGCTCGTCTTCATGGAACTCTTTTGTTTCGGCGGAAAGCATCCTCCACCACGGAGAAAAAGGCGGCAGCTCAGCGCTCGCGTGCGGCCACCAGCAGGCCGAGGGCCAGCCAGAACGCCTCCCGCAGTCGCCGCGCGATGGAAAAGGCGGCGCCCATGGCGGCACCGAGGTTAAAGCCCAGGGAGAGCAGAATCGTCCCCCCATCCTGTACCCCGGCAGACACGGGGATCATGAAGCCCAGGGCGGCAACCAGGACGGTCAAGGCATCCAGACAAAGGGCCAGGCTCAGGTCAAGAGGATGGCCGATAAGCCGGAAAAAGAGATAGACCTCCACCCCATGAACCAGCCAGCTCACGAAGAACAGGAGGAAGGCAAGCAGTCCGCGCCTCGGGTGTTCGCGGTAAAACCTGGAGAGCCAGGCATCCAGGTTGGCGCATTCCGCTTCTCTGGCTTTAAGGCCGGCCGGACAGAGATGGATTTTCTCCAGAAGCCGAATTCCCGAAACACAGGGGTTCCGGTGCTGGACGACCAGGAAGGCCAGAGCCAAGGCCGCCAGGATGACGGCCCCGAAGCTCAGAAGGCCCAGGCAGGCGGTGGCACCGGGCAGCAGGAGCGGGGTCAGCGCCAGTCCCAGGAAAATATAGAGCACCAGGCTGAGCACCATGATGCCCTTCTGGATCACCACCGAAGCTGCGGCTTCCTCCCAGGGTATCCCTCCGGCCTGGAGGCGGACGACCTTGAATGGCTCGCCCCCCATGGAGGCGGTCGGCGTCAGTTGATTGAGCGACTCTCCGGCCAGGCGCAGCCAGAACAGGCGGCTCAGGGAGGGGCGTCCTGCTTTCGTCAAAAGCAGGCAGTCCCAGGAGAGGGCCCCGATGGCGTTCATCAGGCCGTATGGGATCAGCAGCAACGGCCAAAAGTAGCCGAGTTGGAGGAATTGGCCGGCAATTTCGGCCCAGCCGATTTCATTGAGCATCCATAAGAAAAACGCCGTGGCGATGATCAAGAGGATCAGATTGAGACGCCGCATCCAACGGTGGGGCTGAACAGCCACCTCTGTCATTGATCCAGGCCTACTCGGTTCCAAGTCGAAAATAGTCCATGTAGAATTGGAATCGGCGCCTTTCAGCAACGGGATCCAACCCGTAGTCTTCCAGGGCATAGCGATGCACCCCGTGCTTGTGTTGCGGATTTGCTGTCAAGAACCGCAGCATTGCCTCCTCTGCCGCGTTCGTCAGGTGCATCTCAAAATGCTCATAGAGTGACCGGATCAACCCAATCGGATCCCTGATGAAATCCAGGTACATTATATCGAAAAAACGCCCCGACAAGACCTCTCTGTCCTGCCGGAACCGAACCGCGAGGTGCGATCCTTTCTCCCACCGGTCTCTCACATCCACACCGATCGTCTTCCGGTCCACCACATCGGTAAAAGGGGACCGCAGCACTTCGGTGAAACTGGTGCACGAACCAAGCACCTTAACGGGGTCACGGTGAGTCATGATGATGCCGGCGTCAGGATAGACCTGGAACAGCGCCTCCAACGCCATCAGGTGACAGGGCGCCTTGAGCACCCAGCGGCTCCCGGGACAACGCCACTGCAGGTGCTGCAGGAACCCGCGGTGAAATTCATAGGCCGGAACTTTGTCGACGTCCTCGTGCCACTGGCGATAGGGGGAAAGAAAGAACATGGATTCGAACACGTAACTCATGAAAGCCATTTCCGTGATGGCAATGCATTCCTGAGGCAGGCGGGCATCGATGAGGTGCACTCTCTTGAAGTCCGGCATCAAGAGCTCCAGCCATTTCAAGTCCCTGGCCGTTCGGGCCAGGCGCGGGTCGGAATGGATGCGGGCGCGCTCCGGCGGCGGCGACGGGTACATGACCTCCCAGGTCGCGGGGGCCCGTAAGGCGGGATCTTGAGCCAGAAGAGCGTGGAGCAGGGTCGAGCCGGATCTGGGCAGGCCGGTGATGAACAGCGGGCGGGAGATGATCTGGTCAGGAATTGCTGGATGCTTCTTGCGATCGTCCACGAGACGAAGCCGGTTGCAGAGGAGTCGCAACACGTCATTGTGGGCGGCAATCCTCCCCACAAGATTGAGGCGGGCATCGGTATGAAGCGCTTGGAGGAGGATCCCGAGAGGTTCGCGGAACGATTCATCGCCAAAGTCATCGAGACCGGTCAGGCGGCCGGCCTTCTCCAGGAGAGCGGGTTCACCCAGAGTTGGGAAGGCGGAGCCATTTTGAGGAAACACTCGGCCGAACGCATTGAAGACTGCCAGAAGGCGTTGCCGGAATAGCACCCTGCGAACCACCCTGCTTTTCTGTCCGTTGTCTCCCATCTTCAGACGCTCTTGCCCTGGAAAATCCACCGCTCTCAATCCTCCTCCAAAGTTATCCTAGTACTACAGCGCGGCGAAAGTTCGGCACCCTTACACATGTTGCGTTTCGCTCCTCTCAACGCAACCTACCATCCTCGCGTTAGGGCCGATTCTATCCGTAGGTTGCGTTGAATGAACATGAAACGCAACGGCAAGGGGAACAGCAGGACACCTGCCATAAGCGGTTTGAGACTTATGTCGCGCTGTACTATTCGCCGCGCCATGCCCTTGGAAAAAGATCCTGCCTTCCAATCATCGGTATTCGGTCTCCCCTTGCTTTGGCTGGCGGCTCTCCATCCCCCATCCGCCGATCAATGAGGACGGACTGGCCGCAAGCTCTTCCCCGAGGCTGTTTTCAAGTCTCGCAGCAAGATGATTATTTCTTCTTGGCAGCTTCCACGGAAATGGCCAGGGCTTCAGTATAGGTGATGATTACCTGATCGCCCACCTTAACGTTCTTCAGGTTTTTGGGCTCTCGGACCTTAACCCTGACGGAATTGCCTTCCGGCCCCTTGAGGATGACGTAGGTCTTTTTCGGGTCGATCGCTTCGAGGGTTGTGGTCACCGTGACCTGACTGGCCACCGCCCCTCCCGGCTTCGCCCCTGGTTCGGCCGTCGCCACGGTTCCGCTGGCCGATACCCCGCCAGGTTCCCCAGGCTTCCTCACCTCAACGACAATCGACTCATAGAATTTGGCCGTCACCAAATCTCCAACTTTCAGCTGCGGGAGGTTCTTGGCCTCTTCTCCGACTTTCAGGTCGAACACATTGCCCTTGGGGCCTCTGAGCGTCACCACCCGAGCGTTCAAATCGATGGCCAGGATCTCGGCCGTGACCGTAGCCACGTTCTCCTTCTTGATGGTGGGCTTCTTCGCCCCTTTTGCCATGGCCCCTGCGGCAACGGACAACCCAACCAACACGGTTAATGCAAGAACAACGAACCTTTTCATAAAACCCCTCCTTTGTTGCAGTCCTT
>Ga0255346_1003024_pt1 | contig 20308 bp, 19 predicted proteins | sample wastewater_treat_FD_194410 | JGI IMG/M metagenome (GOLD analysis project Ga0255346, IMG submission 194410) | Wastewater microbial communities from Lulu Island WWTP, Vancouver, Canada - plant22 | ecosystem: Engineered > WWTP > Wastewater > Unclassified | place: Canada: Vancouver, British Columbia... | reverse complement strand
AAGTGATCCAAAACTTGGAAACTGTTTATCTTTGGAGGAAGTCGGAGCCTTGGGTCCAAAAATTTTTAATGTACTGAAATCGCTGGAATCACAACCCGCAGTTATGTTAACCGCCGGTCTAGCCCTGTCCAATATGCAATGGTTCAGGTGTGACCGCAAAATGGATTACCCTGGCAGAGTTCAAGCATCTCCTGGAGCAGGTCGATTGACTCCATGAGCATGTCGCAAGCACTGGTGGGTATCACTTCGCTGCTGGAGACGTGGTAGACGATGTCCAGGAAATCTGTAGCGATTGCGGTAAGGTCTTGAGTTAGTCAAAAAAACTATTTTATCCACTGAGTGCTCTTCCATTGATTTGGAAGGGCGATCTTTTTATACATGAAAGGAGTCAACATGATAAATAATACCTCTTCTGAAATGGAAACTGGCTACAGTGAAGCTAATGCAACATTTTCTGTTTGCTACCTTCACATTAGTGGTTATGAGTGCATTCTGTCCATACAGGCTGAGACAGGCACAGAAGTTTTGAAAAAGGCAGAGAGTGCAATTGCACATCTGACCGAAGCGAAATGTCTTCCCCTTCGTAAAGACATTCCAAACTTCGATCGTGGTTTTGATTGTCAGTCTGTCTGGCAATAATCACTTGACCGTTGTTTATGTATTAGCGCACCTCAATATCGAGGAGCTAATTCATGAATCGAGGAAACGACATGGAATTTTTCAATGAAGCAATCAATCTCCTGAAAATATTAGTCATTGCACTAGGGGCGGGTTTGTCCGTCTGGGGCGTCATCAACCTGCTGGAAGGCTACGGCAACGATAACCCGGGCGCAAAGAGCCAAGGCATCAAACAGCTCATGGCTGGTGGTGGAGTCGTACTGATCGGGATCCAATTGATTCCGCTCCTGGCAGGTTTGTTCGGATAAGCTCCTGATGTCCGGGCTGCTCGACATAATTGAGGAGGCGATCAGATCATTTTTCATTGGCTTGATTGAAAGCAATCTGACCACGATGTTTGCCGATGTCAACGAGAAGACTGCCACCATCGCGGAACAAATCGGGCAAACGCCGCAAGGCTGGAATGGCAACATCTTCAGCATGATCCGCTCCTTGTCAGAAACAGTCATCATTCCGATCGCAGGCATGATCATCACCTTCGTGCTCTGCTATGAGCTGATCACGATGATCACCGAAAAGAACAACCTTCATGAAGGGGACACCTTCAGTTTCTTCAAATATTTCATCAAAATGTGGGTTGCGGTTTTTCTGGTCTCCCACACCTTTGATATCACCATGGCAATTTTCGATGTCGCCCAACACGTGGTTTCAGCCGCTTCCGCCTTGATCAGAGGGAGCGCGTACATCGATATCGGTGAAGTCTTGGCATCCATGATTGCAGCATTGCAGGATAAGGGCATCCCGGAACTGGCTGCCCTAGCCATGGAAACCCTCCTGGTTGGCAACGCCATGAAACTGCTCTCAGTGCTGATCACTGTGATCCTCTACGGTCGCATGATCGAAATCTTCCTGACCTGCTCAGTTGCACCGATTCCCTTCGCCACCCTGACCAACAAAGAGTGGGGTCAGATCGGGAATAACTATATTCGCAATCTGTCTGCTTTGGGTTTCCAGGGCTTTTTCATGATGGTCTGTGTGGCAATCTACACGGTTCTTGTTCAAAGCATCGTACTCTCGGAAAACATCCACGCCAGCGTCTTCCAGATTGCCGCCTATACCGTGCTACTCTGCTTCTCGCTCTTCAAGACGGGGAGCCTGTCCAAATCGATCTTCAATGCCCACTAAGTGAAAGGAGGAATTGATTGGCTTATGTAACTGTTCCCAAAGACCTTAACCGGGTCAAAACAAAGGTGGCTCTCAATCTGACCCGCAGGCAATTGATTTGCTTCAGTGCCGCAGGATTGTTGGGGATTCCGCTTTATCTGCTCACACGCAATGCGTTAGGAAATGACCTGGCGGCGCTGCTGATGGTATTGGTCATGCTGCCACTGTTTGCCTTTGCTTTATACGAAAAAGACGGCATGCCGCTGGAGGCTTTCATTGAAAATTACATCCGGGTTCGCTTTCTCTATCCCCACATACGGCCCTATCAGACCGAGAACTTCTATCGACTGATCCAGTCTGAAATCAATCACAGAAAGGAGATGCGCATCAGTGCAGCAAAAAAGAAATGCAATAAATGACAAACCAAAAAACACACTGCGCAAAAACAAGCCCAAGCCTGAAAGAAGTTCCCCTAAGACAGCGCAAAAGACCATCCCTTACAAACTGATGTATCCGGATGGCATTTGTCAGGTCAAAGAAGGTTACTTCTCGAAGGTCGTCCAATATCAGGACATCAATTACCAACTAGCTCAGGAGGAAGACAAGCGCGCAATCTTCGATAAGTATTGTGAGTTTCTCAATTATTTCGACCGTTCCATCCACGTTCAGCTCTGTTTCTATAACTACTCCGGACGCATCGCGGACTACCAGGTCACCATTGACATTGAAGAACAAAAGGACGCTTTTAATGATATCCGCCAAGAATACGCCGAGATGTTGCGCAACCAGCTGGCAAAGGGAAACAACGGCTTGATTAAAAACAAATACCTGGTCTTTGGGATTGAAGCTGACAATTATCGAACCGCTAAAACCCGTCTGGAAAGGATTGAGCTGGATGTTGTCAACCACCTGCGAGGCTTGGGTGCTATAGCCCAATCCCTAAACGGAGCTGAAAGGTTACACGTGATGCATGACTTGTTGAACGAAAGTCAGCACAAATTTCACTTCGATTGGAAACGATTGAAGCAAAGTGGGTTGGCGACCAAGGATTTCATTGCTCCCAGCGGCTTCGACTTCAATCCCACCGGCAGCTTTGGCATGGGTCGCAAACATTCCCAGGTCTCCTATCTTCAAATCTTAGCTCCTGAACTTTCCGATGAACTGCTCAAGAATTTCTTGATTATGGAAAGTGACCTCGCAGTTACGTTACACATTCAAAGCATCGAACAAACGGCAGCGATCAAGATGATCAAGCACAAAATTACTGACCTGGATAAAATGAAGATTGAAGAGCAGAAGAAGGCAATTCGCTCCGGGTATGACATGGATATCCTGCCCAGCGATTTGGTCACCTATGGTGCTGAAGCCAAAACTCTCCTGGAGTCCCTGCAGAGTAGAAATGAACGCCTCTTCTTGGTGACCTTTCTGCTGATGAACATCTCCGATAACAAGCGCAAACTGGAAAATGATTATTACCAAACCGCTGGCATTGCCCAGTCTGCCAATTGCAATCTGCGACCGCTGGACTATCAGCAGGAACGCGGTCTGGCCGCCATGTTACCGCTTGGGATTAACCCCGTTCCGATTGAGAGGGCTTTGACCACCTCCGCCACGGCTATTTTCGTCCCCTTCACTACCCAGGAACTCTTCCAACCTGCTCCGGCTTTGTATTACGGCTTGAATGCCCTCTCCAACAACCTGCTCATGGCAGATCGCCGAAAACTCAAAACACCCAATGGATTGATCATCGGAACTCCAGGATCCGGTAAATCTTTTGCTGCCAAGCGCGAGATCACCAATGCCTTTCTTGTGACGGAGGATGACATTATCATCACCGATCCGGAGAGCGAGTATGCGCCCTTAGTCCGAGCACTACAAGGCGAGGTGGTGCGAATCTCTATCAATTCCAACCAATACATCAACCCACTTGACCTCAATCTGGACTACAGCGAGGAAGAGGACCCGGTCGCCCTCAAGATGGATTTCATCTTCTCATTCATGGAGCTTGCCGCAGGTCGCAAAAGCGGTCTCAAACCGGAAGAAAAGTCTGTCCTTGACCGCTGCGTCCAACTGATTTACCAAAAGTACTTGCAGGATCCCATCCCTGAAAACCTGCCTATTCTGGAGGATCTTTACGCGCGTCTGCTGGAAATGGAGGAACCCGACGCGCGATATCTAGCAACTGTCCTGGAGATCTATGTCAGAGGCTCCTACAAGGTCTTCAACCACCAAACCAATGTGGATACCCAAAATCGACTGATTTGTTTTGATATCCGGGAGTTAGGCAAGCAGCTCAAGAAACTGGGCATGCTGGTAATTCAGGATCAGGTCTGGAACCGGGTCACCCGCAATCGGGCAGCCAAGAAAACCACCTGGTTTTATCAGGATGAGTTCCACCTGATGCTCAGGGAGGAGCAAACCGCTGCCTATTCAGTGGAGATCTGGAAACGCTTCCGCAAATGGGGCGGCATTCCAACTGCCATCACACAAAACGTGAAAGACCTTTTAGCATCACGGGAAATCGAGAACATCTTGGACAACTCCGATTTCATTTACATGCTCAACCAGGCAGGCGGAGATCAGGAGATTTTAGCCAAACACCTGAACATCTCAAAAGATCAATTGTCTTATGTCACCCATAGCGGCGAAGGTCAGGGATTGCTCTTTTATGGCAATACCATCATTCCCTTCAGCGATCACTTTCCCAAAGACACCAAGCTCTATCAAATCATGACCACCAAACCGGATGAGGTTTAGAGCGGAAAGGAGCTTGAACATGCAGAAGAAATCCCGATCCAGACCCAAAGCTACCTATCAATCCAACCCTGTCTCAGAAGCGGGTGCGGTCATGACTGAAGCTGCCAACAAGAATACTAAATCGATTCCAGAGACAGTCAAGAACAGGACTGTTACAGAATCCTTAAATCAGCCCATCTCAGCTGTGCCTTCTCCACCAGCTCAAATAAAGAATGTTTCTCAAAAGCGAAGCAGAAAGGTCATCACCCAAGATGATGGATTAACAGAGAAAGCTGATGGCCTTCACGAAAAAGGATTGACGGCTAAACCTTCTATCTTGCGTTTTGAGAAGGACAGTGAAATCCCTCCATCTCCCTTGAAATTCAACAGAACCAAACAGATCCAGAACATCAATCGCTTTACCCAAGTTGCTAACACACTGCCCAAACCCAAGCATCAAACGGAAGAGACTTCTCAACAAGATTTCAACAGCGCCAACGATGTATTAAAGGCTACAGAAAGCACCGCCTTCAAGACGGGCTCACTGATCCAACGTGTTCAACCCAGACCTATTTCACGCACGTCAATTCCCACCCAACAGCTTCAGGGGCAAAACCTGAGACAGCAAAGTGGCATTGCTCATTCAGCCCAGATGCCACCTCACAACTTAAAAAATCCTGTGATCCACTTTCTACAGAAGCAGCGGATCAAAATGGAATATGCCAAGGCCATGCGGGCATCCTCTTCATTAAAGACATCAACCACGCAAAAAACAGCAAGCCTTGGTTTGAAAAAAGTCGTCGAAAAGGTGACGCAGCGTGTCAGAAGTCGAGCCGCGCTTAATGCCTCCCTCGTCCTGGTGCTGCTCCTGCTGGTTGGTTCATTGGCTTCTTTTGTCTTCTCCGCCAGCACCGTGATGGGTGGCAGTATTGTGGGTGGGCTTGGCGAAAGCTTACGCGGCTCAGAAGGTATGGTGGAGGTAGCGCGTTCCCAACTCGGTCAGGTTGGTGGTGAACCATATTGGTCCTGGTATGGCTTTCCCTACAGGGTGGAATGGTGCGCCATTTTCGTCTCCTGGGTGGCAGATCAAAACGGATTGATCTCAGAAGGATTGTTCCCCAAGTTTGCTGGATGCAGCCTTGGTGAATCCTGGTTCAAATCCAACAATCTCTGGCAGGATGGGGGCTATTGCCCCGCCCCTGGTGAAATCATATTCTACGACTGGGATGGAGATGCCTTCCCTGATCATGTCGGTATTGTTGAAAGCTGTGATGGCAACACAGTCTATACCATTGAAGGCAATTGGGCAGACAGTGTCCATACCGCGAGCTATCCGAGTCTGGGCGCGGCGTCGACCTCACCGCTGAGTGGGTTCTCGATAATCACTACATCCTGCAGCAGGCGTTCCGCCTGGTCGAGGAGGATATGCCTCCCGCCTATCTCGCGCAACTGCCTCGCTTGCTGGATTCTTCCAATTATGGCTTCCCGCGCATTTTTGGATTGATTCGAAGCATCCTCTACCACCAGAACTACCTGCTCAACCTGGATGATTTTGAGACCATTCTCAATGATTTCCAGCAGCAGGCGCCACTCACCATGGGAGAATTGTGGTCCATCCCGATCTTTATTCGTTTTGGACTGCTCGAAAAGTTAGCTCAAATCCTTGTAGAAGATATCAGCCAGGAAGAAAAAAGCACTTTCAAGGGTGAACTTCCCGACCTGCCACAATATCCAAAACCTTCCATCGAGCCGACATCAGACGACCAGGCAAGCCCTGCCGAACTGATCGGCAATCTCATTCGCAGTCTGCGCGTTATTTCTGAAACCGATTGGGAAGAAATTTTTGACCTCCGGAGACGTTGGTGCCTCCCTGGGATATTTCCATATTCATTCCATCTTCATCCTTGAGAACGAAATCTTTTGCCTGAGCAATTTGAATCGCTTCCAGCATTTCTTCTTCGCTGGCGCCAGGTTTGCCTACTTCCAGGTTGCTGGCAACGGTGCCGCTAAAAAGGAGTCCTTTTTGAGGGGCATAACCGATTTGCTCGCGCAATTCGTGTTGGGTTAACTGGCGAATATCGACGCCATCCAGCGTGATTGCGCCTTTCGTGACGTCAAAAAAGCGGGGGAGCAGCTTGACCAGGGTAGATTTACCCGAACCGGTCGAACCGATGATGGCGGTTACCTCGCCTGGTTCTGCCCTGAAACTGATGTCGTGTAACACATCTTCCTCGGCATCAGGATAGCGGAAATCGACATCATGAAATTCAACCACACCTCTGACGGGTTCTTCAAGCTCTGTTGGTTCTTGCGGGTCTTTGATTAAAATGGGCGTTTCCAAAACATCGGCAATGCGGTCGCCCGAAACCGCAGCACGGGGAATAAAGATGAAGAGCATGGAAAGCTGCATAAATGAGAAGAAAATTTGCATTGAATATTGCATGAAAGCGATCAAACTGCCAACCTGCAGCGCGCTCTCAGCAACAAAACGAGCTCCCACAGCGATGATCAACACCTGCCCGCCCAGCATCACCAAATTCATCAGTGGGAAGACAAAAGCCATCGCCCTGCCTATGAAGACCTGGTTGTCGGTGACATCCAGGTTGGCATTGTCGAAGCGTTTTTCTTCGTAACTTTGCTTGTTAAACGCCCTGACGACTAGAATGCCAGACAAGTTTTCGCGCATGACAAGGTTCAGACGGTCGATCAGTTGTTGGATAATCTTAAATTTCGGTGCGACAATTGCGAAAAGCGTTACGATCACAATCACCAGCAGACCGACAATCAAAGCAATGGTCCACCACATGCCCGGGCTTTGGTCGAGGGCACGGAAGATACCCAGGGTACCGATTAAAGGTGCCTGGAAAGCCATGCGCATCAACATGAAAACCACCATCTGGACCTGAGTGACGTCATTGGTGGTACGGGTGATCAGTGAGGCTGTTGAAAATTTTTCGAATTCAGCCGTTGTAAAAGATTCCACTTTTTTGAAAATCGCCGATCGAACATCCCTGGCGACATCCGCAGCAGTTCGTGAGGCAAGAAAACTGACAATCAGTGAAGCAATCAGACCAACCACTGCCACCATGATCATGCGGAAACCAGTGTTGAGAATGTATTGGTTTTGAGTTTTCTGCGTGTCGATCCTTAGCCGGGCATATTCTGCGGTGATTGCCTGGACGGTCAATTGGTGCAGAATGGCACCTTCCAAGGACGAAAGGTGATCGGAGACTGCCGTTTCCAACGCGGCTCTCTGTTCAGCTGGCATAACCTGCAAAAACTGACCGAGATCTACATCCGGGGGAATATCCATCATTTGGGTGGGGAAATTTTCACCCAATAACTGCTTAGCCTGTTCCGGATCGTTTTGAAGAAGGTTGACAGTCCGAATAAAAATGAGAGGTTTTGATACCAGATCTTCCAGAGCAAGCTTACCGGTGTCATCGAGAGGTTTGAGAACGTAGACGGGCTCTTCTTCCAGTACCGGGATCTCTTGGAGCAGGTCAACTGCACGCTTAGATCCAGGTTCGACCAGCTCATAATATCCGGTTAGCAACTGGTAATCCTGCTCGCTTTGCAAGAACTGCAGCGATTGCATCGTCTCAATGCTGAGGGCATCAGGAGCGCCGCTTTCAATACCGCGCTGCTGGATGCCGACGTTGATGATTTGCGAGAGGAGGTCGGGTAATGAAAGGTCCGCCGCAGCTACCACAACCACCATGACAATGGCGAGGAGGATGCTTTTCCAATAGGGTTGTATGTATTTTCTGAGTCTTACCATAAATTAATTTTCACCTCGAGTGGGGGATTGATGTTCAGTACCTTGCAGTAAAGCGTGTTTCTTGAGAATGATTTGGATCGCTTCCTCGATCACAGGTCTTTCTTCGGGTTGAATGGACTCGGCTAAAGTCTGGACCCATTGGTGGTGGGCAATTTTTGCCCGGGTTACCAGTGATTTGCCTTCTTCGGTCAAGCCGAGCAGCTTTCCGCGCCGGTCGTCGGGGTTGTCGATTCGCTTGACGAGACCTGAACGGACCAGTTTGTCGATCAGTTGAGAGACCGCCGGGTTGGAAATACCCAGGTAACATGCCAGGGCGTTGATTGCCACGTTCTGATTGCGGTGCAAATAGAACATGCTTATCATCTGGCTTTGCGAAATGCCGGAATCCTGTATGAAGTGAAAGCGCTCGATCATGGAATTTCGCGCGATCAGATCTGCCAGGTCATAAAGAAATTTTAGAAAAGTATCGTTCATTTAATCCTGCTTAATAGTTAAGAACGGTTAACTTTACGACCTTTGCTTGCAGATTTCAAGGGGATGTACAAAAAGCCATTTCTGGATTTGAAGGCAGGCATTGTGGAAGGAGCAAGCCCCTCTCGCTATGGCAAAATTGCTCAGATGAATAATGTCGGAGAATGTTAAGCCTGCTCCGTATGGGTGGGTCCCAGACCCACCCCGGATCAAAGATCAGGTAAGATAGAATGAATTAAAGGCAGATCGCCATAATCGCTACGCTCCCTCAGAATGACCGAAGGTGGATGGTAGTTGAAGACTATTCCCCGAAATTATCCAGGAATAGTTGCTCCAATTCCGCGAGTAGGGCGGTTCTATCCGGACCGGTGGCTTGTAACAAGAGCTCATCCCCCTGCTTGGCAGCTAAAAGCATGACCGAGATCATGCCCTTCACCAAAACAGGTTCAGCCCCTGTTGTGCGATTGGTGACGGTCAGGCTGGCATCGTGTTTCTTGACGGTCTGAATAAATGTTGATGCAGGTCGGGCATGCAAGCCAGTTGGATTGGTGACAGTGACCAGCACTTCAGTCTTATCCTCAACTTGCTCAGCCAGCGCTGGAGTTTCAAAAGATTTCGGTTCGGCTGGAGTTTGCACTTCCACATCCCCTACGATCTGCTGCTGCTTGGCAGCCAGGGCGTTCATCGCCTCATCATATACTTCCTGGATCGGGCTGCCCATATTTGCCTGCACGCCAGCTGCAATCGCGCCTTCCACAAAGGGTGCCGGGCACATGCGCACCTTGCCAGCGATCTCTTCATCGAGCATCTGCAGTGCCATCTCTGTGCTCAAAACTGCGCTGCCCAAATCCATAAGAACCAAAACATCGCCGTCTTCAGTGAGTTCGCTCAAGGCTTCCATGATTTCAATTGCATTCGTGCCGATTTCTTCGTGTTCATCGCCCATACCGGCGGCAACCCTGATTTTCAGGTCAGCCGATGATGCCATCTGCCGGACGAGTTCAGCAGTACCCTGGGCAAGTTGATAGCTGTGTGAGACCAATAAGATACTTACCATTTGCTTCCCCTTATTTTTTATTGCTGGTGGTGTCGTCTGGTTTGCCATGCAGCAGACCTTGAAACCATGCCATTCCGAAGAAAACCAGCCAGACCATGGCGGCAAAAATGAATCCCCATAAGATTGCCCGTCCCCAACCTCCACCACCCATGACGATCTGCGCTGCAGTCAAAACCCCGAGAGCGAGACTTACGACCGCAATGACGATCAAGCCGGTTTTCTTTTTGATCCAGGGTTTGCGGAATTCTTCCCAATTCACTTCTTCCTTTTTCTTGGTATTGGGTTTTTTGTTTTTAGTGCTCATATTTTTCTCCAGTCTGGCAAAAAATTAAGGGGCGAAGGCGCAAGGCGCCTCGCCCCTTAATTCTAAACGAACTTTTGATACTATTCTTCGATCCAAGCGAAGGAGCGGGTGACCGCTTTCTTCCAACCCTTGTAGAGTTTTTCACGGGTCTCAGGATCCATCTTGGGAGTCCATTCCTTGTCCTTGCCCCAGTTGGCGCGCAGATCTTCGACCTTTTCCCAGAAGCCAACAGCCAGACCAGCTGCATAAGCAGCGCCCAGGGCGGTGGTTTCTGCGACAGTCGGGCGAATCACGGGAACGCCGAGGATATCGGACTGGAATTGCATGAGGGTCTCGTTGAAGACCATGCCGCCGTCAACTTTCAGGGCGGTCAGGTCAACACCGGAATCCTTGTTCATGGCTTCCAGGACTTCAGCTGTCTGGTAAGCGGTTGCTTCCAGGACGGCGCGAGCCAGGTGACCGCCAGTGATATAGCGGGTCAGACCGACGATAACGCCGCGGGCATCGCTCTTCCAGTAGGGAGCGAACAGACCAGAGAATGCCGGCACAAAGTAAATACCGCCAGAATCTTCCACAGTATTGGCGAGCATTTCGATGTCAGATGATTTTTCGATCATCTTGAGGTTGTCACGCAACCACTGCACGAGCGCACCGGTGATGGCGATTGAGCCTTCCAATGCATAGACAGCGGGTTCGTTGCCAATCTTGTAACCGAGTGTGGTCAGCAGACCATTCTTGGATTGGACAGGTACAGTGCCGGTGTTCATGAGCATGAAGCAGCCGGTTCCATAGGTGTTCTTGGCTTCGCCGGGGCTGTAGCAAGTCTGACCGAAGAGGGCAGCCTGTTGGTCGCCCAGATCGCCAGCGATCGGAATGCCATCCAGTTGGCTGCCCTTGATATAGCCATAGACCTGGCTTGAAGCTTTGATATCAGGGAGCATGGCACGGGGGATGCCCAGCACTTCCAGCATCTCGGGATCCCAATCGAGGGTTTCGAGGTTCATCATGAATGTGCGGGAAGCATTGGAGACGTCAGTGATATGAACGCCACCCTGGGGTCCGCCGGTCATATTCCAGATTACCCAGGTATCGATATTACCGAAGAGGATTTCGCCCTTTTCTGCTTTTTCTTTGAGGGCAGGGTCATTATCCAGGATCCATTTTGCTTTCATGCCAGAGAAGTAGGTTGCCAGGGGCAGACCAACTTTGGCTCTGAAGCGATCCTGACCGCCATCTTTTGCGAGTTCGTTGCAGATTTTGTCGGTACGGGTATCCTGCCAGACAATCGCGTTATAAACGGGTTTGCCGGTGGCTTTTTCCCACACTACTGCGGTTTCGCGTTGATTGGTCACACCAACAGCTGCGATTTCCTTGACATCAATCTTGAGTTTGTTGAGCGCACCTGCGACGACATCCTTGGTTGCCTGGATGATCTCGAGTGGATCGTGTTCGACCCACCCTGGTTTCGGGTAGATTTGCTCGTGTTCTTTTTGATCGTAGCCGACCACTTTCCCTTCATGGTCAAAGACCATAAAACGGGTGCTGGTGGTTCCTTGATCGATTGCTCCTACATATTTTGCCATAATTTTATTCTCCTTTTTTTAATTTGATTTCAGACACTAACTGTCTGCCCAGGTCTCTGCGGCTGATTTGATGAGTAAGTAAGATGAGGTTGCTCCAGGGTCCTGATGCCCGGCGCTGCGTTCACCGAGGTAGCTTGCACGACCCTTTCGTGCAACCAAGGGGATCGTTGCCAGCATTCCTTCGTGTGCAGCGTCTGCGGATTTTTGCAGGGCTTCTCCATTCGACGAGCCATTACCGATGGCTGTATTCAGCGCATCGACAGCAGGATAAAGTGCATCCAGCATGGTTTTGTCATTTGGTTGGGCTTTTCCCAGCGCGGCGATTCCGGCGGTGCTTGCTTCAAGTGCTTTTGCCCAGTCGTCTATTGCCATCTCCGATTTTGCGCCGATCGTAGTGCCGGCTTTCATAAAAAAGGTGGAATAGAGCGGACCAGCCGCCCCACCTACTTTGGACAATAAGGTCATGCCAACACTTTTCAGGATGGCTCCGATATCTTTGTCCTCCACAGATGGCAGTTTTTCGAGTACGGCTTTAAAGCCGCGTCTCATGTTGGCACCATGATCAGCATCACCGATTTCGCGGTCGAGGTCGGTTAACATTTCAAAATTTTCTTCGATCACCTGGGCGTAATCCCTGATCCAACTTAATACATCATCTTTTGTTATTGCCACATTTGCCTCTTTATGACACGGCTGGGGTTCGAAACCCCAGCCGTGTTTTGGATAAATTATATGCCCCAGCGCATTCCGGCGGTTTTGACCGGTGCGTCCCAGAGTTTTTTCAGGTCTTCGTCCATCTTCAAAAGGGTGATGGATGCTCCAGCCATTTCGAGGCTGGTGATGAAAGGTCCGATCAGATTGCGGACGACCTTAATGCCCTTCGCTTCGAGCAATTCCACTGCTTTTCGATAAACAATGTAGAGCTCGATCAGAGGGGTGCCGCCCATGCTGTTGACAAAGAGCAAGACTTCATCGCCTTCCTTAAAAGGAAGATCTTCCACCACAGGTTTGATCAACATCTCTGTGATCTTGTCTGCGGGTTCGATTTTGATGCGATGACGACCGGGCTCGCCATGGATACCGATGCCGATTTCCATTTCGTCTTCTGGCAGGTCAAATGAGGGTTTGCCAACATGAGGCACCACACAAGAGGTCAGCGCCATACCCATACTGCGTCCCTGAGCATTGACCTTGCGAGCCAAATCGGCACATTCCTTCAGGGAACGACCTTCTTCGGCGGCAGCGCCAACGATTTTTTCCATCAACACGGTCAGACCAACACCGCGTCGTCCGGCTGTCCAGGTGCTGTCTTCGACAGCGACATCGTCATCCACCAACACTGATTCGACTTCGATGCCTTCTTCACGTGCCAGATCGGCAGCCATTTCGAAGTTCATCACGTCGCCAGTATAGTTCTTGACAATATGCAAAACACCGGCACCGCCGTCAACAGCCTTTGTGGCTTCAAGCATCTGATCCGGGGTCGGGCTGGTAAACACGGCACCAGGGCAGGCAGCATCTAACATCCCTTTGCCGACGAACCCGCCGTGCATGGGTTCATGACCGCTGCCCCCACCGGAGACCAGGCCAACCTTTCCTTGAACAGGCGCATCAGCACGAACGATGTAATCGGGGTCGTAAAACACCTTTACAAGGTCAGGATGAGCAAGTTCGATCCCTTGAAGCTCTTCTTTCACAACATTTTCAGGATCATTGATCAATTTCTTCATATATTAGTCTCCTTTTCTACTTGATAGGACCTTGCCTAGACCAAGCGTCGTGTGACCAGCGGTCATGCGCGGTCGTAAATATTAACTAGTCTCTGTGGGGCAGGTTCTTGGTCACGAGCACGTCGTAGAGCCAGAAACCAATGGGACCAGCAATTGCAGGAACCAGGACTGGAACGATCAGCCAGTAGAGGCCGTCAAACAAGCCTTTGGTTCCAACCAGCAAACCCAGGATACGGGGACCGAGGTCACGAGCGGGGTTGATGGAATAGCCAGAGGGACCACCAAGGGACAGACCAACGGCCAAAACAGCGAAACCAACGATTAAAGCACCGAGGTTGTCTTTGAGACCATTGTTCTTCATATCGCCGCTAGCAGCAATACCCCAGATCAGGACGAAGGTGCCAAATAGTTCAGCAATTGCTGCGGTGAGCATGCCGTAAGTTCCGGTTGCACCAGAGCTCTCTGCGCCAAACCATGCCTGTCCAAAGATTGAACCGGGTCCGGTTGACCAGACATTAGGCATTCCAGCAGCCACGAGACCTTCGCGATAGATGAAATAAACAGCAGCGGCACCGAGGAAAGCGCCGATCATCTGAGCAACGATGAATGGAACAACTTTCTTCCAGGGGAAGCCGCGGCGGACTGCCAAACCGAGGGTGACTGCCGGGTTCAGGTGAGCACCTGAAATACCACCGGAGACGTAGACAGCGATAATGACTGCAAACGCCCAACCGATAGTAATGGTGTTCCAGTTGTAAGCGGTACCAGCAACACGAGGTGCCAGACCAACGTTGGCGACAACACCATCACCGAGCAGAATCAGGATGAAGGTGCCGAACACTTCGCCAATAAATTCTTTCATAGTACGATTTTCCATGAATATTTCTCCTTATATTTTGTTTGATTAAGTATAAAGTTACAGAAAAATATATTTTAGTTATTGGATTCCGATATACACCTCGCTTTCAAACAAACAGGTTTTGTTGGTTTCTTTCCTGGTAATCTTTGGGAGGTTGAAAAACCACACAACTTTAGTTGTGGTCTCTCGCGGACACACCATGTTTTCGTATTCAAAAAGCTTCATTAAAGATGGCTTGCTCAATTTTAGTATCCTTGCACTCCCTAGAACCTAAAAGACTTGCCAAAAAGAATATCGTCCTGAATAATTGAGCTGACGATATATACTAACCATAACTATAACACATTCACTACAGTTAATGAAAAAATCTCGCAATTTTGCATAACTTCTTCTTCTAAAAGTTCAAAAGTAACAGTTTTTACAGCCGAGGTAGTATAATGTTTTGAAATTGCGATAAGGGTTATCTCTTTACTGACATGATGGCTGTTAGAAATACCAATATTGTACCAAAAAAAATATAATTATGGCTCATTTCTCACAATCATCATTAAATTATGAAAGTAATATCATCAAGATATTGTAAATATTGCTCATATCAAAAAATTGTAGATGGAGGCAAATGTGCAAGAAAAATACGATTACATCGTGATAGGGGGAGGCGTAGTCGGCGCAATGATTGCCCGGTGGCTTTCCCGATACGAAGGCAGACTGCTGCTAATCGAAAAAGAGGCAGATATCGGCATGGGCTGCTCTTCGGCAAATACAGCAATTGTCCACGCCGGTTACGACCCTCTCCCAGGCTCTTTGAAAGCCTTGATGAATGTCAGGGCAAACCCTATGTGGGACCAATTGGCAGGTGAACTGAACTTCCCCTTTGAACGTCGGGGCGATTATGTCGTCGCGGTTGGAGAAGAAGAACTGCCCCTGGTGGAAAAACTGATGCAGCAGGGCATTCGTAACGGCGTGCCAGGCATGACCATGATCGATGGTCCTGAAATGCGCTCCCGCGAACGGGATATCAACCCGGAAACCAGCGGCGCGTTGTGGGCAACCACCGGCGGAATTTGCGATCCCTTCCAGGTTACGGTTGCCGCGGCTGAAAATGCAGTGAACAACGGCGCGACCGTGCTTCTGAACACTGAATTTCAGGACTTTATCTGGGAAGGCAACCGTGTGATCGGTGTCAAAACCAACCGCGGAGAATTCTTCGCTCGTTGGGTGATCAACTCGGCTGGAATCTACTCTGACAATGTGATGCATAAAGCCGGTGTACGTCCTGAATTCTTTATTAAAGCCCGCAAAGGTGAATACTTCATCTTTGATCGGGCTGAGGTTCAGATCCATAACGTACTCTTCCCGGTGCCATCCAGCCGGGGCAAGGGCATTTTAGTGACTGGCACGCTGCACGAAAACACCATTGTTGGTCCGAATGCCAACGTGATCGATGATAAAGAAGATACCTCCCTGACGAAGGAAGGTATGGACGAATTGATTGATGGCGCCAAGAAGCTGATCCCCAACCTCAACTTGCGCGCTTCGATTGCCAACTTTGTCGGCTTGCGCCCTATGGGTAACGGTCCTGCCTGGACACCAGGGCTCAATTACAATAACGATTACGTAATCGAGATCCCCAGCAATGTACAGGGCTTCGTCAACCTTGGTGGCATTGAGTCGCCTGGTCTCACCTCGGCGCCAGCAATTGCCGAGATGGTGGTGGATCTGTTGAAGGACGCCGGAGAAAATCTTGTTGCGAAAAAAGATTGGGACCCGATTCGGCTGGCTCGTCCGCGCTATGCCCACATGACCCACCAGGAGCGCAGGCTCTTATGCGATGTTGACCCGAGCTACGGTCGTGTGATTTGCCGCTGTGAAAACGTTACGGAAGGCGAAATCATTGCCGAGGTGCACGCACCCATCCCTGCTCAAACCTACGATGCCATCAAGCGCCGCACCTGGCTGGGCACTGGCAGATGCCAGGCGGGTTTTGATATGACCCGCGTGGTTGCCATTTTGGCACGTGAGTTGGGTGTATCGCCTTTTGAGATCACCAAGCGCGGTAAAGGTTCCGAATACCTCTATCGGAAAACCAAAGATACGGAGGTCACTGATGTCAATTAAGAAGCAATATGACGTTGTTGTAATTGGTTCTGGTCCAGGTGGACTGGCAGCTGCAATTGAAGCCAAAAAAGGCGGTGCTGATGACGTTTTGGTCGTTGAACGCGACGTCGAATTAGGCGGCATCCTGTTGCAGTGTATTCACAATGGCTTCGGACTGCAGACCTTCAAGGAAGACCTGCCCGGTCCGGAATATGCCCAGCGCTACATCAACGAAGCTAAAACCCTGGGGATCACCTTTTTGCTGGACACGATGGTGATGGATGTGACATCACAGCGCAAGCTCTACCTTTCGAGCCGTGACTTTGGTTACCTGGAAGTGGATGCCCGCGCCATCGTTTTGGCGATGGGCTGCCGTGAACGGACGCGCGCCCAGGTGCGCATCCCCGGCTACCGCCCCAACGGCGTCTTCAATGCTGGCACGGCACAGCGCTGGGTTAATGTTGAAGGCTTTATGCCCGGCAAACGTTTTGTCATTCTCGGTTCAGGTGATATTGGCATGATTATGGCTCGCCGCCTGACCTTCGAAGGCGCGCACGTGGAAAGAGTGCTCGAAGTTCAGTCTTACCTTTCAGGCTTGAGCCGCAACTATGTTCAATGTCTTGAAGACTGGGATATTTCACTGCAGCTTCAGCATACAGTCAAGAAAATCATCGGTAAAGACCGCGTCGAGGCGATCGAATCTGTGGCAGTTGATGACAAATGGAACTTCATCCCAGGCACCGAAGAGATCATCCCTTGCGACACCTTGTTGCTCTCGGTTGGTCTGATCCCTGAGAATGAACTTTCAAAGAAAGCCGGTGTGATTCTGGACCCCGTGACCGGTGGTCCCTTTGTGGATGAGCACTTCCAAACCAACGTGCCGGGAATTTTTGCCGCCGGAAACGTGGTGCATGTATATGACCTGGTCGATTATGTTTCGATGGCAGGAGCTGGAGCCGGCAAGAGTGCGGCTGAATTTGCCATAGCTGAAAAAGAACGAGCAGCACGCTACATTCCACTTGTTCCGGGTAAAAATGTGCGCTATATCGTCCCACACAAACTGGACAAAAAAGCGCTGGAACAGGGTGACATCAGCTTGCAGATGCGCGTCACCAGACCGATTGAAGAAGATGTCTGGCTGGAGGTGCGCGGTGATGAAAATAGTATTGTCAAGCGTTCAGAACGTTATGTACGCCCAGGTGAGATGGTTACGATTGTGCTGAAGCCCAGGATGGCGGCTGAACTCGAGAAGACCGGCAAATTGACCGTCGATATTTATCCCAAATCGGAGGCATAAGATGGAAGAGAAGAATTTTATCTGCACCGCTTGCCCTACGGGCTGTAAACTGATCGTGCGCATGGAAGGCGAAGAAGTAGTCAAGATTTTAGGGCAGCGCTGTCGCAAAGGCGAAACCTACGGTCGCCAGGAAGCGATTGCCCCTCAGCGAATGGTTGCCAGCACGGTAAAAATTGCCAACGGCATCCATCCGCTGCTGCCGGTTTACACCAAGGGCTCGATCCCGAAACGAAAAATAATGGAAGTTTTGGAGAAGATTCGGGCTGTCGAGCTGACCGCTCCGGTTAAAGCTGAAGACGTGGTCATTGCCAATGTGATTGGTACGGGTGTGGACGTGATTGCCAGCAGAGACATGCCAGCAGTCAAATAGAGCACTGTACTTTTAATTCCTATTGTCAATGACAATATTCGAAGTAGTGGTACAGCATTTATATATTCTTCTCCAAATAAAATTTTGATAATCACGTCAGCATAAACAAAAGACAATATAAAAAGAATTATACTTAAAACAATCACAAATCTGAGACCATTTATCCAAACTTCAGTAAACTTTGTTTGTTCGTTTTTGTAAGTAGATGATAGGGTTGGTAATAAAGACGCTGAGAATGAAGCACTAATAGGTTGTACCAAGAAATAAACACTTAGTGCAGAAGAATATAATCCAACTTCATAATTGGTGACTGTTGATGACAGAATTAAAACATCAATACGTGTAGTGATTGCAATCAAGGTTGCCATAATTAATAATGGTATTGATTCCAAAATAATTTTTTTTGCCAGTTCTTTATTAAAATGGTACGTTTGAACAATAAACGGTTTAATTAATATTCCTCCAATAATCACTGATAGCAAAGCGGATCCAGAAAATGCTAATGCTGCGCTTAATGGGGATCCTGAAATTCTTAATAATATCAATAGTAGACAAATTGCAGTGAGACTTTCGCTAAATTGGATGAGAACATCAAAAGCCATACACTCTAACCCTCTCATTACTGACCTAATTAATAGCGAAAAACTGCGTAACACATATATAGATAAAGCTATAACCATTACATTATAGATTTCAGTGGAATATCCCATTAAGTAACCTACAACGATAATTATTATTGACAATAATGTAATCCAAACAATAATTGGATAAAGTGCACTTATTAGCAAATCACCAAGGTTATCAGGTTTTCTTGCAACTTCACGGGGCATCAAATCATCTATCCCAATCAGGAAAGAAAGCGAAAATGCAGAAGGTAGTGCAATCCCTGCATTAAAAATGCCATAATTAATTGGTCCTAAATAACGAGCAATAATAAGTCCCGCTAATCCAAAAAAGAAAGCTGATAAAACACTACCAAATGTAAGGATGAATGCTCCCTTAATTAATTTCATTTTATCAAGATTCATCAAACCAAACTACCAAATCTTTTTAGATTTTGGAATAAAACTTTCTATGCATCCTTTAACTATCGAGAGATTTACAAATAATGAAATTAAAATAAATTTCCAGAAACATGGATTGTACTCATTCTTTTTAGAACTTGTTCTCTGAAAAAAAGCTTTCGATCTTACTTGTGAAAGCCCAAGATGAAATAAGCTTAAAACCCACAACAGCTTCAGAGCGATACCGTGAAGCAGAAAGCTCAAAAGTCCGGTTAATATGAATAAAGCAGACAGCCCCGCCCAAATACTGACCAACACATCAAGCCAATGCTTATAATGAATTCCCTGTACCAAGCGATTTCGAAACCAACGTGAGCCTTGTTTGAGGTATGTTTTTATGTCCACGGGGTATTCGGTCTGCACCCGGCTGTTTAAAACTGAGCGGATTGAATAGCCACAAGCACTAAGATTCCGCGAAAGTACATAATCCGTGCCAATGGCAGCTTCGTTTTGATAAGCACCAGCTTGGGCTAAAGTTTCACGATTTATTGCACTATTGCGACCATCCAGGTTTTCAACATACTTGCCCATCCCACCCTGGTATCGCAAGTGACTGGCCCATTGGAAAGCCACCAAAGGCTTGTCCTTATCTTCGTCAAAAGGCTGCCAATAGCCCGTGGTTACATTTTCTCCTTCTGTTAGGATCGGAGCTAGCGTGCGCTCAACAGTTATGTCATCTACGAGGCAGTCAGCATCCGTCTGGAAAATGATCTCACCAGTAGAATGCTCAAAACAGCGCCGCAATGCACCTTGCTTGCCCTCCCCAGGTACCTGTTCCAGGATGATCACTCCAGGTCCAGAAAATTGCTTTGCGATCGTATAACTGCCATCATTTCCACCAGCGCAAACCACAAGTTCTTTGTTGGGGTAGCGCAAGGCCAGGATGGAAGCCAAACTGGCTTGAATGTATTCAGCTTCGTTCCAGGCTGGCACCAGGAAACTAACTTTTGGAGTTTGTTCAAAACCTGGTATGGGTTCAGCTTCGGCTGCAGCAAGGCGCTCTGCAGCTGCCTTGTCCTTTTGCCAACGTATTAAATTAACCGCACCGACCAGGGCTAGACCGGCGGTTAACATAACTGCGGGTTGTGATTCCAGCGATTTCAGTACATTAAAAATTTTTGGACCCAAGGCTCCGACTTCCTCCAAAGATAAACAGTTTCCAAGTTTTGGATCACTT
>Ga0255346_1003018_pt1 | contig 20335 bp, 12 predicted proteins | sample wastewater_treat_FD_194410 | JGI IMG/M metagenome (GOLD analysis project Ga0255346, IMG submission 194410) | Wastewater microbial communities from Lulu Island WWTP, Vancouver, Canada - plant22 | ecosystem: Engineered > WWTP > Wastewater > Unclassified | place: Canada: Vancouver, British Columbia... | reverse complement strand
CAGCATTATAGACACAACGCTTAAAAACTGGCTTTCTTCCCTCGACACAAGGACGAGGGAACAGTTTGTCGACAGCTTTTTTGAAGCTTTTTTGGCAACAAAGGTCTCTACGCTCACTGAACTTTCGGTAAATTGGCTAAAACATTCTACAACGATACTCAAAACCTTACATCTCGCTGACAGTGAAACAAAGGAAACCATCATGAAAAGCTTACATAGTCTCCTTATGTCCTATGTCGATGTAAAGTTTAGTAAAAAATAATCGAAAAAAAGAGCTTTAGAGTATCATTATCCCTTGTATAAAATTTTCATGTGTCTTTATCACCAATTTACCTTGTTTACAATTTTCACAAGCTGATTTATACTAAGCGAATGAATCTATACCACAAAATAAACAACCGAATCAAAGAGACATATAAACACAAGGACGAAGCATTTCAGATCGTTGCAAGACTTTTTTTTGCAACCTTGTTGGGACTTTCATGTATCTCTTTTATAGTAGTTTTTATTGTAGAAAAACAAGGACTAGAAGTCCCCATACTTATAGTTCTTATGGTTGTTCTCATTATTTTGTCTTTCCTTGTTCTAAAAGGTAGGGCTGTTTTTGCAAGCCTTGCTCTAAGTTACCTTCTGCCTATTTTACTTAGTACCCTTATTTTTACTTTTCCAAATACTTCAGGCCAAATGGAATTATACGTGATAGGTTTTATGAATCTTTTTTCCATGACGCTCACGAGTTTTATAGGTTTTTATGCATGGCAAAGTTTTCCTATAATTGCCATAAACCTTGTAGCTGTTATTTTAAACATCGTATTAAGAATTATTCCATATAGCTTGAAAAATAATATAGAGCTACAAATTGATGATGCTGTAATTGTTTCTATTCTCACGCTTTTTGCTTCAATTAGTTTCTTTATGGTACAAAAGCGATCTACACGTATTATACAAAACACAAAAAAATTAAATACCATCGCAGATAATCGACTGCAAGTATTGCAAGCAGCTATGCAAGCTTCAACGGAGGTACTTTCTACCGGTGATCAACTCAGTCAGTCCACTAGAAAATCAACAAGCCTCACTGAGAATGTTACACAATCAGCGGTAACAGTGGCTTTTTCTATGAATAAGGTTCTCAAAGACAGTGAACGATTGTCGGAAGAGCTCAATGGTATTGCCGAAAATTCAAATACGGTAAAAAAAAGCACAGAGTCACAAAGCAGTGTTATCAATCAAACATCGGCAGCAATTGAAGAGATGACCGCATCTATACACAATATTGCACATATCACAAGAGAAAGGAAAACTGCTGTTGTAAGCCTAGCAAAAAGCACTGAAGAGGGACAAAATATTGTAAACAGTTTCTCCGAAGAAATGAAAAAGGTTGAAGCATCCACAGGTTCTATACTCGATATTGTAAGGGTTATCAGTTCTGTTGCATCGCAAACAAATCTTTTAGCAATGAATGCGGCTATAGAAGCTGCCCATGCTGGCGAATACGGTAGAGGTTTTGCTGTTGTCGCAGATGAAATCCGAAAACTTTCAGAGCAAACAAATAAAAATGTTCGAGAAATAACCGATACGGTTAAGTTAACAATAAAAGACATCCAAAACGCCGCTGCAGGTAATAGCAAAGCTGTCGCATCTTTTACTGGAATAGATCGTAAGTCTCGTTTAGTTGAAGAAGCAATGGAAGAAATTATAAATGGCTTAGAAGAGCTTTCAAAGGGGACAGATGAAATAAACCGTGGGGTAGCAGACTCTGTAACAAGTACAAACACTCTAAGAACAGCTGTCGCGTCTCTCGACACACAAATTTATGGAGCAAAGGCAAAGCTCGATTCTCTAAAGATGGCAACAACAAATGCAAGCCAAGAACTGGATGATATACAAACAGAACTTTCTCAAATCGATACAGAAGTAAAAAAGGTTGAAGAAATCGGTATTAAAAATTCTCAAGGTATCTCTTCAATTACAAAAGCCCTTGAAGAGATTAACCAATAGGGTACATAAATCACAATAGGAGATGCTATGTTAGATTTTACTTTTCTCAGTCCTACAAAAATTATCTTTGGACGAGGAGTGGAAAAAGGTGTTGGAACTGAATTGGCTCTGCAGGCAAAAAAAGTGCTTGTTCATTATGGCGGTCAATCAGTCATACGATCAGGATTACTCGAAAGAGTTAAGGACTCTCTGAGTGCAGCAGGGCTTTCCTTTGTTTTACTCGGTGGTGTAAAACCAAATCCACGAGTTAGTCTCATTAGGGAAGGAATAAAATTGTGCAAACAAGAAAACATCGATTTTATTCTTGCCGTTGGTGGTGGAAGTGTTATTGACTCCGCAAAGGCAATAGGTATCGGGGTTCATGTGGAGCATGATGTATGGGATTTTTATACCGGTAAAGAAGCACCAGAAAAAATGCTTCCTGTCGGCGTTATCCTCACAATTCCCGCAGCGGGAAGTGAATCGAGCCCAGGTTCCGTCGTTACAAACGAAGAGCTAGAGCTCAAACTTTCTTGCGGTTCTGAAGAAATGCGACCTCGCTTTGCTTTTATGAACCCAGAACTCACCTTTACACTCCCTGCCTACCAAACAGCCTGTGGTGCTGCAGATATAATGGCTCACATTATGGAAAGATATTTTACCAATGAAAAAAATGTTGACTTTACTGATAGATTGTGTGAGGCAGGTTTGAAAACCATCATAAAAAATATTCCTCTTGCATTGGAAAATCCCAGAGACTATGCTGCACGAGCAGAAATTATGTGGGTTGGTTCTGTCGCACATAATGATTTATTTGGAACAGGACGTGAAGATGACTGGGCTTCCCACGGCATTGAACATGAAATTTCAGCTATCTATGATGTTGCGCATGGTGCCGGCTTAGCGGTTATCTTTCCATCATGGATGAAACAAGTGTACAAACACGATATTGCGCGTTTTACACAATTTGCGGTTCGCGTTTGGGATCTAGAAATGGACCATATGAACCCAGAACGAACGGCCCTTGAAGGGATACATAGAACAGAGGCTTTTTTCAAGGCTATCGGTCTACCAACCCGACTTTCAGATATGGATGTACCTGCGGATAAAATAGACGAAATGGCTGAAAAATGTGTTGGCAATGGTACTATTGGAAACTTTGTAAAACTAGACAAAAAAGCTGTTGCTGAAATATACAGACGGGCTCTATAAGTTTTTTTTAACAATAAAGGCTGCTCTTTCTCTTTGTTTTCTCGTTTTTATGTGATATACTCACAGGTATGAATCGAGAAAAAATAAAAGAGCAGCTTTCAGAGCATTTTTCAGCATGGGAAGAGCTTACAGAAACCGAGCAAGAAGACTTGTTGGCAAATAGCCAACTTATTGAATATAAAAAAGGTGTCAATGTACATGGTGGCGACACAAGCTGCGCCGGACTTATTTTTATTTTAGACGGCTCCTTGCGTACCTATATGCTCTCCGAAGAAGGAAGAGAGATAACCCTCTATCGATTACGCCATGGAGATATTTGCATTCTCTCTGCTTCTTGCGTGATTTCAACCATAACCTTTGAAGTGCATATCGATGCGGAAGAAGATACAAAGGCATTACTCGTGAGCTCATCGCATTTTTCCGACCTCTTTGAAGCAAATAAAAACATTCAATGTTTTTCATATAAACTTGCTACAGAACGCTTTAGCGATGTTATGTGGGCAATGCAGCAAATTTTATTTATGAGCATGGATAAACGGCTTGCTATCTTTTTATGGGATGAAATAGCCTCACAATCTGCACAAGAAAGGCCCAAATTGCACTATACGCATGAACAAATTGCAAAATACACAGGAAGCGCCCGCGAAGTTATCAGCCGTATGTTAAAATATTTTTCAGATGAGGGCATTGTTACCGTGAGCCGAGGCGATATAACGATTATCAATAAACCCAAGTTACGAAGTATTATTGCTTAAAAAAGCACTAACAAAAGCCAGAAATAAAACAGGCTATTGTTTGAAATAAAATTTCTGTATCAATAGGCTTAGAAAGATGTGCGTTCATACCACTTTCTTGTGTCGCTTTTATATCCTCAGCAAAGGCATTTGCTGTCATAGCGATAATAGGTATTGTTTGTGCATTCGGATGTTCTAGGGCGCGAATTGTTCTTGTTGCTTCAAGCCCATCCATCTGTGGCATACGCACATCCATTAAAATAAGGTTATAAAAGCCTTCTTTGGAGTTTTCAAACTTCTCAACAGCTTCTTTTCCATTTGTTGCTATATCAATAGAAAAACCACGTCCTATAAGAAGTTGCTCAGCGACATCTAAGTTCATTCTGTTATCGTCAACAAGGAGTATGCGATTCCCTCTGTAAAAAGACGTATTCAGTTGACCTAGATCACTATCCCCCTTTGCCGGAATTGCAGTTGTATCTACGACATTTGGAAGCGTATATGTTTGATTTTCAGACCTTGCTACATTATTTTTTTTGTTTTGCATCTCTTCATCATAAATAGGAAGCACCAATTCTATAAAAAAGCTTGTGCCCTCACCTTCTAGACTTTTGACAGAAATCGTTCCACCCATTATCGTTATAAGATTTTTACTAATTGCAAGTCCAAGACCTGTTCCTGCAAGCTCACTTCTCGTTTTAAGTACATCTTGTGAAAATGCGTCAAAAATATGGGGTAAAAACTTTTTTTCAATGCCGATGCCTGTATCAGAAATAGTAATACGTAATTTTCGTTTTTGTTCTGTATTGAAGAAAAAAACTTGCTCAATCAGCAAATGTACTTTTCCGCCATCTGGCGTAAATTTTACCGCATTTCCAAGAATATTAATAAGTACTTGCTGCAATTTCAGCTCATCTCCAACAAAAGAGTGATAGACAGATTCTGCTATTTCCCATGTGTACTGAATTTCTTTTTGTTTCGCCTGAGACTCAATAATGGCATTTACCTTTGCCACGAGTTCCTGAATAACAATAAGTCCCTTTGACATTTGTAATTTTCCACTTTCAATCCGCGACATATCCAATACATCATTGATAATAGTGAGTAAATAATGTGCTGAACTATTTATTTTGCCTAGGTTTTCAAGAAGCGGCTTGTTTTCTAGAGCCTTTTGTTGCGCTAAAACAACCAAACCCATGATAGCATTTAAAGGCGTTCGCAGCTCATGAGACATTCGTGACAAGAATTCTGTTTTTGCAAAGCTCGCATTTTGGGCTATTTCAAGTGCATTGTACAAGGATTGTCTTTTTTCTTCTTCAGCTTTATAAAAGTCAGTAACATCACTAACCGAAAGAGCGAGAATGTTTTTTTCGTTATTTACAAAGGTAAAAGTAAGTTTTTTACGTTGATATTCACCTTCTTTAGCATACAATCCAAGGTATATAGTATGAAAACGCCGCTCTTCAAGTGCTTTTACTATTTTTTTCAAAACTAATTGTTCTTTTGCATAGGTCCTATCTTCTTCGACAACAATAGTTTTCAGAAAAAAGGATATGTATTTATCAAATTCTGATTTTTTCAAATAAGATTGCTCTAATGGAGACTGTATATAATAAAAAGTTCCCGTATCAACTTCTATGTAGGCGAGATGGTCGTATTCAAAAAATATATGCTGCTCGGTTAAAATTGAAAGTATTTTTAAATTGTTAATATCGAGTACATAACAATGTGCGAAAACTTCATTTGTTATTTTTTGTTTTGTAAAAAGAATATGTATTTCAACCCAAACAAAGACATTGTCAATTAAAACTCTTCGTTCAAAAACAAATTGTTTAGATCCATTTTTAACAAGCTCTGTAAATTTATCCAGATTTTTAAAGTCAAATGGAAAAGCATCTTTATTTGGGAAAACTTTAAAAAAATCGAGCTTATTAGCTTCATCAAAGGAAATAGCCTTCATTTTTATTTCTTTTCCATTAAACCGATTATATTCCTCGATCATTTGTCTTGATATATTTATTTTAAAGCTACTTATGACAGTCTTTGAATCATCTTTTTGCGATAATAAGTCTTCTTCAAAACGATTTAAAGGTTCATCTGTCGCTAAGGCTTGTGATAAACCTATAATGTATTGCTTTGTAGAAAGTGGATCTATATAGCTAAAGCATGAAAGCGAATGCCATTGAAATACATCATCTATGTGATCGCCTAAATATTCAAAAGAATCCCCTTTTTTATCGTTGGCAAATTTTTTAATATATTGCTTAAATTCGAGGATATAATTTTCATCAAAACCAGAGTTTTTTAGCTCTGTGTTATAAAAATTGAAAAATTGTAAAAAAGTATCTTGTTTTTTAGCAGATTTTTTATGAATTTCAAGTATTTCTTCTGTAACATCAAAAACAAAAAATGCAAACCTTGCTTTTTTTAAGACAAAAGCAAGTAATGCATCTGTTTTATGCAAAGAAGATAATATAGAATGCATTTTATTCATATTTTCACCATACTAAATAAGAGCCAACCACAAATATAGTATAGTTTGTATTTTTAAGAATAGCAAGCTTTGTTTTTCGGCAAATACTTGCAGAGTTTTTCTTGACCTTAATCACTTGCTCGCTTACAATAGTAGCATATGAAAGAATCAAATTCATTTGAACGCCTTGCATCAACAATATCTCAAGAAGAGAGAGCCTCTCTTTTAAAAAAACTAAAAACTTCAGAAAAAGAAGAAGAGCTCGGTCAATTAAAGCCCATCACAGATGAAAAAGAATATACTGAAAACAGTATACAAGAGCTTCTAAAAAAGGAAAATCTTTTTACAAGAATCTATCTTTTTATAAAATCCCTATTTACCTCAGAAAATGTTGAATATGTTTACAATGATATGCTACTAAAAGGTAGAGCGAAAAGCATCGAAAAAAATCATCCTGCTTTGCTAAACTATAAAGAAAAAATTTTTACGACTGGTTTATATAATCAAATCTACGAACTTTCATTAGTTGCACATTTTTTTAAACCCTTTATAAATTCATATGAAGATAATCGCTCCCATTTTTATATAACATTGAGTAGCATTGTCGTTCCTGAACTTACAAAACGCATGGACGAGGAAGCAAACCCTCACAACTCAAAGATGCCCCCAGAAGATATTATCTCACGACGAAGTAGTTTTTCAAAAAAAATAGATGAAATTATCAATGATATTTCTGTATCAGAAAAAAACACTCTCCTCATTACGATCCGAGCTGTTGAATGGCTGAGCGCATTTTGTGATTTACCCTTCAACAAAATACTTGCAAAATTTACAGCACTACCTGGCTCTGATTTTTCCCTCCCCTTTGAAAACGGCACAAAAGAGTTCGCTCTTTTTGCAAAAGTACTATCAACGGGCACTCGTTTCCCCCTCGAAATGTTTGAGACCTTTTATATATTACAAAATACAAAGAAGAAGATACAGAGCCAAAATACAACAAAACAAGAAAACGAAACGACACCATTTACCGATACAGGGGATGAGGAAATCTTAAAGGATTTTATTGAAAAAAGCTCTGAACAAATACAGCTTATAAAAATGTACATTCAAGCTGTACCAGTAATCGATATTGCACGAATTGCACACAATAACATTTTATGGCAGCCTGAAACTCTTGAAAAAGGCGAAGGATGGCTTATACAACTGAAGTCCTATTGGAAAAAGTTTTTTGATGATACCTGGGAGCAATGGCTTATATCAGTGAAAAAAAACATGCTCCTAGAACAGATAAAAAACCTTATCGGAGAAGAAAACTACCCCAAACTACCCTATAAACCCTGGGCGAAAATAGAATCTATTTTCTCCTTTCAGTTCGAACATTCTCTTGAATTTATATTCGCTTTTTTTAAAACAAGCTATCCAAAACATGCTGCGGTTCTCAAAGAAGTACTGCTTAACGGAGATTTTATTCAAAGAGATAATAAAACAGAGTTTACCGACACCTACAACGCTCTAGGGCAAATTGAAAAAAGCCTACACTTATTAAACGAAAAATTATCATTCAAAGGGACATATGGGCAAGCGTTCACAAAACTGCATCACGAAGCCCTTATCACAGTGCAAGGACAGGCAAAGATAAAAGCGCTATTACAATCAGTAGAAGGCGAAATAAAAACACTTATACTACATTTTGCTGATTCCTGCCGTTCGATGACTTCTCTTATCGGGGGCATTTTACATGAGGAAAAGAATCTTCGATACGCAAGCCTCAAAAACATTGCAGAAATCTGGGGCAACAAAAACATTGAATTTCGAAATCAATTGCATGAAACACGAGTTGATTTTTTGGATTCTTTAGAAATCATAAAAGAATTGGATTCGCTCTCTCTTCTTGAAACAAGCGCAAAAAATTGATACCATTCTTTTTATTATGACCGATAAAACAGAAAATACAAACATGAAACAAATCGCAAAAAACATTGTTCTAGAGGCACTTGAAGCCATCGCTATAGAAAAAAATGTCGCTATTCAAATAAACGAAACAAATCTTATCATGGAAACTCCGCCAAACCCAGATATGGGAGATATAGGCTTTCCGCTCTTCCCCTTTGCCAAGGCCCTTCGTATGGGACCACCGCAGATAGCAGAAGCGCTTCTTGAAAAAGTAAAAGCCCTCGCTGATACAAAAAAAATCGGCATTTTTCGAGCCGTCGGACCCTATCTCAACCTCTACCTAAATAAAGCTCTTTCTATTTCGAGCTTACTTCAAAGCATCGAAAACAATGGCTCTGAATACGGAAGTAAAAATACCGCAGGCGAAAAACCCCTTACAAATCGAAATATTATGCTTGAATTTTCAAGTCCAAATACAAACAAACCCTTGCACCTTGGGCATTTGCGAAATGATGCACTCGGTGAATCTGTTTCAAGAATATTAAAAAAACTCGGTGCAAATGTTTTCAAGGTAAATATTATCAATGATCGAGGTGTGCATATTTGTAAGAGTATGCTTGCCTATGAAAAATTTCATAGCGGTAAAACACCCGAAAGTCTTAACGTAAAAAGTGATCGCTTTGTAGGCGATTGTTATGTAGATTTTAATAATTACGCAAAAACCAATCCGCAAGCTGAAGAAGAGGCACAAAAGCTACTTCGCAAATGGGAAGCAGGAGACAAAGAAGTAACCGACTTGTGGAAGACAATGAATACCTGGGCCTTTGAAGGCATAAAAGAAACCTATGAAAGAACCAATGTGTCTTTTGACAAATTTTATTTTGAAAGTCAAACCTACCTAAAGGGAAAAGAAGAAATTCTCAAAGGTCTTGAAGAAGGGCTTTTTTACAAAGACGACGACGGTGCAATTTGGATAGACCTTGAGGAGATAAAACTCGACAAAAAAGTCTTATTGCGAAAAGACGGAACCGCCCTCTACATAACCCAAGATATCGGTACCGCAATTGAGCGGCATCAAGATTGGCCCTTCGATCAACTTGTCTATGTTGTTGGAAATGAGCAAATATATCACTTTAAGGTTTTATTCTATGTTTTGGAAAAGCTCGGCTTTAACTGGGCAAAACAACTCTATCACCTTTCCTACGGCATGGTTAATCTCCCTGAGGGAAAAATGAAAAGCCGCGAGGGAACCGTTGTTGATGCCGACGATCTCATAGATAGCCTACGAGACGATGCCCTTGCTGAAATTCGAGAAAAAGGTAGGGAAACTGAAGTAGGAGACGCAAAGGCTGTTGCTGAAAAAATTGCGCTCGGTGCCCTCCATTATTTTCTTTTGCAAGTAAGTGCATCGAAGGATATGATCTTCGACCCAAAAGAATCGCTTTCTTTTAACGGAAACACAGGACCCTATCTCCAATACATGGGTGCTCGTATTTCTTCTATACTAAAAAAAGCTGAAAAAGAACGAGGCAATACAAAGCCTCAAACAGACGATGCCGTCACTACAATCGATACAAGCTTGCTAAGCCATGCCGCAGAGTGGGAACTTGCAAAACACCTCGAGCTCTTTCCGAGCACGGTCGAAAAAGCAGGCAAGGACTTTGACCCGTCGATCATAGCAATCTATGCCTATGACTTGGCAAAACTTTTCAGTCGCTTTTATCACGACTGCCCTATTTTGCAAGCGGAAAACAAAGCCCTCTCAGAAGCACGCCTTGCCTTGGTTCAGGCGGTAAAAGAAGTTTTAATGTCTGCTATGGACCTCATTCTCGTGCCCTTCTTGGAAACGATGTAAAGCATAACCTTTCGGGCTTTTTGAATCTACTTTTTCTCAGACTCTATTTCAACAGATCCTTATCGAAGCTTTTTTCCAAATCTTCTAGCTCTGCAAGCCAAATATCCGCAACCGCATCGCTTGGCATAGACCAAGAACTCGATGAAAAGGCAAGACTCCCTATGCTCACATAGTCGGGAGCACAGGAGCGTTTAAATTGCTGAGAGAAAAAGCGACTATAAAAAACTCTAAGCCAAGATAGTATTTCTTTTTTATTAAACAGCGCCTCTTTTTCTTGAAAAATAAAAGCTTGCTCTGCTAAAAAAAATATTTTTTTTGGTGAAAAACCAAAACGTAAAAGATAGTACATAAAAAAATCATGCAAAATATAGGGACCTATAAGGCTTTCAGTTTTTTGAGCTATGGCACCAGAAACAGGGGACAATAATTCAGGACTTATAGGCGTATCCAAAACAGCAGCTAAAACCTGGGCCCTTTCCATATACTTCTTTGCCTCTGCATCATCTTCCTTCTCTGCTGTTTTAGCGATTTTTAATATCTCATCTGCTTCGAACTGCACCAAGTCTTTTACAAGCGTTTTCGGGATACCGCTATTCAGCGCATACATAGACATATGGTCGCCATTATAGGTTGTCCACCCAAGGGCAAGCTCCGACATATTTCCCGTGCCAAGAAGCAGGGCCGATTCTTTGTTTGCCAAGTCCATCAATATCTGCGTGCGCTCTCGGGCTTGTGCGTTTTCAAAAACGACATTTTCTACCGTACTATCATGACCGATATCTAAAAAATGTTGCCTCACTGCCTTTTCTATGGAGATTTCAAGAAAACTCGCCCCATAAGCAAAAGCAAGTTTTTCCGCATTTGTCTTTGTCTTAGAAGTGGTACCAAAACCAGGCATACTAATCGCAAGAATATTTTTTGTATCGAGTCCAAGATAGCGACAGGTTTTTACCGCAACAATAAAGGCAAGGCATGAGTCGAGACCGCCAGAAAGACCGAGAATCATTTTATTGCACGAGATATGCTGCAGACGTTTTACAAGGGCCAAAACCTGTGTTTGAAAAAGAGCTTCATAGCGCGCTTTTTTATCTACAAGCTCGGGTATAAAAACATCTTTTTTTATACGCCGATTCAAAATTCCTATGCTCACATCTTTCAAAATAGGATGGCGAATAATCTCATAGGAATCTTGCCCTTCTTCAGCAAAATGAAAAGCGCTATTCTCAAGTCTTTTTTTACGCGCTTCTTCCCTTGCAAGCAGGTCCAAATCTATTTCGCAGGATATAATCTTGTTTTCTTCCAAAAAAGACTCTCTCAGGAGCCTTCCCCGCTCTAGGATGAGATTATGAGCGCTGTAGACAAATTCACTTGTAGATTCAGAGGGAGGGGCAGCAGCAGAAAGGCAGGCAAAATTTCCCTGCTTGCTCAAAACTTTAAAAAAAAGCTCTTTTTCAGTCCGCTTTCCCACCAAGGATTTATCCGACGCATGATGAGCGATAATGCGCGCCCCATTTTTGCTTGCCAAAAGGGCTGGAGAAAAAGGAGCATAGATTGCATCTGCTGTAATCGATGTAAGGGTAAAAAAAGGCAGAGCGCTATCTTGAATAATAATATCTGGGGAAAAGGGAATAGCGGGATGATCTTCGCTTAAAAAAACTTTTTTAGTTGGAGAGAGTCTGTTGGAACTTCTAAAAAAATGACTGTCAGCAGAGCTCGGAATAAGGGCGAGAATAGTTCCGCTATGAAGCCATGCCTGGACAGAGTAAAATTTATTTTCAAAAAATAAGGGAAGACCGAGGGAAAATAAAACAGGACAGTCCTTAGTCTCCTTTGCTATCCATAGAAGCATTTCCCTTGAAGCATCTAAGAGGCTGTCTTGAAAAAGCAAATCGCCAAGGCTTAGACCTGTCAAAGAAAGATGCGGGAAAACAAGGGTAGCTATCTTTTTACTTTCAGCTTCTCGAACGAGATTCAATATAGTTTGGGCATTTTTTTTCGTTTGCCCCAAAATAAGAGAGGGACTTGCTACCGCAAGGCGAACAAAACCAAAATTATTTTCTATCATATCTATAGTATACAAGGAAAATAGAGAAACGAGCAAGCATATTATAAAAAAGCAAAAAAAAGAGCATGTTTTTTCTGCTTGAAGAGAGGGCGAAAAATTGATAGACTAGGAGAATAGAGTCAAAATGGCAAATATACAGCAAAGAACCAAAAGCTCTTTGCGCGTATATAAAATAGATTTTTCACTACGGAAGGCAAATTATGAATGAAGCACTACAAACACTCATGGACAGAGGATTTTTTCAACAATGTACCGATTTGGAAGGACTTTCAAAACGCATGGACGAGGGTCCCGTAACTTTTTATGTAGGCTGCGACCCTACTGGACCGAGCCTTCACATCGGGCACCTTGTGCCAGAATTTGCACTCATGCACTTACGAAACTATGGACACCGCGGAATCGCCCTCATTGGTGGGGGAACCGCACGAATAGGCGACCCATCGGGAAAAATTGAAATGCGAAAAATGCTTAGCTATGAGCAAATCGATGAAAATGTCGAAAAAATACGAGCACAACTCGATCGTATCATAGGCTTTGACGATAAAACCGCCCTCAGTGACAATAATAAACTCTGGCTCGCCGATCTTAATTACATAGATTTTCTACGCGACATTGGGGCACATTTTTCGGTTAACCGAATGCTTACCTTTGAAGCCTATAAAAAACGCATGGAAACGGGCTTAACTTTTATAGAATTTAACTATCAATTGTTACAAAGCTTCGATTTTCTCAAACTCCTCGAACGCCACGATTGTATATTACAAATCGGTGGTGATGACCAGTGGGGCAATATCGTCGCAGGAGTTGATCTCATTCGACGAAAGACGGGAAAAGAAAGCTTCGGGCTCACCTTTCCTTTGGTAACCCGTTCCGATGGTAAAAAAATGGGAAAAACAGAAAAAGGCGCCTTGTTTATAGACAAAGAACTAACACCCGTTTTCGATTTCTTCCAGTACTGGAGAAATATCGATGACGCTGACATTGCAAAATTCTTTAAATTATTTACCTTTTTGTCACTCGAAGAAATCGATACAATAATCGCTGGAGATGTAAACAAGGCGAAGGAAAGGCTCGCCCTCGAAATAACCACAATAATCCACGGCAGAGAAGAAGCTGAGACAGCCCTTGCAGGAGCAAAGGCTGCATTCGGCGGCGGCGGCGATAAAACTGCACTTCCCACAACAGAACTTCCCAAAAACCTCATAGAAGAGGGGCTTGGTATTATAGACCTCTTTTTTGAAGCAAAACTCGGTGGAAGTAAAAGCGACATCCGCCGCCTCATCGACCAAGGCGGGGCATACTACACCGACAAAGATGGTCAAGAACAACAATGCCGCGACAATAAAATGCTTGTAAATGCGTCCTTTCTCGACGATGATGGAGAGCTCATTATACGTGCTGGTAAAAAGAAATATATGCGGCTTACTTTTCGTTAATGCGTTTTAAGTAGATAAGGCGCACGAGTGAAAAACAGGCAAAAAGCAGTATAATGAGCGAACTTAGGTCAAAGAGCGTTTTAAAAATACTGCCACTCAGCCTTGTTTTATTCCAAAACCCTGAAACGATGAGCATAAAAATACCGATGGGAAACAACAAAAGATATTTTCTTGCTTGAAAGACTTTTTTGCCGAGACGCTCTTTTGCATTTGATGAAAATAAATCTGAGAAAAATCCAGCGATATTGCGCCACCATTTTTTTATAAAATGTGGATTTCTCAGCTTTTCCAATTTTGCATAGCCTTCTTGGACTTCCGCATCGCTAAAAGAAAGCCTTTGCATATTTTCTTCCATCTCCAACTCTAATAACAAAAGTGGGTCTCGTATGTCAATTTGCTCTGCGTGTATATTTTGCCAACCGAGTCGCTTTGCTGCTTCAAGGCGACGATGCCCCGCAATGAGTTCATTTTTTGTGTTTATAGTAATAGGATTTAAAAGACCATATTGCTCTAAACTTTCCATCAAAGCGTCAATGTCGCCGAGGTCCTTTCGTATTCTTTTTTTTATCTTTATATCTGAAATTGCTACTATCATCATCCACCCTAATCTAGGTTAAAGTTGAATTGCTTTTTAGTCAAGCAAAAAATTACTCATTTCATCATCTTCATCGCTATCTTCATCTTGATCATCTATCGTAAAGAAAAAATCATTGTATATTGCATCCGATTCAGACCTCGATTCTTTTTCTTTTTCGTAGGTATCAAAATCTTCACTCGTTTTAATATTCAAAAATGAAAGATCTAGGACTAAGTCACCAGTGTCTTGTATCTGCGCTTCTTGTGCTCCAGACTGATATCTTGCGTCAAGCAAACGCAAAGCACCGATTTCGCGAGCTGTTTCTCGATTTATATGATAATCGCACATCGTAAGGGGTTGCGTTCCCTCGAGAAAGTATTGTGTTGTCGCGGATTTTCCACAAGCTTCTGTAAGTAAGAGTCCTGAAACTGAGCATACGGTTGCCTTTACGAGACCTGTTTGTGGTTCGCTAAAGGCTTTGTAGGGATAGCCCTCATGTGCTTCTCGCATAAAATCACCCCAGGCAACACCGGAGAGCGTTGAGCCTGTTAGACTGAGCCCTAAAGTTTTTCCCTTTTGTGAAAAACCAAACCAAATAACTGTTGTCATGTATGGTGTGTATCCAACAGCCCAAGCATCGGACCAGTTTTGTGTTGTACCTGTTTTTCCGGCTGCAGGAATTGTATACCGAGTTCCATCGCTTCTTCTATACTCAAGTTTTTTCCCATTCGATGAGCCATAGGCCATAGTTCCCATTAAAACAGAATTTGATAGGATATCTGTCATAATAAAGGCATTTTGCGGCGAAATAACTTGAATCGCGCTGCCTTTTTTCTTTTGCTCAGCACGTAAATCTTGCTCAGGGTTGGCGATTATCTTGCCTTTTTTATCTTCAACCGACAAAATAGATATAGGCGTAACCTCTCTTCCCTGATTTCCAAAAACCGCATAGGCACGGGCAAGCTCGATGGGCTTAACAATTGCTGTTCCCAGCCCCAAAGGATAGACGCGAGAGAAATCCCGTGTTTTATACTGACTTTCTGGGATACCGAGCAAAGCGGTCGAACGTTTTATAGCTGCATCGAAGCCAACAGCTTCCATAACCTTAAGAGAAGGAACATTCATTGATTTGGCAAGCGCATACCAGAGTTGCACTGTTCCCATCCATTCCCCTCTAAAATTTTCAGGATAATAGGGTACGCCGCTTTCGTTATAAAAAAGAGTTGGCACGTCGGCTATTTTAGACGCTGCAGTCAGTTTTCGTGAATCGATAGCAGCTGAATAATACAATGGCTTAAAGGTACTTCCCGGCTGCAAGAGTCCCTGCGTTGCTCGGTTAAATTGGTTTTCGGTGCTGTATTGACTTCCCCCAATCAAAGCGGTGATATGCCCCGTTTCATTTTCAATCGTTATTAAACAACCTTCGATAGAATCTTTGCTCACATCCTTGCTTTTTTCAACATTTGCCTTATTGACTACAGAAATTTTTAAGTCTTCCATACCAAACAATAAAGAAGCGACATCGAGTATGGGATTTATCTCATTTTTATAGGCTGATAGGGCAAGTCGCTCACTTCTTTGCTCAGAGACTTTCAAACTGGGAAGGTTAAAAACAAGCGATATAAGCTCTGTCATCGGAATATAAGTATTTACTGCAACCGAACTACTTGCAGAGGCTGTTCTTTGATTTTCTCTGTTGGCAAAACGTATGCGCTCGTCCATAATTCTTTGTGCAGCAAGCTGATGTTTTAGATTCATTGTTGTATTGACTGTATATCCACTGGTGTATACATCAACATTGCTTCCGTACATCATATTGATAAGCTCGGAGAGAACGTGCGCGCTAAACCATGGCGCCTTATCCTCACGTAAAAAATAAGCCCCGACGCTTGTGCGAGTATAGTCAAAGTGAGCCCAATAATCTTCCAGGGAAGCTGCGGCTATTTCTTGACTTAAAAAGCCATACTTGACCATTTTATTTAATACATCTTCTTGTCGCACCTTTGCACGGGCGGGATACTCAAAGGGATTATTGTATACGGGTGCAGAAAGTTGGCTCACCAAAATAGCTGCCTCAGCCGGAGTAATTTTATCGGGACCATGCCCAAAATAATACTTAGAGGCAGCGCTTACCCCGTAGGTTCCATTCCCAAACACAATTTTATTGAGGTAGAGCTCGAGGATTTCTTCTTTTGCATATCTTCTTTCTAGTTGAAATGTCCAAAACAATTCGCGTAGTTTTCGTCTATAAGACATATCGGAGCGATCGGCATAGACCGTCCCAGCGATTTGCTGGGTGAGCGTACTTCCCCCGCCCCAATTTTTTCGAAGCAACTTTCCCAAAACAGCTCGAACAATTGCCTTTACTTTAAAACCTGAATGTTGAAAAAAGTCGTTGTCTTCTCGAGAAATGAGCGCATCGATCATATGCTTAGGTAAATCTATATAATCTACGAGTTCACGTTTTTCTGCCGAGGCAAATTCTGTTATAAACTCGCCGTTGATATCGAGTAATCGTGTAGGAAGGGCAATTTCAAGCTCGTAAAAATTCTCCGTATGTATCGTATTAGCGGTATTTGCCAAAAGTAAACCTAAGCCGAGTCCAAAAAGAAGAGCAAAAAAGAGGGTAAAAAGAAAAAAGAAAATAGTGCGTTTTTTTATAGTAGCCATTTGATTTATGGTATGAAAGAGGCTTGATTTTGTCAAGGTCTCGCATAGAATCTCCTCAAATCCACGTAAGGAAAAGCAGTTTCAGACAAAAATCTAAGCAAAAAAAAAGGCCGGTTAGGAAACCGGCCATGCCCATCGGCAATCAGACAGACAATGGGTGGGAGGGGATTTGTCTGCCTGACTTTTAAAGTATCGGAAAGCCTTAAAAAAAGTTAAGATAATTTTACAAGAAATCTCGCTTTTATCTTTCTTCAATAAAAAAATCAATATTTGTCGTTATGCTATAGCTTTTTCCCCGCAAGGCAGTAAAGGATTTAATAAACTCATAACCATCGAGTAAAAAGCGTAGTTTATGTTCTCCTTCAGATACTTGGTAGGGTTTTGAAAAATCTGTCAATAAAATATCATCAAAGTAGACTTCGACACTCTCTGGGGCTAAAACCTGCATTGTTGGCTCATTTGTTTCAAGCTGGATAATAAGATTTGTAATTTTTCCCTGTTCTATAGAAAAGCTCCGTACTTCATTTCTAAAATAATCAGATAAAACAGCAAGATGATGCACTCCTGAATTGAGTAAGATGGTATTGTCTATCATATCCACAGGTTTTTCATCAATAAATAGAGCATAGTTTTTTTTGCTCTCGGCGAGGTCAGAAGCCTTATCAGTCTTCAAATCTTCTCCAGGAATTTGTTGGCGAGTATCCGCTTTCGGCGGGATTAAGCTGAGATTAAGCATACCCTTGTCGATTAAAATAGGTTTCACCTCAATATCAAATTCAGACTCTAAAACAGCCACTGGTGTGCCCTTCATAACAAGTTGTAAGCGAAAGTAGACATAGCCTTCATTTACATCGATAACTTCTGGCAAAAGAGCGGAATACGGGCTTTCTTTTAGCGTATGATTTTTGGCAAGCGGTATTTGAAAATTATAGCTCAATCGTCCTGGAAAAGTGTTCAAAAAAACACGGTCGCCCGCATAATCAATAGTTTTTGGCGTCGGCGTCGGAGACATGTTTTTATACACATAAAAAGCTACTGCATCTCGATAGTCAGCAACAGCCTTGGGAATTTTTATCTCCAAAGAAAGCCCTTGTAAAAAATATATTGCTTTGGGCAATTTAATGACGAGCATGTCGTTTATAGCAAGACGTGCTTTAAGACTTTGCTGCTCATCTTGCATTTCGACAAGCTGCGTTTCATGTACTCGAAACATATCTTTTGTAAAACAAAAAAGCGTGAGGAAGAAAAAAAGTACAATTAAACCTTTTTTTTTCATTACCTGATTCCTTTTATTAGTTCGTTTGGATCTATTGTTTTTCCATCCAACCAAATTTCAAAATGGAGGTGTGGACCGGTTGAAAGCCCCGTAGAGCCGACGCTCCCTATAATAGCCCCACCGAGGACAAAACTTGCTTCTTTACAGTCTATTGTTTTAAGATGCGCATAAAAGCTACGCATTTGCCGACCCTTATCATCATCGTGCTTGATAATGATAAAATTACCATAGATTTGCGAATAGCCTATTTGCTCTATTTGTCCAGCCTTACAAGCCATAACAAGGCTTCCTTCTGGAGCAGCTAAGTCAACCCCTTCGTGAAAAGAAGATTTTCCCGTAATAGGACTCAGTCTCTGCCCATAATTCGAGGAAAGCACTGCATGAAAAACAGGTAAACGAAGATTTGAATCCAAAAAAAATGCTCTTTCTGTTCCACTGAGCCTTGCATCTTGTATAAAATAAAACAAGGTATCCCCCAAAGTATAGCATACAAGATTTGGCTCGTGCAAGTATTTTTCTTTTAGAAGTATTTCTAATGGCGAAAAAGGCTTTTCGAGAATAAAAAGTCCAGGACAGGTCGGTAAGATAAGCAATTTTCCTTCTATGTTTGCCCCTATTTCGCCGAGCCGATTCAAACTGGCGAGGGTTTCGTAGGGAATAAGGCTTCGTGCAGCGATTGTCAAAAGCGTATCGTTTTTTTCTGCTCGATAATAAAAAAATTGCAAAGAGATGGAGGTATTTCCTTGTGCGAGAAGACGATAATTTTTTTCAACTTCTTCGGAAAATTGTTTAAAAAGAATATTTTTATGTGATAAATCGGAGATTTCGGGAAGTTTTTGTGCGCTTATAAAGCGAGTGTGAAGCAGAATAAAAAAAAAGAAACAAAGAATGCTATTGTTTTTTTTGTACACGTTTATATATCCCATAAAAAATGAGGAAAAGAAAAACGCTCAAAAAAATAAGGGTAAAAATATGCGGAAGACGGGTTGCCAAAAACCAGAGTGGAGTAACAATGAGGGCTGAAAAAAACACACAAAAAAGGCTGATACCCAGAAGGGAGATGAAAAAAATAAGAATTTTTTTGGGAAGTCTGTGCGCTCTTTTCAAGCCTCTTTTCCTTAAGCAGATTATACAGCGAGTGTATAATCGAATTTAATTTAAAAAGATAAAAAAACCGGCAACAGAAGCCACCGGTTTCACTTTGTGCAAAGAGTTTTATTCTTCGCTAATTGCTTCAGTAGGGCAAACTGCTGCACAGGCGCCACAACTGATACATAAATCAGCGTCGATAAATCTTTTATCATTTTGCTCGCTAATTGCTTCAGTAGGACATTCTGGTTCACAGGTACCGCAATTATTGCAAAGATCTGGTGATATAACGTAAGCCATTTACAACCTCTCTATAGAATTTTTTTACAGCCTTACTCTAGCACAAAAAAAATATTTACACAAGGGCGCATAAAAAACTTGCTATCAAGGCAGCTTTACGGCATAATAGACATATGGGTGGAAAACAACAACTAATAAAAAAGAACTTGCCTTATATAAAGGTATTACCACAGTGGGCGCAAGAGCTTTCCTATAAATACTGTTCAAAAACAGTCAATATGTATCTCGTACACGGCAATATCCGTGATTTTTTACCGCATTCTATGAATGAGGGCGAGTTTTCATTTAAAAAGATACAAGAATATATTTCCGAAGTATTGTTTGGAAATGAAAATATTGTCGTTTACTATGATCGCTCAAGCGGCGTAAGTTTTTGTACCTTGGAAATGGAAAAAGAATATCTTGCAACAATGAAGCATTTTTTTCCAAAACTCAGCGATACTGAACTTTTATCAAAAGATCCACGTCTGGCTTTTGAATACCTCGAAAAATATTTTTTAATCAATATACCACGCAATAAGCGCATTGTTTTTCTCATCGATTACGCAGAAACCATTATTCCCTACGAAAACATAGGTCTATTGGACGATACCGATCGCTTTTGTTTTGTAACACTCAACCGATGGTCGCATGAACCCTTTTTCACACAGGGTGATGTTTCCATCATTGTGCTCACCGAAAACGTCAGCGATATAAACCTCCGTATTTCTTCTTCTCCCTCGGTAGTAAAGGTGCACATTCCCCTCCCCGATGCTTTTTTGCGAAAGCATTTTTT
>Ga0255346_1003016_pt1 | contig 20337 bp, 17 predicted proteins | sample wastewater_treat_FD_194410 | JGI IMG/M metagenome (GOLD analysis project Ga0255346, IMG submission 194410) | Wastewater microbial communities from Lulu Island WWTP, Vancouver, Canada - plant22 | ecosystem: Engineered > WWTP > Wastewater > Unclassified | place: Canada: Vancouver, British Columbia... | reverse complement strand
AATTGTGGTGAATAATGGCCCAGTCTGCTTTGGCGGGGAGGTATTCAGCCTGACCTTCAATGCGGGGCTGACTATGAATTTCATCACGCCACTGCACCTTACCTTTTTTAAATAAGCGCACCTGATAATCAGGCCACCAACCACTATGTTCAATGGCTTTATTAAAAATTAAATTTTTTCTCGGTAAAAAGAAGACGTCGGTATCATTTGCTTTAATTAAATCTTTAATTTTTTCGGCTAAACTTTTGGGCACCTCCTCATCAGCGTCTAAAACTAAAATCCACTCCCCTTTGGCTTTGCTCACCGCTAAGTTTCGAGCTGGTTCGACATAACCAAAATCTTCTGGGGTAGAAAAAACTTGATCAGTAAATTTCTTAGCAACAGCTTGGGTGTGATCAGTACTTAGCATATCAAAAACCACAATTTCATCCACAAATTTAAGCGATTTTAGTGCCCTTGCTAGGCGCTTTTCCTCGTTTTTGACAATCAGGACTGCAGAGATTGACATGAGTTTATTATCGTCTATTATGGATATTGTGTCAAAAGTTAAAGCTCTCGAGTCACTCACGGTTTTTTTTCCGGTTTATAATGAAGAAGAAAATATTCCACTTTTGATTGAATCAGCAAGTAAAATCATCCCTCAATTCGCCAAAGATTACGAATTAATTATTGTTAACGATGGCAGTACCGATCACAGTCGAGAAATTGCTCAACAATTAATTAGTGATAAAAAACACTGGCGACTTGTTTCACATGCTGAAAATTTAGGCTACGGCGAGGCGCTAAAAACCGGCATCAGGGAAGCCAAAAAGGACTGGATTTTCTTCACCGATGCTGATTTACAATTTGACATGCAAGAATTGGCCTATTTTTTACCCCATACAGCAGACTATCAAGCCATTATTGGTTATCGTTACAAACGAGCCGAAGGCTTCTCTCGCTCTTTCAATGCTCATTTATTTAAAATTTATATTGATCTATTATTCCGTCTCCACGTCAAAGATATTGACTGCGCCTTTAAACTCATCAAAGCCGATTTATTAAAAAGTTTAAAGCTCAATTCCGGAAGTGCCTTTACTAGTAGCGAAATCCTTTATCGCTTAAAAAAGAAGAAAGTTCGTTTTAAAGAGTTACCAGTCAGCCATTATCCCCGTCGCTATGGAGTCGCCACCGGCGCTAATTTTAAAGTAATTGTCAAAGCTTGTTTAGAAGCGCTGCAGGTCTATCTCATTACTAAGTTTCCCAAACTAAAAAAACATGGCCAATCTTAAAAAGTTTTTTACTAGACATTTCAGTTTGCTGCTTTTATTAATCATTTTTTTAGCTAGTAGTTATTATCTCTGTCAACCCGGCTTTTTTTATGTACATGACTACACAATTGGCGCCAAAATTGTGGAAATGGCCAATGCCTTGAAAAGTTGGCGCTGGCCCGTTCGCTGGAGTGCTAACTTTGGTTATGGTTTTGGCATGCCTCTTTTTAATTTTTATGCACCCCTACCCTATATTATTGGCGCTATATTTTATTTGTTAAGTTCCGAGTTAGTGCTCAGTATTAAATTTTTATACGTTTTACTCAATTTGTTAACTCTAATAGGCAGTTTTAAATTAGGTAAAAAAATTGCTGGTACTTGGGGTGGTTTATTATTAGCTGCCGCTTTTACCTTAGCACCTTATCGAGCCCTTAACTTGTTCGTTAGAGGCGCCTTAAGCGAAGCTTTTGCCATGAGTTTGTTTCCCTGGGTAATTTTGGCTCTATACAAAAAGAACCATTTGTTGCTATTTGTTAGCTTGGTAGCAATCATCTTATCTCATAACCTCAGTGCTCTCATGTTTATTCCCTTAGCTGCTTTATGGTCTTTATTGCTTTTAAAAAAGAAAGAATTATGGTCGGTAATCAAAGTTTTTATTTTGGCATTTTTGTCGACTATTTTTTACAGTTTGCCGTCTTTTTTGGAAAAAGATCTAACCAAAATGAATGAAATCGTAACCGGTTATTTTGACTATCATTTACATTTTTTATATATTCGCCAATTCTTACAAAATAATTGGGGGTATGGTGGCTCCAGCTGGGGAGCAAATGACGATATTTCTTTCTTTTTAGGCTATGGCCAGTTGCTCGCTTTAGTGTTGATTGTGATACTTTTGATTATTCAACTGCTGCGGGCTTGGCAAAAAAAGGGTTTAGCGAATTTTTTTAACAAAAACAAAATACTGTTATTGTCTGGCTTTATTACTTTAATGTCGCTGTTTTTATCCACCACTAAAAGTCTTCAATTTTGGGAAAACTTAAAAATTCTCGCTTTTATTCAATTTCCTTGGCGTTGGCTTGGATCGGCTAGTTTTTTCTTAGCTCTGTTTTTAGCGATTGGGTCAAGTCTAATCACAAGTCAGTTGTGGAAAAATATTGTTTGCGGCTTATTGTTGGTGGCACTGCTCTTGAATGCTAGTTTCTTTAGAGCAGAAAAGATACTGAAAGATAGTGGTCCTTTTTATTACAGTGACGCCCAATTAATCAGATCTGAAATGAGCAAAACACTACCCGACTATATTCCTATTCAAATGGCCGATGAACAAATTTTACAAACTTATAATCAAAAATACCCTGAACCAGCAATTTGGCCAGATCAAGAATTAAGCAATGAGCAAACTCTCACTGGTCAATTACTAAAAGCTAATAATCATAGCCAAACTTGGAAAATTATTGCTAGCGATGAAAATTTGATCAACTTTAAAATTGCCAATTTTAGTGGTTGGACTGCTGAAATAGATGAGCAAGCAATAGATATTCTGGAAAATCCACAATTGGGTAATATTCAGCTATTAATTCCAGCGGGAGAACATTTGCTTCAATTAGACTTTAGAGAAAACAAGTTACGTCTTCTATGTGACTACATCAGTCTCATCAGTTTAGTAACGTTTATTGGATGGCAGATTATTTTAAAGAATAAATCGACCAATTAACTAACTCCGTTTTTTGAGTCAAATATTGTTGGTCGATAAATTCAACGTAGTCTTTATTGGTGCATAGAATGTAGTTAATTTGCTCTCGATCAAGTAATGATGCTAAACCAACTAAATCTTTTTGATCAAAAATAGCTTTTAATTCACTAACTACGGCCAAATCAGCTTCGACTAAAGCGATTTGGCCTTCATCGGCCAGATAGACATCGGCCTCGGTGTAAGCATTGACCAAGGAACTTTTGAATAACAAACTATCCTCAGGACAAATTAACAACTTGTCACTAGGCTTAAAATTGGCTAAAAGATTGAATTGAGCGATGGGAAAAGCGTTAAAACTGTTTGCTTTTCCAGCCATGGTTTTGACAAAAGCAGGAATAGTTAACAAAGCAAAAATGGTTAAAAATATGTATTTTAATGGTGATTTTAAGTGATTAAGAATCCCGCTAATAGCTAGCGCCGCCAGAATATTAGCAAAAATAAGCGTGTAGTACCAAAATTGAATAGAATTCCAAACAGTGCCTCTTTGCAGGAACAGCAACGGAAAGACAGAGGTAAAAATAAAACCTAACAAACAAAGCCAAATAATTTTTTGCTGTTTACTATAGTTTTCTTTTAAACTAACTAACGGTAAAAAAATAAAAATTGCTCTGGTACCTAAATTTCCCAAATAAAAAATCAGTAATTCTTTTGTTCTAAGCCAGATAATTCTTAAAAAATTTTTTGTTTCACGATAATGATCTAATAAAAATCGCCAACGAATGTTGTTCAAGCGATCTGGAGCTTCAACCATGGTATCGATATACCAAAGCGGATGATAGAAAAAACTGCCTGATTTAAATCCAGTAATTAAGTAGATAAACGGTAAAGCCAATAAAAGATAAATGACGCCGACTAACAGATTGATAAACTTTTTCTTAAAGACAATTTCCGATAATAAATCAGCAGCGTAAAGAAGACTCATAATCATCCAACCATAAGTTTTAAAACCAATGCTAATTGCAATCAGCGGGATTAATAAATAATGTCTAGATTTGTTGGCTGAAAAATCTGTAGTCATTAATAACAGCACCATATATAGCGTGGCCAAAGAAAAGATTAGTTGAGGATTGACCAACATTGAGAAGGTTTGACTCACCCAAAAACTTGATTCTGACCAAGAGTGATCTTTTAAAAATAAGGGAATTAAGTAAGCAAAATTACCAGCAACAATTGTTAATAAAGTTAAAATAATGCCCAAACGTCTGTCTTTAAGCCGTTTACCAAAAGCATAGGCACTCAAAACCAACAAACTAGCAATGATCAATTGAGAAACTTTGTAATTGAGCGTGATAAACGACAGATGACTGAAAAAATAAAGAGAAGCAATAAACACATCATAAAAATAATGATAATTTTTCAAAACTAAACTTGAACTGGAAGGATGATTCGGTGGAAAGTTTTTTAGTACTTCCTGTTCGAGCGCAATATGCCAACTAGTGTCATAGAGATCCTGTAAATAAATCTGGCCATCTTTAATATAACCACTAAAAAATAAATTACTGACTAAAATTAGCGTCCCGATTAATAATAACAGCGCAATCGGCCATTCTTTTTTTATATTCTTGAATAAATCCAAAAAAATTGGCAGATTTTTTTTGAAGGCAATACAACCTGTCACTCCACTTAGAAGCAGGAGGTAATAGCTGTTGCCGGCCAAGAAATAACCTAAAAAGACAATTAAACTAACTAAAACTGCCATACTTAAAATGCTGGCAATAAGTATCGATTCTAAGCTGCTTAATTTTAATTTGGTTTTTCTAACTAGAAATAAACCAAAATTGAGGTAAGCAAAAAACAAAATTAAAAAAAGAAAAAGAAAATTAAGCATACTTATTTTGTTGTTTTCTAATAATAAATAAATAACAAGCCGAAAAAACTAATCCCACTCCTGATGCCAACAAACCAAACAGTCTGGTTTTTGTGTGTTCATAGCTGACTTTAATCCATTTTTTGTTCAAAGAAAGTTTAAGTTGATAATCGTTTTTATTTAGTAAAAGAGAATAATCAATAATATCCAAAGAAGCATCTTCACTAAAACCTAAAACTGAAGAACAGTACTTTAATTTTGAAAAAAGAAGTTGTTTAAAAAAAACATAAAAATACAAAATAGATCTAATTTTTAAACCATATGTTCTAATAAAGTTCATTTTAAATAAAAAAAAAGTAAATAAAAAAACAAAAAGAATTTCTTTCTTCCTTTTATTAACAAAATCTCTTATCATTATCATTAATGATACACGATTTTTGTATAAAAAATAAAAATCATTTACAAATACTATTAGTAATTTTCTTTTTCGCTTGGGGCATGTATTGGCGCACTAGCAATTGGCAAGGCTATTCACTTGGTTTTGATCAAGTACAAATTTTACGTCAAGCTGAAAAAATTACCAAAGGACAATTAACCCTCATAGGTCCACGAACAGGTCCAGCTTCTACTTTTACTGGTCCATTGATTTATTATCTAACTGCGATAATTCAATTCTTAAGCTCTCCAGTCATCTCTGTAGTCGTTACACCATTGCTATTGGCTTTTATAACAGGCATGTGCTTATTTTGGTTGAGCAAACATTATGTGAACTTTAAAGCATCTATTTTAGTTCTGGCGATTTGGGCTACTGCTCCACTCCTACTACAATTAGATAGAATTTTTTGGAATCCAAACCTAAGTTTATTATCTTTTAGTTTAGTGTTTTGGCCAATTTTACTTGCTAAAGAGTCTAATCGATTGGACCTCTGGTTGGTTTTTATTGGAGCTTTTCTTAGCTATCAAGCCCATTTTTCTGCATTTGTTTTAATACCAATTGCTCTAGTTTTAACTATTTTTTTTAAGTTAGATAAAAAATTTTTGTTAACAATCTTCTTGGGCATCACAACTAGCTTACTACCAACATTTTTATTTGATTTACGTCATGACTGGCTTAATTTTAAAGGAATTGTAAACTTTAGCACTAAACAAGGGCAACAAATTAATCTACAATTAATTTTCCATGACTGTTTTAATAATTTAGCTATCATTTTCGAAACTTTTTCTAAATTATTTTATCATTTCTCAAATTTTAAAACACGGGTTGTCTTTGGAACTGTTTTTTTCACGATTGTGTTAATTTTCCTTTTAAAAAATACCAAGCAACTAGTTTGGCGTAGTTCAATTATTTTATTTTTAATTTCGTTTTTCTTTGCATTTTATCGTGGTGAAAAACCAGAATATTATTTTTTACTTGTAGTTCCAATTTTTATAATTAATTTGAGTAAACTTTCTTTCAAAGTTCCAATTCACGTATTGGCAATCTTTTTTCTGAGCCAAGTTATTGTTAGTTATCAATTTATGGTAGAAAAAAATAGAACTAATTTAGATTTAAGTTTGGGAAATTGTTTAGAAGTAGAAAAAATAATCAAAAATATTACAAATACTACAGGAATTAAATATTTGGTCTATGACATTATTTATCCCAATGACGTAGGCATCAAATATCTTTTGGAACCAACATATTTAACAGAAAATGGTGTAATTGTACATATCTCTTATCCGATTTCTGATGAATTTGAAAACATTCAAAGTATTGGACGAACTGCCGTCATTATTGAAGAAAAATATGAATAAAAGAAAATTATTTTTTATATACTTAAGTATTGTCATTTTTAGTTTAATCATTCGTTTTTGGCGAGTCCAAACAATACCTCCAGTAATTAGTCACGATGAATCTTTTTATCCTGTTCAGGCTAAAACTTTGTCAGTAAATGGCCACGGGTTGAATGGCATATGGAAACCTAGTAGTTTAACAGCAGAGGTGGAGCTTTATGCTGAATTACCAGGACTAATTATGATGCCTGCAGCTAAACTCTTACCCAATCAACCTATTTTAGCAGCTAAGATTACTCACATAATTTTAGGAACAGCTATTATTTTTATTTTATCAGCTTTAGCTTTTGCATTAACTAAGCAACACTCTTTTGCCATTTTTACCGCCTTAATTGCCAGTGTTAATCCCTGGCTATTTCAATTTTCCCGTATGGGTTTTGATTCGATGTTTAGCTTATTTTTTTATTTAACAGCCTTGTTAATATTTATAAAAGCTAAAAATTGGCATAAAATTTGGGCATTTCCAATATTCTTTTTAGGTTTTTTTCAATATCAAGGTTTAAAAGTAATTTTTTTACCTATTGTTTTTATTGCTAGTTTCTATAATTGGCAAAAAAAGGAAAATAGTTGGCCTACTTTAATTGTTTTAATAGTTTCAATATTACTATTTGTTTTTTATTTACAAAGCTTGCGTTTTCAAACTTCTGGTAACAGATTAAATTTTTTAATTTTTAATGATCATGAATATATTAATCAACAGGTTAATTTAAATCGTCAACAAAGTTTAAATAATCCTTGGAAAAATCTTTATTCTAATAAACTTACTGTGGTTGGCCTGCGTTTTGTTGAACAATATATTAATTCTCTAGATTTGAAGCAATGGTTTTTTTCTTTAGACGTGGTACGAAATCCTTTTGCAGTTTATCAACATGGTCTTTTTTATCCTCAAGATCTTTTTTAATAGTTTTAGGATTAATTTTTCTTTGGCAAAAAAAATCTCAACAAAAAATGGCTTTTTTGCTTACGTGTTTATTATTAATTGCTCCTTTACCAGCGGCTATTGTTAGTACAGGTAATTGGTTAGTATTTAGAGTTTCTTTTCTAGTACCAATTTATATTTTATTAATTGCTTTTGCCATAAACCAGATTGCCAAAAAATGGCCAAGATCAATTTTTCTTGGTGTAATTATTATTTATTTTCTCTTTACCACACGTTTTTTTTATGAATATTTTTATCGCTATCCAATCTTGGGTACACGAGATCAGTATTTTTCAGAAAAAATTATTGCTCAATACATTAAACGTAACCCAAAAAAAAATATAATTATTATTGCTCCAGAACCAATTTTCGTTTTTAATGAAATTTTAATTTTTAATAATTTGATTAATCAAAAAAATATTGATTCTATAAATAAATCTTTTCAAACCAAAAACTACCAATTGGAAAATTTTCAAATTTTAGGTGAACGTTGTATCCCGAATAATATTGATAAAAATACCATTTACATTAGTCACAGTAATGTCCGTCCTTGTGATGAATCTAATGATTTCCTTCTAGATTATACTCAAATCCCCTCGCTTATAGATGGCGGTGGTGTTTATCGTATTTATCAAGATAGTTATTGTGGAGATTTAAATTTGGCTCGTTTTCCAAACCTTCAAAATAATGTTTTTGCTTTAAATAAACTTAGTCAAGAAGATTTTTGCAAAAATTTTATCATTCGTAATTAAGGTTGATACTCAACCACTTTCCAAACCAAAAAACCAGATTGGTTGTAAACTGAATCTATTAAAGTTTGTTGTCCTTTTAAATTTTTTAAAAAGGATGGTGAAGCCGCTACCAAACCAGGTTCTTTAATTTCGCTAACTTGATCAATGAACGACCAATTATAAAAAGTTAAAAACTCACCCTGATCTTTTTTTGCTTGATTATTAAATTCTTGAACTAATTTTGGATCAGTTTGATTGTAAAACCAAGCAAAAATTGCCGGTCGGCCCTGTTCCCGACTGACATAAATCTTTTTTTTATTGTTATCTAATTTACCTAAACTTGTCATTAGTTGCTGATAACCGTCTTGCCAATAATTTGCATATTTTTTGAAATAATCATTCTGATAATAATTCCAGAAAATCGTCAACTCAATTAAATAATAAAAAATGAGAATAAAAAAAATAGTCCGAAACTTTTTATTATTTTTTATTTTAATGATTATATGCCATAAACCCATAGAAATTAATACTAGGATCATGGGCATCGCCGCTAAACTTCTTAAGGCGTGAGGAGTACTTGTAGTTAATGCACTAGGCAAAATGGCCACTATTAAATATATGATTGACCAAATCAGAAGAAAATAACCCTGAGATTTTAAAAAGATTAAACCAATAAACAAAAATACTATGTCCAAATGATAAATTTGGCCAGTTATTTGGCTATTGTGACGTGGATTAGCATCACCACTAATTATTAAATAATCAAGTTGCCAATGATCAGTAAAATTAATAAAAATTTCTTTGGCAAATAATAAATAGCGATGATAATATAATCTAGCCCAAAGAGCATTATCATTTTCTGCTTTTTTTTGATTGCTATATTTAATAGGTTCCAAATCAGAAAAAATACTTGTTTCAATAAAACGTTGTTGACCCGAAATATTTTTTGAACTTTGCCAAAGGGGTAAAAAAAGCAAAAAACCCATAAACAAACTTAAAATTAAGTTTAAAATTTCCCAACGAGCCAGTTTTTCATTATTTTTCTTTAGTGAATAAAAGTAAGTAAATAACAGCAATAAACCAACTAATGGAGCAGTAACTTTTTGAGCATGATAACAATAACTAGCCAAAATTAATAATAAAATGGATATTGGTAAATAATAAAAACACTTTTTATTTTTTTGTTTTTGATAAATTAAAAACAAATTAATTCCCCAAATCAACAATGCAGTTGCTAAATTACTTTCCCAAGCAGCTCGTGAAAAAAAGATCGCCCAAGGAGAAATACTTGTCACAAAAAGAGTAAGTAAAAACAATAATCGCCGATTAAATAAATTAAACTTATTCGTATTACTTAAATTAAGTAATTGCAATGCTAAGGTCGCAGTTCCAAATACTAAGGCTAAACCTGCCAGAAAACTTGGCAAACGAATCGCTAAAACTCTTAAGCCAAACATTTTAATGAAAGGAATAGCTGCATAAAAATAAAAACTAGACTTGTAATCACCAAATGATTCAAGAGCGACAATTGGCCATGAATTGCCGTGGTGATCACGACCAGTTTTTAACAAAGAATAACTGTCATAAGCCAAAGCGACTTCTTCCCAATATGGACTTGTTAAATCGTCCAATCTATAAAAACGCAAATAACATGCCAGAAAAAATATAATAATAATTAAAAAAACAAATATTTTATTTTTTTTCATCATTTAATATTTTTTTTCTCGAAAATAGTTTTCAGCAAAAAAAGCCAACAAACCCCAAGAGAAAATTAATTCATTAAATTCTTCAAAAATTTGTAACCAATTTTGATTTCTAATTCTATGCAAATAAAAGATTACAAAAGAAAAAATAAAAGCACTTGCCCATTGCCAATTAGGTATGAATAAAGAATAAGTTCTTTGCCAATTTTTAAAAAAACGATCTAGAATTAATAATTTAACTATCCAAGCAGTTGCAGCATAACCAGAAACTGTCAAATATAAACGATAAACATAACCAAAAATTAATTCATGATTATGAATATTAAGTTCACCTTGAGTGTTTCTTTCAGCAAGATTTTCTGGAGTGCTAATATTAAATATTCTTTGCCCCCAAGAGATCTCTTCACCAGCAATCATAAAAAAACTGAAAGCTATGGTTATAAAAATCCAAAACAAGATTAATTGACGTTTTTTTAAAATAAAGCCAATTCTAAAAGACAAATAACTACTTACTAAATAAAAAATAAATTGAGTATATTCAATCCAACTATCCTCGTTGGCAAAATAGTTAGCAAAAATACCATAACCCTTAGCCCTTATTAAAAAGGCTAACAAAATTAATAATATTGGAACAAAAAAAATTAAAATCCGCCAATGTTGTTTATAACTTTTATAAAAAAAGAAAAGAATATATAACAAAAGTGGCAAATAATATAAAGCATAAGGATCAAGGTGAAATTGTGCGTAAAAAAAATTTGAATAAACAAGAAATTCTGTTAAAACACTGATTACACTGATTAACAACAATACTATAAAAAAAATTAAATGTATAAAAAAAAGTTTATTACTCAATAATTGAGTGTTTTTCTTTATAAACCTTAAAATAAAAGCAGGTACTAATGCTAAAAAAATAAAAATATAAAAAGGTAATCCTAGATATTTAATAAAAGCTTCACCATAACCAAAACTCGATAATACAGCAATAAAAAGCGAGATAAAGATTGAAGAACAAAAAATTATTTTTTTTATTGTAACGTTCATGTTTAATTTTCTAACAATAAATAAATTGATTGATTAATAGATGACGACTAATAAAAACAATAATTAATAAAAAATACAATAAATAATATTCTTTGTTTAATAAAAATTTGGCTTTAACCTTAATTTTTTTCACAAATTATTTCTAATGCTTCTAATTTCTTTAAGCAAACGTTTGCCAGCAATTAAGTAAAAGCTAGCCAAGTAGGTCACAGCACACAATGCTACCCCTAAAAACAATTTGGCCAACGATTGGCGCCAAACAAACATCCCTAAAATTGCTACCGACACCATCAAAAAAGAAGCCGCTAATTGCGCATTAACGTTTTGCCAAATATCGACGGGCACATATTTTTTAACCAAAATTACCGATAAAATTGAGGTGAAGGAAATTAATAAGGCTGCTAGCGCTACTCCATTAAAACCAACTAACCAAATCAGAATCGGCGTTAAAACCCAAGTTAAAATCGTCCAAAACAACATTAACTTCAGAGTTTGATTAATTTTGCCAATGGCATTTAAGGCATTGAGTAACGGTGTCGAAATGGCCGCCCACAACACACTGAGGGTAAACATAATAAAACTGGGAACGGCGGGAGCCCATTTGCTATAGCGCTCAAAGACCATAATCAACGGCTGAATAAATAAGCTCATCCCAATTAAGATCGGGAAAATGGCTAGGCTAATAAAATAAATTGATTTTTCAATGGCTTTTTTTAAGACCTCGGGATGCGCTTGTAATCTGGAAAATGTCGGGAAGGTAACTGACATCACATTGGATACAGTGAGATTATATGGATACATCGACCAATTTTTTGACCACTGCAAATAGCCAAATTGATCAAGCGGTAAATAAGCGCCTAAGGCTAAAAAATATAATTGATCTTTAATTCTGGCCAAGAAGTCGTTGAGTTGAAATTTCACCCCAAAATTTAATAAGCTTTTCAGCGACTTGCGGTGAATACCCAAGATAGAAATCCACGGTTGAATGATCTGCATGACTAGCACTCCAATTAAGCTACGGGCAATACTGGCGTAAGCGTAAGACAACACGCCATGACCTCGCCAAGCTAAAACAATTAAAATTGCATGAAAAACTAATTGCTCAAAAATTTGGGGCACAATTAATTTGTTAAACTCAAGTTTTCTGGTCAAAATAATTGAGGGAATAGTTTTTAGTGTGGCCAGCGGAAATGAAATCGCTAAAGCCAACAATAACCAGTTACCATCGCGACCAATTTTTTGCTCAAACACTCCAAAATGAATCAACAACAAGACCAGAAGAAAAATAAACCAAGACAATATCTGTTGCACAGTAAATGCGGTTTGATAATCCTCTTGGGTGGGTTCTTCTTTTTTTTGAATTAAAGAGGAAGCTAATCCAATGTCGGAGAAAAAGATCAACAAGGCAATAATTTGGGTAACAATGCCATAAATGCCAAAGTCTTCTGGACCCAAAAAAACGCTCAAAATTAGGGCCGATAATAAACCGATTGCCTGTAAGATGATGGTGCGAATAAAAAAGGAAATTACCCCAGTCAGCGATTTTTTCTTGATGGCTTTTAAGTCATCCTCAGCCAAGGTTTCATCAACGCGATCATTAGCCTGAGTGGTTTCAGCCTTCAACATAACGCCTATTTTAAAGCTTTTCTCAAGCTTTGAAAATGAGCTCTTTTAAAGTATACTTAAAAGATAGACTTTGAGAAATAATACTGTTAAATAAAACTTATGAAAAAAGATCAGTCGCCAAAAAAAGAAAACGTTACCTTAAGCATTGAATATAAAAAACCAAAATTGTTTTGGAGAATAGTTTTAACTATCCTCTTACTTTTTATCATCAGTATTTTAATCAGTAGCGTGGTTACTTACCGGAAAGTCAAAAAATACCGTGATCAATTTTTACAGGGGGCAGCAATTAGTTTAGACAGTTTCGAACAAACAGTTAATACCGTCGCTAACGACTTGGCTACTCTAGCTGAAAATCCCGATCAAGCTATTAAAGAAAAAAATCTTTTAATTTTAGGCGCTGATCAAGTCGAAGGTCGTGATGATGGCGCTTTACTCACCGACACCATGCTTCTTTTACAATTAGATTTAGTCAATAATCAGATCCAATCGGTTGCCCTGCCAAGAGACCTTTATCATCCCGATTATCAAACCAAAATCAATGCCCTTTACTATTACGGTTTAGAGCGAAACCAAGACAATCCTTTGGCCTTCCCCGCTCAAGCTATTAGTGAGTTAACTGGCATACGAATTGATCACACTTTACTGATTGAAATAGCCGCTTTAGAAAACCTGATTGATTTAGTTGATGGGGTGACCATTGAGATCAAAGAAGGCTTCACTGATCCACTCTTCCCTCGAAAAGGGGTCGATGTAAGTGTGGAAACAGATCCCAATCTTCTCTATGAAACTGTCGTTTTTACTGAAGGTGAAGAAACAATGACTGGTGAGCGAGCGCTTAAATATACGCGCAGTCGTAAAAGTGGCGATGATCAAGGTACGGATTTAGCTCGTGGCCAGCGCCAGCAACAGATCCTGGAAGCTCTCGTCAAAAAGATTTCAGATCCTAATTTTCTGCTCAATGAGCCAGAAAAAGTCGGTCAGCTCTATCGCTTTTATTTAGATAATTTTGATCAATCATTATCTGTCACTGAAGTCGCCCGCATTTTGTTTAGTTGGTTAATCAACCATCAACATGATCCAGAAGTAATTGCTCCCTCATTTGTCACTTATAGTATTGCTGTCTACCCCGATAGCGAGGAGGGTTTAATAGTTAATCCGCCGTTATGGCAAACTCAGCAACAGTGGTTATATATGATTCGAGACTTAGACAAATTTCAAGCCAGTCTCCAAAACTTTTTTAACAATTAAGGGTTATTAAGCAAACTAACAATGATCAATCAAAAAAATTTTAATCGCCTGGTCTTTTTTTTACTAATAATGTTAGCTTTAGCTACTGGCTACTTTCAATCAGCCCTAGAAACTCAAGAACGTCGCTACCAAGCTCTAGATGAACACTGCCAAAAGTTAGAATTGATGCTGACCGCTAGTAACAGTGCCCAATTAGAACTTGAGTTTTAAGTAGAGGACTAATTATGCAGGAAATTATTTATTACCAGCCGCAAGAGGATTTAGCCCTTGCTGAAAACATTTATCGCACTGCCATTGATGGTTTGTATTACGTGAGATATCAAAAATTTATTGATGAAAGAGGACTTTTTGCTCAGGTACTTGAGCCAGCTCGCATTACTCAGCAGATTAATCCTCACTTTACTATTAAACAAGTTAATTTATCTGTTTCAAAAACTAAAGTTGTCCGCGGTATTCATGCAGAAAACTGGAATAAACTCATTACTGTCTTAAGTGGTCGTGCTCAATTGGTCATTGCCGATATCAGGCCACATTCAATTACATATAAAGAAACTATTTATTTTGATTTTAATGCTGATAACAACCAACAGTGGGGTGAGGCTTTATACATTAGTGCTCAATTGGGTAATTCTATTTGTGCCTTACAAGGGCCTGTTTATTATCTGTATGGGGTTGATCAACTGTATCAAGATCGCAATCAGGCTGACGATCAGGCCATTTCTCTCTTTGACCCAGATTTAGCTATTAAATGGCCATTCCCCAAGGAAGAAATGATTATCTCTAAGCGGGATTTAGCAAGCATTACGTTAAAAGAACTCGAAAAAAAGGACTAAGATGGCAAACACTATTTTGGTAACCGGTGGCGCAGGTTTTATCGGCTCCAATTTTATTCATTACTGGCTCAAACATCATCCTGAAGACCATTTACTAAATTTGGACGCCTTGACCTACGCTGGTAATTTAGCTAACTTACAAACCGTAGCTAACCACAGTAATTACCACTTTGTTCAAGGTAATATTTGTGACCGGCCATTAGTTAATCAACTAATGAAAGACGTTGATATTGTGGTGCATTTTGCTGCTGAATCTCACGTAGATCGTTCCATTCTTGACCCTGCCTTGTTTCTAGAAACCAACGTGATCGGCACTCAAGTTTTACTGGAAGCAGCGCTAAAAAATAAGATTAAGCGTTTTCACCATATTTCCACTGACGAAGTTTTTGGCGCCTTACCACTGACTAGCCAAGAAAAATTTAATAAACATACTGCCTACGATCCTCACAGCCCCTACAGTGCTAGCAAGGCTGCAGCTGATCACTTGGTGCGGGCTTATGGTGATACTTATGGTTTGCCTGTCACTATTAGTAATTGCTCAAATAACTATGGCGAATACCAATTCCCCGAAAAAATAATTCCGTTAGCCATCACCAATTTACTGGATGGGCAAAAGGTACCCATTTATGGCGACGGGCTCTATGTCAGAGACTGGCTCTATGTTCAAGATCACTGTCGCGGGATTGATGCCGTGCTTAATCGGGGAAAAGTCGGCGAAACTTATTTATTTGGTGGCTTATATAAAGATATCAGCAATCTTGAATTGATCAAAATGATTATTAAGCTAATGAATCAGGACGAGAGTGCGATAGCAATGGTCAAAGATCGTCCTGGCCATGATCGTCGCTATAGTGTTGATTTTTCCGAAACAGAAAAAGCTCTTGATTGGCGACCAAGCGTTGATCTAGAAACTGGTCTGAGGCGGACTATTGAGTGGTATCAAACTAATGAAGCTTGGTGGCGACCACTAAAAGAAAAAAATCAAGCTTATTTTCAACAACAATATGGAAAGACCAATGACTAAACAGCATATTTTAGGGACCGGTTTAAATGGTTTGGTTGGCTCCAAATTTGTCAGCGATTTTAGTGATCGATATCTTTTTGATAATTTAGATTTGCGAGACAAGCAACGCCCAGTCGATATTACCCAGCAACAACAAGTGGAAAGTGTCATCGCTCAATCAGCTGCTAAATTTTTAATTCATTTTGCCGCTTTCACCAATGTTACTGCTGCTTTTGCCCAAAGTGGTGATAAAAATGGCTTGTGTTATCAAGTTAATGTTGTGGGTACCAAAAATATTGCTCAAGCTTGCCAAAAGTTTAACAAACATTTAATTCATATTTCCACTGCCTATGTTTTTAACGGTGAAAAAGAAGGTCTATATACCGAACAAGACCCACTCTCCCCAATTGAATGGTATGGCCAAACTAAAGCTTGGGCAGAAGAAGTGGTGCAATCTACACCGGGTTTAACTTGGACGATTCTCCGCATTGATCAACCTTTTCGCTCAGACCCCTTTGCCAAATTAGATGTCGCTTGGAAACTGATTGAGGGGATGCGGGCTGGTAAAATTTATCCTCAGTTTACTGATCACTATTTTGGTCCAACTTACATTGATGATTTCGCTAAAGTCTTGGACGCTGTCATTCGCTTAAATTTAACTGGTTTGTATCATGCCACTAGTGGTGAACAATGGACTGACTTTGACTTCGCCCGCAGTCTGGCACAACAACTACATATTGATTATCAGGTCGAAGCCGGTAGTTTAGCTAAATATCTTGAAACCAGTCAGCGACCTTATCAAAAAAATACCGCCCTTTCTGTCGACAAATTAAAGTCTGTCTTAGATTTTTCATTGACTCCAATCACCACAGCGATGAGTCACATCTTAGCTTAAATTTCTTGATTGATTTTTGTAAGCAGAAATTTTTTTAGGATCCCCAGAAAGTAAAACTTCAGGCACACTCCAGCCTCGATAATTTGCTGGTCTGGTATATTGTTCAGGTCCAGCTAAGCCCTTGGTGCGGTGTGATTCATCTTCACCACTTTCATCATTACCTAACACCCCTGGTAATAAACGTACTACGGCATCAGTCATCACCGCGGCTGCGGGTTCACCACCGGTTAAAACATAATCACCAATCCGTACTTCCGCATCAACCAAATATTTAGCTACTCGTTCATCAACTCCCTCATAATGGCCACAAATGATGGTTAATTCTGCTAATTTACTCCACTGTCGAGCACTTGCTTGGGTAAAGAGTCGACCCTTAGCCGAAGTTAAAATGATTTTTTTGTTTTTTGTTCCCTTTTTCTGATTAAGGCTGTGCAGCGCTAAATCAATTGGTTCAATCATCATTACCATCCCTGGACCACCACCAAACGGTCGATCATCGGTAGTGTGGTGCTTATCCTGGGCAAAATCACGAAGATTAATAACTTGATATTTGACCAGCTGTTTTTGTTGAGCTCTTTTCAGAATAGAAGAGTCGAGAATATTACTAAAATATTCAGGAAAAATAGTCAAAAAATTGATCTGCATAGCTTTCTCTTACTGGTGTTAACTGCCGCTAATCATTATAATACAAATGTAAAAAATACGAGGAATCCGAAGAAATATGACAATCACCATTATTGGCACCGGTTTCGTAGGAGTGGTTTCGGCAGCAGTTTATGCTTCTCAAGGCAATCAAGTTATCGGTTTAGATATCGATCCAAACAAAATTAATAAGCTAAAAAATGGGCAAGTCCCTTTTTACGAACCAGATTTAAAAGAACTGCTAATCGAACAGCAAAAAAATCATCGATTAACTTTTACCACTTCTTATCAGGAAGCGATTAGTCAGAGTGAGATCATTATCATTGCTGTTGGTACTCCCTCTGCTCCAGACGAAACTGCCGACTTGCGTTATGTGATGAAAAGTGGTGACAGTTTAGCTCCTTATTTGACAGAAAATGCGATCGTGGCCATTAAATCCACCGTCCCACCTGGTACACTGGAAAAATTAACTGAAGTAATAAAAGCCAAGAGCCAAGTTAAGTTCTATGGAGCGTCCCTACCTGAATTTCTTCGTGAAGGCAGTGCTGTTTACGATACGCTTCATCCCAGTCGGATTGTTATCGGAGCAGCTAGCCAGTTTGTCTTTGATAAATTAGATCGGCTCCACCGTCCTTTTAATGCCCCAATCGTTCATTGCAGTGTGGCTTCTGCGCAAATGGGCAAATACACCGCTAATACCTATTTAGCTACTCGTATCACTTTTATTAATGAAATTGCCAACCTCTGTCAAAAGAATGGGGCCGACATTGAGGAAGTCATTCAAATTATTGGCCTAGATCAAAGAATTGGCCAACATTATTGGTATCCAGGCTTAGGCTATGGAGGCTCTTGTTTCCCTAAGGATGTTAAAGAACTAGCTGCCTACTCTAGAACTGTTGGTGAAGAGGGCAACTTAATGAACAAGGTCAATGAAATTAATAAACAACGAATTTTTGATTTATTAAATAATTTTGAAGAAAAAGTTGACGGTTTTGCTAACAAACAAGTGGCAGTGCTTGGTTTATCTTTCAAACCCAATACCGACGACATGCGGGAAGCACCGAGTACCAAAGTTATCCCCTTTCTGATTAGTAAAGGCGCTCAGATCAAAAGCTATGATCCCATGGCTAACTATGTCTCTTTCACTGCAATCAAAGATGAGGCGCATGAGCAAGTCGCAAGTATTGAAGAAGCCATCAAAGGTGCTGACGCAATTTTCTTATTAATCGAGTGGCCAGAGATTATTAAATTTCCTTACCCTGATTATAAAGAAGCTAAGCCACAAACTATTTTTGACTGTCGCAACCAGTTGGACCGAACAGCCATCAAACAAGCTGGTTATCAATATGTAGGGATTGGAAGATCTTAAATGACCAATAAAAGTCAAACTATTTTAATCACCGGTGGCACCGGCTTCGCTGGCAGTCACTTAGTTGAAGCGCTAATTGAACAAGGTTATAGCAATATTCACTTAACATCTTATCGAGATCGACCTGGTTTTCTTAAAGATCTCATTGGTGACGATCACATTCATGCGCTCGATTTAACTGATCATCAGGCAACTATTGAACTATTCAAAAAATTAAAACCACAGCAAATTTATCATCTGGCCTCGCTAGCCAATGTTGGCAACAGCTTTAAACAACAACAATTTATTTTAGAAACTCATTTAAATCTGCAATTAAATGTCCTTAATGCGATGAAGGACTACTGTCCTCAAGCCCGCTTGTTAAGTATTGGCTCCGCGTTGGAATATCAAATTAGTAATCAGCCCTTGGCTGAAACTGCTCCAATTGGGCCCAATGATCCTTATGCCCTTTCCAAAATGATCCAAGATTATTTAAGCTATTCCTATGTTCAGAGCGAAAAATTAGATATTGTCCGAGCACGACCGTTTAATCATATTGGTGAAAGACAGGCGCTGGGTTTTGCTGTCAGTGACTTTGCCAATGAAATCGTTAACATTGAAAACGGGCACAACCCCACTATTAAAGTAGGCAATTTAGCTGCAGTAAGAGATTTAACCGACGTGAAAGATATGGTTCAAGCCTATATTATTTTAATGAACCAGGGAGTGCGCGGTGAAGTTTACAATATTGGGTCAGGAATTGGTTACCGGATGGAAGATATTTTAAAAAAGCTGATTGATTTAGCTAAAATTAAAGTGGAACTGGTGATTGATCCAGCGCGTCTACGACCGATTGATCGACCCGTATTAATCTGTGATAATAGTAAGATCAAAAACTTAGGTTGGCAGCTTCAATATTCAATCGAAGACACTTTAACCAGAGTACTCAATTGGTGGCGTGCTCAAGCCAAAAAAACGACTAAGGAAAGGTAAAAACATGAAAAAAGCTTTTATTACTGGCATTACCGGCCAAGACGGTTCTTATTTAGCCGAATTATTGCTGGAAGAAGGTTATCAAGTTTATGGCTTAACTCGTCGCACTAGTACTCAAAATTTTGCGCGCATTCAAAATATTATCCATCATCCCCATTTAGAATTAGTTTCTGGTGATCTGATGGATCAACATTCACTTACTTTTGCCATCCAAAAGGTTCAACCTGATGAAGTTTATAATTTAGCGGCACAGTCATTTGTCCAAGCTTCTTGGGAACAGCCAATTTTGACCGGTGAGTTTACGGCGATTGGCGTTGCGAGAATGCTTGAAGCAGTACGTTTGGCCGCGCCTAAAGCTAAATTTTATCAGGCCAGTTCGAGTGAGATGTTTGGTAAAGTACGAGAAGTGCCACAAAACGAAAATACACCATTTTATCCTCGGTCTCCCTACGGAGTGGCTAAGGTCTATGGCCATTGGATTACCGTTAATTATCGAGAATCTTATGATATGTTTGCTGTTTCCGGTATTTTATTTAATCACGAATCACCACGACGCGGTTTAGAATTTGTCACTAGGAAGATTAGTAATGGTGTGGCGCGGATTAAATTGGGTAAGCAAGAATCCATTGAACTGGGCAATCTGGATGCTAAACGAGATTGGGGTTATGCTAAAGATTATGTCAGAGCCATGTATTTAATGCTCCAACAAGATCAA
>Ga0255346_1003005_pt1 | contig 20378 bp, 16 predicted proteins | sample wastewater_treat_FD_194410 | JGI IMG/M metagenome (GOLD analysis project Ga0255346, IMG submission 194410) | Wastewater microbial communities from Lulu Island WWTP, Vancouver, Canada - plant22 | ecosystem: Engineered > WWTP > Wastewater > Unclassified | place: Canada: Vancouver, British Columbia... | reverse complement strand
GTAAAGATGCTGAGCTATCAACATGGTTTGAGAGACCGAAAAACCGAGTTTCCGTGCAGCTTCCTGCTGAAGAGTAGAAGTGGTAAAAGGCGGTGCGGGTGATCTTTTGGTCGGTTTGGTAGTAATGTTTTCCACCCGAAAAATTGCTTGCTTACATTGATTTAAAAAATTCAATGCTTCTTCTTTGGTGGAAAAACGTTGTTGAAGTTCTGCCTTCAATTCTACGGAACGACCATCTTTGTCTGTTGTACTGAAAATTGCCGTTACGCGATAAGACGATTCGGGAACAAACTGATTGATTTCTCTTTCGCGTTCCACAATCAGACGGACAGCTACCGACTGAACACGCCCTGCCGAAAGGGAAGGACGAATTTTTTTCCATAACAGCGGAGAAAGTTCAAAACCAACAATTCGGTCGAGGACACGACGCGCCTGCTGGGCATCTACCAAATTCAAATCCAAATCTCGCGGATGCTCAATGGCGTGAACAATGGCATCTTTGGTTATTTCATGAAATACAATTCTGCGTGTCTTTTCTTTTGGCAGTTTAAGTTCTTCCGACAAATGCCATGCAATAGCTTCTCCTTCGCGGTCTTCATCAGATGCCAGCCAAACCAACTCTGCCTGTTCAGTGGCTTTTTTTAATTCCGAAACCAGTTTTTTCTTGTCGGGTAAAACTTTGTATTGAGGCTGATAATTGTGTTCAAAATCAATACCAATGCCTTTTTCGGATAAATCACGAATATGTCCGTAACTTGAAACGACATGATATTCTTTTCCCAGAAATTTTTCGATAGTTTTGGCTTTGGCCGGAGATTCTACAATAACAAGGTTTTTTGGCATATTACAACTTTAAATTAATAAGCGGTATTTAAAATTGCCTGCAAAGTAACAAAATTTGAAAGGTATCAGCCAAATTTTCAGATTATTATTTTTAAAATTTATAAAACGAAAACAGAAAATGAGCTGAAAGTTACAAAATGTTCACTTCATTGAATAAAAGGAAATAATCTAATTTAGTGGACAATTTTCACCTTTTTTTCTCTTTCCTGATTTACATATAAAAATCCGAACTTTCAGTAAAAATCATTATTTTTGTAATAAAGTTGCAATTAATTTATGCAGAAATACCTTGACATTCTCAAGCAATACTGGGGATATTCTTCATTTCGACCATTACAGGATGAAATTATCGGTAGCATAGCTTCCGGAAAAGATACGTTGGGACTTATGCCTACCGGCGGAGGAAAATCACTGACTTTTCAGGTGCCTGCCATGACAATGGAAGGAGTTTGCGTGGTTGTTACGCCCTTGATTGCACTGATGAAAGATCAGGTAGAAAACTTGAAAAAAAGAGGAATTGCTGCTGCTGCCATTTTTTCAGGCATGTCTTACGACGAAATTCTGATGACGCTCGAAAATGCTTCACTTGGAGCCTACAAATTTCTTTATGTATCGCCCGAAAGGCTTGCAACACGCATTTTTATCGAAAAAATAAAACAGACAAAAGTTTGCCTCATTGCTGTGGACGAATCACACTGTATTTCTCAATGGGGTTATGACTTTCGACCTTCTTACCTGAAAATTGCCGAAATCAGAGCGTTTTTACCTAATGCGCCAATACTTGCACTTACGGCTACTGCCACTCCTGAAGTCGCCGAAGACATACAGAAACAATTACATTTTCCGGCATCCAACATTTTCAAAAAAAGTTTTTATCGTTCCAATTTGGCTTATGTGGTTCGATATACCGAAGATAAAAATCAGTATTTGTTGAAAATTCTCAACAGTGTACCGGGCACTTCGGTAGTTTATGTGCGAAACAGAAAAAAAACAAAGGAAACAGCCGAGTTTCTTGTAAAAAACGGAATTGTAGCCGAACATTATCATGCAGGCCTCAACAACGTGAAAAAGGACGAAATTCAAACACGCTGGAAAAACGGGAAAACCCGCGTCATTGTTTCCACCAACGCTTTTGGCATGGGAATCGACAAAGCCGATGTACGGTCAGTGATTCATTTGGATTTGCCCGATTCGCTGGAAGCATATTTTCAGGAAGCCGGAAGAGCAGGCCGAGATGAAAAAAAAGCTTTTGCCGTGCTGCTTTTCAACAACAGCGATGCTGCAAAAATTAAAAAACGCATTTCGGATACTTTTCCGCCAAAAGAAATGATTCGCAAAGTTTACGAATCTTTGGGCAATTATTATCAGGTTGGTATAGGCTCAGGACTGGACAATACTTTTCCTTTCGATTTGGTCGATTTTTGCACTAAATTTCACTTGCCTGTATTAATGGCTTTCAGCAGCCTGAAAATCCTTCAGCAAGCCGGTTATATTGAATTTACCGATGAAGAGGAAAGTACATCACAAGTGCTTTTCACGGTTAAAAAAGAGGAATTGTATCAACTAAAACAAACTCCGAAGCAAGAAAAGCTTATACACATACTTTTACGTTCTTACACGGGACTTTTCACGGAGCCGGCTTTTATTCATGAAGAAGTCGTTGCACAACGGCTTCAATGGAGCCATCAGGAAGTGTATCAACAGTTAATCGAACTGTCAAAGGAAAAAATTATCCGTTACATACCAAGAAAAAAAACAGCATTCATGACTTTTACACAGGAAAGGGTGGACGCCAAACAAATATATTTAAGCCGTGAGGCTTATGAAGACCGACGAGAGCGATTTGTTTCCCGCGTGCAGAGTGTACTGAACTATGCCCAAGAAGAAAATGTCTGTCGAAGTCAAATGTTGCTTTCCTACTTCGGCGAAAAAAACAGTCAGCCTTGTGGCAAATGCGACGTGTGTCAAAAGAAGAAAGAAACTAAAATTTCTACTGCCGAATTTGAAGCCATTCGTTCGTCAATTGTTCAGGTACTCTCAAACGAAAATCTTCCGCTCGATATGGCTGTTCATAAAATTCATTTTAAAGAAAAAAAGGTATTGCAGGTTATCCGCTTTATGCTCGACAACAATCAAATAAAGGAAAACGAAAAAAAACAGCTTATTTTGGCGAAATAAAATCACCCGCTCCACTGTTTTCTATTTTCAGCTGTTTTTTAATCGTTTAAATGTACTTTCAGCGTATCAGCAAAACTTTCAGGAACTAATAGAGCATACTTACCACTTTCAGCCTGAATTTGACGGGCAATCGGTTGAAAAGCCAGCAAATAACCTGATACTGAAATCCCGGAACTACGATTGCTTTCATGCTTTTGTGTACAATTTGCTTGACAATGGCTTTTGCAATAGCATCGGCGGGCATCCCGTTTTGTTCATCTTTTTCCATTTTTCCGACAGCTTTTTTCATTTTTTCGTAATAAACCGATTCGGTCGATTGAGAAGCTGCGGTATATTTTCTTGCCGACGTGAAATTGGTTTTGGTATCACCCGGTAAAATGGTGCTGCACTGAATGCCAAAAGGTTTGGTTTCCATGTCAAGCGCCTGCATAAAAATAAGCAAAGCTGCTTTGGAAGCGGAATAAAATGCCTGAAAAGGAATAGGAACAATGGCAGCTACCGAAGATGTGGCAATGATTTTTCCATAGCCCTGTTTCCTGAAAATGGGCAAACAGGCCTGAATAACTCTTACTGCTCCAAAAAAATTCGTTTCAAACTGATATTTGGCTTCTTCAATGGAAGTGTCTTCGATAGAACCGGCTATGCCGTTACCTGCATTGGAAATAACAGCATCCAAATGCCCATTTTGTTCCAAAATCTCGTCCAACACTTTTTTTATTTCTTCTTCACTATTCACATTCATTTTTGTAGAAATAATTTCTCCGCCATTTTTGGAGGTGCTATTTTCACTACCACTACGGGAGGCAGCATAAACCCTGTAACCCTTGTTCATTAGTTGAATGGCTGTTGATAATCCAATACCGCTGCTTGCTCCGGTTATTAATATTACTTTCTTCTCCATATTACATCTCCATTTTTAAAAATTTTTCTGCAAAAATAATCAAATGCAAAGAAAGATTTATATTTCCAACGTTTTTTGGAAAAATTCTTTTGCTTCTCTCCGAATCAAATTCCTCTGACTTTAATTGAGAAGCTGGATATTTCTCCTAAAATGATTAATTTTGCATTTGAATTTAAAATACAACACTAAAATTTTTTATTTTTGATGGAAACTGTACTTAGCGGCATACGTCCGACCGGCAACTTGCATTTGGGAAACTATTTTGGCGCATTGAAGAATTTTGTACAAATGCAAAATGAATACAATTGTTATTTTTTTATAGCCGATTACCACTCACTGACCACGCATCCCACACCGCAAAATCTGACGGAAAATGTGAGAGAAATTTTAGCGGAATATTTGGCTGCAGGCCTTGATCCCGAAAAAGCAGTTATTTACATACAGAGTGATGTGCCCGAAGTTACGGAACTGTATCTTTTCTTGAACATGAATGCTTACGTCGGTGAATTGGAACGCTGTACTTCCTTCAAAGATAAAGTTCGCCAGCAACCCCACAACGTAAATGCCGGACTGTTGACTTATCCGACATTGATGGCTGCCGATATTTTGCTGCATCGCGCCAACAAGGTTCCGGTAGGCAAAGACCAGGAACAACATCTCGAAATGACGCGGACTTTTGCCAATCGATTCAACAGAATGTATCAGGTAGATTATTTCCCTGAACCGCAAGCTTTTAATTTCGGAAACGAACTGATTAAAATTCCGGGACTCAACGGGACGGGAAAAATGGGAAAATCGGAAGGAGAAGGCAATGCCATTTTCTTATCGGACGAGCCGGAGGCAATTCGGAAAAAAGTAATGAAAGCGGTAACCGATGCAGGTCCCACGCAACCTCACCAGGAAAAATCGCAACCCATCGAAAATCTTTTTCAATTGATGAGAGCCGTATCCAGTGCCGAAACTTTAGCTTATTTTGAAGAACAATACGATTCTTGCCAAATCAAATACGGGGAAATGAAAAAACAGCTGGCAGAAGATATGATTACTTTTACTGCTCCGTTTCGTGAAAAAATTAAAGACCTTCTGGGCAATAAAGATTACCTGTCGAATGTTGCTCGCATGGGAAAAGAAAAAGCACAGGAAAATGCGCGGAAAACCATTCGCGATGTTCGCGAAATAATCGGTTTCAAATCAATATAAATAACTTCTTTCTCTACTTTTTAGAAGAAAAAAGGGAACTGCTCAAAAATGAACGGCTCCCTTTTTATATTTCAGGTATGTAACTTATTAAAGTTGAGGGCCTGCAGATAAAAGTTCTTTGGCATTTTCGTTATCGAGATACTGTTCAAAGTTCTTGATATATTGAGCAGCCAAAGATTTTGCTTTCTGTTCCCATTCTGCCGGATTAGCATAGGTATCGCGCGGATCAAGAATAGCAGGGTTCACATTGTTCAAAGATTTCGGAATAGTCAAATTCATAATTGGAATATGAACTTTTTCTGCTTTTTCGATTGAACCGTCAATAATGGCATCGATAATGGCCCGGGTGTCCTTAATGGAAATACGTTTGCCAGTACCATTCCAACCGGTATTAACCAAATAAGCCTTTGCATTGTGCTTTTTCATTTTTTCGGCCAACACTTTAGCATAAATGGTAGGATGCAATGTTAAAAATGCTTCTCCAAATGCAGGCGAGAAAGAAGGAACGGGTTCGTTGATACCGCGTTCGGTTCCGGCCAATTTTGAAGTATATCCGCAAAGGAAGTGATACTGTGCCGATTTTTCATCCAAAATAGAAACCGGAGGCAAAACGCCGTAAGCATCTGCCGACAAATAGATAATTTTGCTTGCGTGTCCGGCTTTTGAAGGAAGCACAATTTTATTGATATAATAAATTGGGTAAGAAACACGTGTATTTTCCGTTTTAGAAGCTGCTTTTGAAAAGTCGGGTGTGCCATCGGGCAAAACGGTAACATTTTCCAACAAAGCATCCCGACGAATAGCACGCCAGATATCCGGTTCGTTTTCTTCGCTTAAATCGATAACTTTGGCATAACATCCACCTTCATAATTGAATACGCCGTGATCATCCCATCCGTGTTCGTCGTCACCAATTAAATAGCGTTTTGGATCGGCAGAAAGAGTTGTTTTTCCCGTTCCCGACAAACCAAAGAAAATGGCTACATCTCCGTCTTCGCCAACATTGGCAGAGCAGTGCATGGAAGCTATACCTTTCTGTGGAAGATAAAAATTCATCAGTGAGAAAATTCCTTTCTTCATTTCACCACCGTACCATGTTCCACCGATAACGGCCATACGTTGAGAAAGATTGAAAAGAACAAAAACTTCAGAGTTCAATCCCTGTTCCTTCCATTTAGGATTGGTAACCTTAGAACCATTGAGCACAACAAAATCGGGTTCGCCAAAATTTGCCAGTTCATAGTGTGAAGGACGGATAAACATGTTGGTTACAAAATGTGCCTGCCAAGCCACTTCCATAACAAAGCGCACTTTCATTCGCGTATCGGGATTGGTACCGCAGAAACAATCTACCACATAAAGTTTTTTCACAGAACCCAGCCTGTCAGTTACCAAGCCTCTGCAATAGTCCCAAACCTCCGTGTTGATGGGTCGATTAATAACCCCGTCCCACCACATGGCTTTTTCGGTAATTTCATCTTTTACAAAATATTTATCTTTGGGCGAACGTCCGGTAAAAATACCGGTATCTACTGCTACTGCACCGGTTGTGGTAACAACACCGCGTTCAAAACCTTCGTTTTTAGGGTCGGTTTCTGCTCTGAACAGTTGTTCATAAGTAGGATTGTGTACGATTTCGTACTCGCCGGTAATACCGTACTTACTTAAATCTAAATTTGCCATTTTTTTTAAAATTAATTGTTATGTTTGTTTTTATCTTTTTTCTGAAAAGCCTTGTTTTTCACGTCGCAAAATTACAACTATTTTTTTTCACGACAAAGGAATTAAAGAAAAATTTCTTTAATTAATTACAAAAAAAACTGTAACTTCGTTGAGTTAAACGAAAAACTTTAAAGTTTATGAAACCCACATGTATTACATACACAAACACGAATGAATATAATATTCAGACATGTGGGTTCCATCAGACCATTAAAAAATAAATTATATTCTGATGAAAGTTTTATTTATTGGCGGAACAGGCATTATCAGTTCGGCATGTACGGAAATAGCCATTGAGAAAGGGATGGAAGTATTTCATTTGAATCGTGGAATGACCGATAAGGACCATGTGCCGAAAGAAGTTACAACCATTCATGCTGATATTCGCAACGGCAATGAAGCAGAGGCTAAGCTGAAAGGACATTATTTTAATTCCGTTGTCGATTTCATCGCTTTTGAGCCGCAACATATCGAGCAGGATATCCGACTGTTTCGAGACCGTACCGCTCAATATGTGTTTATCAGTACTGCATCGGCTTATCAGAAGCCACCCGATAAATTGCCAATTACCGAAAAAACTCCACTATGGAATCCTTATTGGGAATACTCCCAAAAGAAAATTTTCTGTGAAAAACTATTGAAAAGTGAAGCAAAAAAATCCGGCTTTCCTTTTACCATAGTTCGTCCTTCGCATACCTACAACTATAAAAAAGTGCCGGCCATAGGGGGTTACACTGTATTACATCGGATGTTGAAGGGTCAACCGGTAGTGTTACATGGTGATGGAACTTCAGTTTGGACTTTGACCCATCATCGCGATTTTGCAGTCGGATTAATCGGATTGTTGGGAAACAGAGCAGCCATTCACAAAGATTTTCATATCACTTCCGACGAATGGCTGACGTGGAACGGAATTTATAAAATTTTGGCAAATGAATTGGGTGTTGAGCCAAAGACGGTACATGTTCCATCTCAAATCATTGCCTTGTACGATAAGGAGATGGGCGCCAATTTATTGGGAGACAAATCGCACAGCATGATTTTCGACAATTCCAAAATAAAAAAAATTGTGCCCGAATTTCGTGCCGAAATTCCATTTAAAACAGGTGCAGCAGAGGTTGTTCAATGGTTCAGAGAAAACATGCTGTATAAAGGACCAGATGCCGGTGTGGAAAATTGGATGAATCGACTAATAGAAGATTGGGAAGGATTCAAGTCGTTTCGAGGCAACGTTAAATGATTAAAGTTTCGTAAACCATAAGGCTTTTATTCCTAAATGCAAGTTACTGTAATTTTAAGGTATGAGAAAGAGCTTTTGAAAAAAAATAATGTATTTTTGTACTCAAATTTCCTCATTTAGCTGAAAATATAAACCATCATTCTTATGAACAAAAGTTTATTTCAAAAATTGCTGCCTCATTTTGTAGCACTTATTTTGTTTTTTTGTTTGTCGTTTTGGTATTTTTCTCCCGTTTTGGAAGGCAAACAACTGATGGGACACGATACCCAAAGCTGGTTGTACTCAGCCAAAGAGACCATTGATTATAACCAGACACATGATGATAAAACATTATGGACTAACTCCATGTTTGGTGGGATGCCGACTTATCAAATTTCAATGACGCAACTTAACAATATTATTAAATATGTCGACCAACTTATCAAATCCTTGCCTTCACCGGTATTTTTTCTGGTTCTTTATCTTTTGTGTTTTTATATTTTGCTTTTAGCTTTTGGTATTAATCCCTGGCTTGCCATTATTGGTTCATTTGCCTTTTCCTTTGCCTCTTACAATTTTATTATTCTGTCTGTCGGACATAATTCCAAAGCCATTACGATAGCTTACATTGCACCGCTTATCGGGAGCATTTACATGGCTTTCCGTTCCAAGAGAATGTTGGGAAGCCTATTGACGGCACTTTTCCTGAGTTTAGCCATTTATGCCAACCATATCCAAATTCTTTATTATACTTTGCTTATGGTTTTGGTTTTTGGATTGGTGGAACTGATCTTCAGTATAAAGGAAAAGAAGGCAAGTTCTTATTTTAAAACGTTGGGATTGTTGATTATTGCTGCTTTGCTGGCAGCAGGAATGAATGCCACGAGTTTACTTACTACCTACGAATACAATCAGTACACCATGCGCGGAAAATCGACAGGACTTACCCTTGATGAACAAAATGCGCAACACGGACTGAACAAGGATTATATTACACAATGGAGCTACGGAATTGATGAAACGCTGACATTGCTTATCCCGAATTTTAAAGGAGGTGCCAGTGCCGGCACACTTTCATCCGAAAGCAAAACAGCCCAGCGACTGTCAAGTTATGGGGTTCCCAATGTGGAAAGAATGATGAAGGAGATGCAATTACCTCTGTATTGGGGTAATCAGCCGGGAACTGCCGGACCGGTGTATGTTGGAGCCATCGTCTGTTTTCTGTTTGTGTTGGGAATTTTTTTGGTGGACAAGCGTACAAAATGGTGGTTGTTGCCATTAATTGTTCTTTCTATTATGCTTTCGTGGGGGAAAAATTTCATGCCCCTTACCGACTTTTTCATCCGATATATTCCCTTTTACAATAATTTCCGCACGGTTTCCATGATTTTGGTCATTGCCAGTTTTGGTATGGCATTAATGGCAATACTCGCCTTAAAGGAAGTATTCAATCCCGCAACAGACAAGGCAAAACTTTTGCGTCCTGTTTCCATCAGCGCCGCAATAGTTGGTGGTATTTGTCTGATTTTTGCTGTTGTTCCTTCTTTGGCCGGGAATTTTGTTTCGCCTGCCGATGGGCAATTTACGGGTGATTATGCTTTTTTGAAAGAAACACTTCCCCTCGACAGAGAAGCTTTACTCCGCAGCGATGCTTTGCGTTCATTGACTTTTGTTATTCTTTGTGCCGGCTTGATTTGGCTGTATGCCAAAAATCTGGTTAAAAAGAATCTTGCCTATGTTTTGTTGGGATGCTTGATGCTGGGAGACCTGGTGCCGGTTGCCAAACGATATTTGAACGATGATAATTTTACGCGAAAAAGAAGCTTTGAAAAATTTATTCAGCCATCGGTAGCCGATAAAATTATTCTTCAGGACAAGTCGCAATTCAGGGTACTCGATGCCACAGTGGATATTTTCAACGATGCTTCACCTTCATATTTTCACAAAAATATAGGCGGATACCATGCGGCAAAATTGCGTCGTTATCAGGAACTTATCAACATTCATCTCACTAAGGAGCTCGGACAATTGTTTGGAGCGTTTGGAAGAGCCAAAACAATTGAAGAGATTGTGCAGGTAATGGATTCTTTGGGCGTTTTAAATATGCTGAACATGAAATATGTAATTTACAACAAGGAAGCGCCTCCATTGGTCAATCCTTATGCCAATGGCAATGCATGGTTGGTGACAAAAGTTAGAATAGCCGAAAATGCAGATGAAGAAATGCGTTTGTTGGGTGAAATCAATACCAAAACAGAAGTGGTGGTGGACAAATCTTTTTCTGCGCTATTGCCTCCTGCCATTATTCCCGATTCGTCGGCTCACATTCAACTGGTAAGCTACGAACCCAATCACCTGATTTACAATTTCAGTTCCAAAACCGATCAGCTCGCTGTTTTTTCAGAAATATATTACGATAAGGGATGGAATGCCTATATCAACGGCAAGAAAGTTCCCTATATTCGTGCCAACTACTTGCTTAGAGCAATGCCACTGAAAGCGGGTTCTTATCAAATAGAATTCAAATTTGAACCCGATTCTTACAGAATTGGGAACAGTATAGCCCTTGTTTCTTCCATATTGTTTGTGCTTTGGTTGGTGGGTTATATTTATTTAAGATGGAAAAAACCTTCTATGGCAAAGAAAATCGACCAATGGGAATAATTTCTGGAATAAGGATTTGTAAAGGGTTCAAAGAGATAATTATTTGAAAAAGAATATCGGAAATGGGTAAAAACAATAATCTTCACGGTAAACGAAGTATAAAAAACATACATTTTATTTCTACCTTCAGCATGTCGTTGGTGCTGTTTTTGGTTGGATTGGTAATTTTATTGCTTTTGACGGCAAGAAATCTGGGCATAAACGTAAGAGAGAACATCAATCTTTCCATTATTTTGGACGATGAAATTAAAAACACAGAGATTCAGAGAATTCAAAAATATCTTCTTTCTTCTCCTTATGCCAAATCGGTGAGGTTTATCTCCAAAGAGGAAGCTTTGCAGGAGCATATCGAAAGTTTGGGCGAAGATCCGCAAAAGTTTTTGGGATACAACCCTTTGCTGGCTTCTTTCGAGGTGAAACTGAAAGCCGAATATGCCAATAACGACAGCGTTGAAATGATTGAATCTAAACTAAAAAGATTTGACCATATCAATCGCATAGCCTATCAGAAAGACGTAGTCGATTTGGTAAATCGAAATATTCAGAAATTGAGTTACATTCTGCTCGGAATTGCTTTGGTATTGTTGCTTGTTTCTATAGCATTGATAAACAACACCATTCGACTGCTGATTTATTCCAATCGTTTTCTTATCAACACCATGAAATTGGTGGGTGCTACCTGGTGGTTTATCCGCAAACCTTATATTAAGCAGGGAATGATCAATGGACTGGTGGCTTCTATCCTATCTCTGCTTTATTTGACGGCTACGATTTATTATGTTAAGTATGAATTTGGTATTTCGGGAATAGTAATTCCCTTTGGTACAGCTTTGATGGTATCCTCTATTATTTTGTTTTTGGGTGTTACGCTTACTGCTATTTCATCCTATTTGGCGGTAGGCAGATATTTGCGTATGGGCACCAACAATATGTATTTTGTATAATTTTTTTCGGTTTTTTAATTTGTAACTGTCTTTACCATGAAAGAACTCACCTTAATTACCCCGACTTTTCTTTTTTCGGCAGTTTCGCTTATTTTGCTGGCTTATACCAATCGTTTTCTGTCGTATGCCCAGTTGGTGCGAACACTTAAAGATCGTTACATGGAAGATCATTCGGCAGTTACGCGGGCTCAGATTTTAAATCTCCGTAAAAGACTTTCGCTTACGCGACTGATGCAATTGTTTGGCGTGGCTAGTTTATTGCTCTGTGTAGCTACCATGTTTCTTATTTACGTCGGTTTTCAAACCGTTTCCGCCTATGTTTTCGGTATTGCACTTGTATTCCTGATTGTTTCTCTTTCCTTTTCTGTTTGGGAAATTCAGATTTCTACCGGTTCGCTCAAGATTTATTTGGAGGAAATGGAAAACGAAGAAATCAGGGAGGAAGAAAAACTTAAAACTTGAAGAAATGGAAATAAATTATGGTTTTGTCCGCATAGCAGCTGCGGTTCCCGAACTCAAAGTTTCGGATGTTTTGTTTAACACTGAAAAAATAATAGAACTGATTCATGTTGCCGAAGAAAACCGGACCCAAGTGGTCTGTTTCCCCGAATTGTGTATCACCGGTTACACGTGCGCCGATTTATTTTTTCAGCAACAATTGCAAGAAGAAGTATTGAAAGCCCTGTCTGAAATTCAGATGGCCACCTTGTCCGTTTCCTGTGCTGTTATCGTGGGAGCACCGCTTCGTTTTCGTAATAGGCTTTTCAATACGGCGGTCGTCTTACAAAAAGGGCGGATTATCGGCATCGTCCCTAAAACTTTTTTGCCCAATCATGGCGAATTTTACGAAAAGCGATGGTTTGTTTCCGGAAAAAATTTTCATGGACAAACTATTGTGTGCAATGAACAGGAAGTGCCTTTTGGCGTCGATTTAATATTTTTTTCTCCTTCATTTTCTTTTGGAATCGAAATTTGTGAAGATTTATGGGCACCGCTTCCTCCCAGTACCGAATTGTGCATGGCAGGGGCAGAAATTATTTTTAATCCTTCGGCCAGCAATGAATTGATTGGAAAACACGAATATCGACTGCAACTTATTGAACAACAGTCGGCTCGTTGCCATGCCGGATATGTTTATTCTTCTTCCGGAATGTACGAATCGACTACCGACTTGGTCTTTTCAGGAAGTGCAGTCATTGCAGAAAACGGAAAAATTCTCGAAACTTCCAAAAGATTTTCGCTCGATTCTCAGCTGATTTTCAATGAAATAGATGTCGATATATTGCGGTACGAAAGAATGCACAACAGTAATTTCGGTGAAGATGCTTTACAGCAGACTTACAGGAAAATTGAAATGCAGGGGCAACCTCTCGAACAGAAGGAAATTAAAAGAACGGTTTCACCCTACCCGTTTGTTCCACCTGTATCGAAAAGAGAAGAAAGCTGCAGCGAGATTTTTTCCATTCAAACGTCGGGGTTGGCCAAACGCTGGCTGCATACACAAGCCAAATCGCTGATAGTTGGAATTTCCGGAGGGCTGGATTCTACGCTTGCTTTGCTGGTGTGTGTAAAAACTGCCGACAAATTGGGTTTTGACAGAAAAACTGTTATTGGGGTTACCATGCCCGGTTTTGGCACAACCAACCGAACGTATGGCAATGCGTTGAATTTGATGAAATCTTTGGAAATTACCGGTTTGGAAATTTCCATCAAGGAAGCTTGTCTGCAACATTTCAAAGACATTGGACACGACCCGGATGTTCACGACGTGATTTTTGAAAATACACAGGCACGTGAACGAACGCAAATTTTAATGGATTTGGCAAATAAATACAACGGATTGGTGATTGGAACCGGCGACCTTTCGGAATTGGCGCTGGGATGGGCAACATACAACGGCGATCACATGTCGATGTATGCCGTTAACAGCGGTATTCCCAAAACTTTGGTTCGTTATCTGGTAGAATATGTGGCTCAAAGTATGGAAGAAAAAACCAAAACAATTTTGGAAGATATTTTGAAAACGCCTGTTAGTCCTGAATTATTACCAGCTGATGAGTATGGAGAAATTCATCAAAAGACGGAAGATTTGGTGGGTCCTTACGAGTTGCACGATTTCTTTCTTTACTATTTTGTTCGTTTTGGCTTCAGTCCAAAAAAAATTCTTTTTTTGGCGCAAAAAGCATTTGGCGATAAATATTCGGAAGCAATCCTGCGGAAATGGCTAAAAGTTTTTTTACGGCGTTTTTATTCGCAACAATTCAAGCGTTCGTGTATGCCCGATGGCCCAAAAGTCGGCTCCATCAATCTTTCGCCGCGTGGCGACTGGCGGATGCCGAGCGATGCCGGTTTTCATTGGGACGATATAATTTGATTTCTTTATAAACACTGTTTCATTTCATAAATTTAAAATTCATGTTATTATTTTTTGAAAGAATAATTTTGGGAAACCGACTGTCCGATTGGGGAATCTCTCTGTTGATAATTGTGGGTGCATTTTTGTTGAATAAAGGTATTTCACTTTTGAACAAAAACGTAATTCAGAAAATTACGGCCAAAAGTAAAAATCGGCTGGACGATTTATTGGTAAAAACACTCGAAGCGCCTATTCTACTTGGTATTGCTTTGATTGCCGTATGGGTGGCTGCTCGCCGTCTCGATTTGGGTACACAGGTCGACCAAGGCTTTTATCGCGCTTATCAGATATTGACGGTTCTTAATATCACATGGTTTTTGGTAAAATTAACCGGTGCCCTGATCAATGAATATCTTCTGCCGCACTCAAAGGAAGAGGAAGATAACAAAAGGCTCGATGAAAGCATGGTCAGAATTTTACGACGCATTTCGGTGGGCATTATTTGGGCTATTGGCATTGTGATGGCATTGAACAATGCAGGTGTCAATGTGGGAGCTCTGCTGGCCAGTTTGGGAATTGGAGGTTTGGCAGTGGCTTTGGCGGCACAGGACACGTTAAAAAATTTTCTTGGCGGACTCACCATTTTTATGGATCGGCCCTTTCGCATAGGCGATCGGATTGTTACCGGAGCCTATGACGGTTTTGTTGAAGATGTTGGCATTCGCAGCACCAGAATACGAAATTTCGACAGAAGAATCATATCCATTCCCAATTACAAAATTGTAGATGCCGCCATAGAAAATATTTCCATTGAACCCATGCGGCGCGTAGTGCTGAAAATCGGCCTTACTTACAACACTCCTCCTGAAAAGATGAAAGAAGCCATTACTATTTTGAAAAATATTCCGCAAAAAGTTGATGAGGTGTTTCCAGATGAAATTTATGCTTATTTCACCGACTTTTCCGATTCGGCACTGACAATAACATTTATTTACTTTATTAAAAAAGAGGCAAATGTGATGGAAACACCCTCAAAGGTAAATATGAATATTTTGGAAGATTTCAATGCAGCAGGTCTAAACTTTGCTTTCCCTACGCGTACTGTGTACATTGAAAATCAAAACTGACAATCGGAATCCAAAAGACCGGTAATTTTGTGGTAGCTTAATGGTGAACTCGTTTAAGATACAAATAAGAACATGAAAAAAACGGAAACGGCACAGAAGCATCTTTAGAAAAACAATCGCTCGGCAAGCTCGAGGCAACAATTTGGAAGGCTGCAGACAAACTGAGAAAGAATATTGACGCCGCCGAATATAAACATGTTGTGTTGGGATTGATTTTTCTGAAATACATCTCTGATGCTTTTGAAGAATTATATGCCCGACTGAAAGCCGAAGAAGAGCTGGGAGCCGATCCTGAAGACAGAGACGAATACAAAGCGGAAAACGTTTTCTTTGTCCCGCAGGAAGCACGTTGGAGTTTTTTATTATCCAAAGCAAAACAACCTGACATTGGAAAGTTTGTAGACCATGCAATGGATGCCATCGAAAAGGAAAATCCTTCACTAAAAGGTGTTTTGCCCAAAGTATATGCCCGACAAAACCTTGATCCCACCGGTTTGGGAGAATTGATCGACCTGATTGGCAACATTGCCCTTGGCGATACGAAAGCCCGCAGTGCCGATGTACTGGGACATGTGTTTGAATATTTTCTGGGTGAATTTGCGCTTGCGGAAGGCAAGAAAGGCGGACAATTCTACACGCCTCGTAGTGTGGTTGAATTGTTGGTCGAAATGTTGGAACCCTATCAAGGACGCGTTTTTGACCCCTGTTGCGGTTCCGGTGGTATGTTCGTTCAATCGGAAAAATTTGTAACCGAACATCAGGGAGGTCAAACGACATTTCCATTTACGGACAGGAGAGCAACCAAACAACCTGGCGGTTGTGCAAGATGAACCTGGCGATTCGCGGCATTGACAGTTCGCAGGTGAAATGGAACAACGAGGGTTCGTTTCTCAACGATGCCCACAAAGACCTGAAAGCCGATTTTATTATGGCCAATCCACCGTTTAATGTGAGCGATTGGGGCGGAGAATTACTGCGTAATGACGCCCGATGGCAATTTGGTGTTCCGCCGGTTGGCAACGCCAACTTTGCCTGGTTGCAGCATTTTATTTACCACTTGGCACCCACCGGACAGGGGGGGTGGTATTGGCCAAAGGAGCTTTGACTTCAAAAACCGGCGGAGAGGGTGAAATACGAAAAGCCTTGATCGAGAATCGCTTGATTGATTGTATTGTAAATCTCCCTGCCAAGCTGTTTTTAAATACACAAATTCCCGCTGCGCTTTGGTTTTTGAGTCGCAATCGCAATAACGGCAAATTTCGCGATCGTCATGACGAGATATTGTTTATCGATGCCCGGAATCTGGGGCATTTGATAAACCGCCGCACCCGTGAACTTTCTCGCGAAGATATTCAGCAAATTGCGAATACATACCACAATTGGCGGAATCCCGATGGCAATTATGAAGATGTTCCCGGTTTTTGCGCTTCCGTATCCATAGAGAAAGTAAAAGAACTCGATTATGTGCTTACGCCCGGTCGGTATGTCGGTTTACCCGACAACGACGACGACTTCGATTTCAACGAACGTTTCACCGCCCTGAAAGCCGAACTGGAAGAGCAGCTGAAAGAAGAAGCACGATTGAACCAAATCATTCTGGAAAATTTATCAAAAATAAAACTTACCGAATGAAGAAAGGGTACATGTACATATTGGAATGCAGCGACGAAAGCTATTATACGGGAAGCACGACCAATTTGGAATTGCGATTGCAACAACATCAAAACGGCGAAGGGGCAAATCACACGAAGAAACGACTGCCTGTAACACTGGTGTATTACGAAGAATATTCGAGAATTGATGAAGCATTTTATCGCGAAAAACAGGTGCAGGGATGGAGCCGAAAGAAGAAAGAAGCATTGATAAATGGAACTCCCCAATTGTTGTCGCAATTAGCCGTCACCTATAGAGATTTGAAAAGTAGTGGAGGTTTTGAGAAAGATTTTAATTGTGGTTTCGAGTGCCTCAACCACAAAGGGGATACGGCGTCTTCGAGTGCCTCAGACACCGAAGTATTGAGAACCTCAGACACCAGAGCAATTTCGCTGCCTGGGGTTCTCGAAGGCAGCGAAAGAGAGGCTCTCGAAGAAACCGTATCCCCATCTAAAAATGAATACAAATGAGTGAGTGGAAGGAAATAAAATTGGAAGAAGTATTAACTTTTGGTAATGGAAATGTTAAGCCTAAAATTGAAGGTACAATTCCAATTTATAGTGTTAACGGTATTTTAGGATTTGGAAACGAATTTAACTATAATAATGATGAAACTATAATTATTGGAAGGGTAGGCGCATATTGTGGTTCAGTTTATTTTGAAAACAAGCCTATTTAGATTTCGGATAATGCTATATCTGCATAACCAAAACGTGAAAATAATGCGAAATTTCTCTATTATAAAGTATATCAATTTAAACCAATGGGCGGGTGGTTCAAGTCACCCGCTGGTTACTCAATCTCTATTAAATTCTCTTGAATTTTCAATTTGTATTAATCCTCAAACCCAAACGGCCATAGCCTCCATTCTTTCCAGCCTAGATGATAAAATAGACCTGCTTCACCGCCAAAATGCCACGCTCGAAAAAATGGCCGAAACACTTTTCCGCCAGTGGTTTATTGAGCGCTGCCCTGAGCCTGACGAAGGGGAAGCAAAAGAGGAGTGAGAAATGGGAAATTATATGATCTATTATCAGTAATAGAATCTGGGAAAAGATCGAAAGGAGGTATTGATTCGGAATTAACATTTGGAATCCCAAGTATTGGAGCTGAAAACATTAATGGAATTGGTGTATACGATTTGGCAAAAACGAAATTTATCAGGGAGGAATATGGTAAAAAGACGAAATTAAAGAATTTTTTCCGTATTTTTTTTGCTACTTTGCATTCTTTGCTTTACTTTTGCAGAAGATTTGAGGGACATATTAATTGTTTATTCAAGCAATTTATTTTCAATGAAATAACTGATTTATAACCCTACTAAATTAAAACAAAAAAATTATGTGGTTAATTGACTCCTCTGTCGGACGGAAATTCATAATGTCGATTTCGGGTGTATTTCTCATCCTTTTTTTAATTTTTCACAGCTTGATGAACATTGTGGTGATCATATCACCTGAAAGTTACAATCAGATCTGCGCTTTTTTGGGAGCCAACTGGTATGCCGTGGTTGGTTCTTTGGTCCTGGCGTTGGGTTTTGTCATTCATATTTTGTATGCGCTTTATCTGACATTTTTAAATTTGCGGGCACGCGGGCATGAAAAATATGCGGTAAAAGATACACCCAAAGGCGTAGAATGGTCGTCGCAGAATATGTTTGTGTTGGGGCTGATTATATTTGGGTTTCTTGTACTTCATTTGTACAATTTCTGGTTCAAAATGCAGTTTGCCGAGCTGACGGGAATTCATACCGGTTCCTTTGACCCTGCCAATGGAGCAGCTTATGTAAGTGCTCTTTTTAATCACTGGATTTACTGTGTGCTCTACATTGTTTGGCTCGCGGCATTGTGGTTTCATTTGACACACGGAATGTGGAGCGCTATGCAGACGTTGGGCTTAAACAACCGCAAATGGTTGCCACGATTGAAAGCCATTTCTAATGTTCTCTCTACCATTATAGTATTGGTATTCATATCGGTACCACTTTATTATTTGGCAATCAATATTTTCTGAAAATTTTTTATGATCGCAAGTTGTTGAAAATTTTCATTTTCTTTTGTAAGCAGTTAAAATTACACTCAATATGAAACAACAAGAAAAACCATTGGAAGAAATTAAGATAGATCCCCGAATTCCTGAAGGGCCATTGGCTGAAAAATGGACCAACTACAAAGCACATCAGAAACTGGTCAATCCTTCCAACAAACGTCGTCTGGACATAATTGTGGTCGGCACCGGGCTGGCTGGAGCTTCAGCAGCTGCTTCGCTGGGTGAATTGGGATTCAACGTGTTGAGTTTCTGCATTCAGGATTCTCCCCGTCGTGCACACTCCATTGCAGCTCAGGGCGGTATCAATGCAGCCAAAAATTATCAGAATGATGGTGATTCTGTTTATCGGCTTTTTTACGATACCATTAAGGGAGGCGATTATCGTGCTCGCGAAGCCAATGTTTACCGGTTGGCCGAAGTTTCGGGAAATATCATCGATCAGTGTGTGGCTCAAGGTGTGCCTTTTGCACGCGAATATGGAGGTTTGCTCGACAATCGTTCTTTTGGTGGCGCTCAGGTTTCACGTACTTTCTATGCCAAAGGTCAGACGGGACAGCAATTGTTGCTGGGAGCCTATTCGGCCATGAGCCGGCAAATCGCCAAAGGTACGGTAAAACTCTTTCCACGCCGCGAAATGGTGGATGTAGTCATTATTGAGGGTCGAGCACGTGGAATTATTGTACGCAATCTCGTTACCGGAAAAATAGAACGTTATTCGGCTCATGCTGTAGTGATTGCTTCCGGCGGCTACGGAAATGCTTATTTCCTTTCCACCAATGCTATGGCTTCCAACGGTTCTGCAGCCATTCAAATATACAAAAAAGGCGCTTATTTTGCCAATCCTTCTTTTGTTCAGATTCATCCTACCTGCATTCCTGTTCACGGCGATTATCAGTCGAAACTGACTCTTATGTCGGAGTCGCTGCGTAACGATGGAAGAATTTGGGTGCCGAAAAGAAAAGAAGATGCTGAAGCCATTCGTGCCGGGAAATTAAAACCAACCGACTTGAAGGAAGAAGATCGGGATTATTATCTGGAACGTCGTTATCCGGCATTCGGGAATCTGGTGCCGCGCGATGTAGCTTCCCGTGCCGCAAAAGAAAGATGCGATGCAGGTTATGGTGTCGGCAATACAGGTTTGGCTGTTTATCTCGACTTTTCCGATGCCATTTCACGTTTGGGGATCAATGTCATCAAGGAACGATATGGAAATCTTTTCCAAATGTACGAGAAAATTGTGGACGACAATCCCTACGAAACTCCCATGATGATTTATCCGGCCATTCATTACACAATGGGTGGAATTTGGGTAGATTACGAGCTGCAAACTTCCGTAAAAGGTCTTTTCTGTATTGGGGAAGCCAACTTTTCCGATCACGGAGCCAATCGTTTGGGCGCTTCGGCTTTGATGCAGGGCTTGGCTGATGGATATTTCGTTCTTCCTTATACCATTCAGAATTATCTTTCCGATCAGATTCAGGTTCCGCGTTTCAGTACCGATTTGCCCGAATTTGAAGATACC
>Ga0255346_1003000_pt1 | contig 20396 bp, 11 predicted proteins | sample wastewater_treat_FD_194410 | JGI IMG/M metagenome (GOLD analysis project Ga0255346, IMG submission 194410) | Wastewater microbial communities from Lulu Island WWTP, Vancouver, Canada - plant22 | ecosystem: Engineered > WWTP > Wastewater > Unclassified | place: Canada: Vancouver, British Columbia... | reverse complement strand
TATGAGTGGGCAGAAGCAATCCTCGCCAACGACCCGCGTAAAGAAGAGCAAACAGTCGAGAGCCTTGAACGCGCCAAAAGCGACGAATTTCCCACACCCGCCATCCGTCCGCTCATCTCGCGCCTAAACTGCGATAAACTCTACAATACTTTTGGGTTGCGCCATGCTTGCTGGAAAACGTCTTTGAAATTTATGATGGAAAATTAATCAAGTAGTTCTTTGAAAAATCAGGTTTTAACAATTGAAAACCTGATTATATTTGTAACACTCGTCTGACTTTTTTGCCTTGATCTCCGCTAGCTGAAATTCCTTCTTTTGCTTGATATGAGATTTAGTAGCTGACCGTATTATTGCTACAAACCTAATTAGGATAAGCATCACATGTAATATAAACATGAGTTGGAGTGTGGAATTATCGTTCAATGTACAAAGATCCCTGTTTTTTGTTAATAGTTTAATCATAATAATAATGATTTTAACGGTGATTAAAACAAAAATAGGTGGTAAAAAACTCCTTGCTTAAACGCGCCAAACGATACGCCATAAACGGTGAAAGTGCTTTTAGTAAATGTGTTTTCCTTTTAAATGGATATAGTCTTCTTTTTAAGACTGGACTCAGTTAAGGAGCTAATCCAAAGAAGAAACTGTGGTAGGATTATCACTATCTGATGAAAAGGTACGGGATATGGATAAACTCACAGTTGCATTTATTACAAAATTAGAGATTACTACTGCCATTGAACATCTAAGAGTGCTTGCCCCATTAAAGAGTGCAGGAGTTAATGTAAATAGATACTTTGTTGACAGGGATTTTGACTTTAATAAGATAAAGCCATGCCAAGTCATTGTTATTCAACGGGATTTTGCCAGTGATTATTATTCTTATCAGAAGTTATTAGACCACGCTAAACGGCAAAATATTCCAGTCGTATTAGATCTAGATGATAATCTTCTCGAATTGCCTCTAGATCACCCCGATAGGAAAGCACTTTATTATACGGAAAGTTTATTGCCCTTACTCCAATCGATGATTGAAGTCGACGCTATAACCGTAACAAATCATGTCCTCCAGAAAGAAATTCAAAAGTTTAATCCCGCGGTCTTTGTTTTGCCCAATTATTTGGATGACAACATTTGGCAAATGAAAGCGCCCAAATTACCAAATTCAAACAGCGAAATTAAGATGCTTTTTATGGGCTCCCATACTCACAGGGTGGACCTGGACATGATCGCAAAACCACTTGAATTACTGTTGAATGTGTATCCATTCCTTAAATTTTATGCCTATGGGATTGAATTGCCAAAAAACTTAAAAAACCATCGTCGGGCACTTCACATTCCTTCGGCTACAATGGTGTACACAGACTTTGCCAATCATTTTCGCGATCTTGATATGGACATTGCTATAGCGCCACTTGTCGAAAATAAGTTTAATGACTACAAAAGCCCGCTTAAGTTTTTTGAATATAGCGCAATTGGTGTGCCTGGCGTATACAGTAATGTCGGCCCCTTTGCGCGTATTATAGAGCGTGAGAAAACAGGTCTCCTGGCAGATAATATTCAGGAAGACTGGATTGCCCAGCTTGAAACCCTCATAAAGGATAATAACTTGCGCTACGAACTTGCTCTAAATGCTCAGGAAAAGATAAGAACTGAACATTTACTCTCTAAAAATGCTAGGAAATGGTTAACTGTTTATAAAGCAGTTTTAAACCTACAAAAAGAAAATAATGAGTCATTTCTTTTACCTTTGTCACAGTTAAGAGATATTAATCTTCAAATTACTCAAGTGCAAAAGAATAAAGAAAACATACTTAATAAATTACAAAAGCAAATTAGTTTGCATGTTGAACAGGAACGTAAGTTTGAACTAGACATAACCAATATTAAGACAGATACCACCCGTCTTTTTAATGAAAAAGCCAAGATTGAAAAAAAACTCGAAAAGGTTGAATCAGAACTAAAAAACGCGATTGGCGAATTGGATACAAAAGCCAACACTTTAATTAACACAGAGAAAGCACTTAAAAACACACAGGCTGAACTAAACCATACACTCGATGATCTCAGCAATACAAGAACACAATTACATCAAACCAAAAACTCTCTTGAACACAAAAGCCTTGAGTCCGCAGTTTACATTCGTAAATCTAATGAAGCTGAGCGCGTTTTGTCTGAGGTTTATAACAGCAACTCCTGGAAATTAACGAAACCAATCAGGAAGATCATGAAACTCTTATCTCCAAGAAAACATCGCGATCAAACAAAAGAAGAAGATATCGCCCTCATCAAGTCTTCATCTTTGTTTGATTCGGCTTGGTATTTGAATCAAAACCCAGACGTCGCTCAAAGCAAACTTGATCCACTTGAACACTTTTATTTATATGGCGGCGTAGAAGGAAGATCTCCAAGCGAATCATTCGATTCCGCTTTTTACATTGAAAGCAACTATGATGTTAAATTGGAAGGCATCAACCCCTTGGTTCACTATTTAAAATATGGCAAATCTGAAAACCGTCAACCAAAACAACCATTAACGACACCACAACCCGTGGCAACAACAGACTTGGAGCAAAAAGGTGAGAATATGCATTTGATTAATAAAGCAATAGATATCGCCAAAAATGAAGGGATTGTTTCTCTTATAAAGAAGGGACACAAAAAGTTATTCGCTGGACGTGAGTTTCAAAACGAATTAGATGAAGCAATAGCTAAGAGCCGCTATGATGTGAGTATCATCATTCCCGCCTATAATGCTGTGGATTACACAATTGCCTGCATTGAAAAGGTTTATTCTGTGCGGACAAAAGCCAGCTTTGAAGTTATTGTTGTAGACAACGATTCGCATGACGACACACAAGTTCGCATTCAAAATCTGGCAAAAGATAAAGATGACTTTTCATATTATCGCCTGGAAACCAATCGAGGCTTTGCTGGCGGTGTGAATTTTGGCTTCACAAAAGCAGAAGGTCGCTATTTGGTTATTTTGAACAACGATACGCTACCAACTGATGACTGGCTGGATCTTATGATTGCGGCCTTTGAAGCAGACCCGACATTAGGCATTGTTAGCCCGATGACAAACTATGTGGGAGAAGGTCCCCAACTTGATGTTGACGCGTTAGATATTCAACCAGAAGAAATTGACACCTATGCTCTCACCATTCGTGACAGGGAGTTTGTCTATGAGCCAAATCGTCTGGTCTTCTTCTGTGTCATGATACGAAAAAGTGTCGTTGACCAAATAGGTTTATTGGATGAAGGATACATCAAAGGAAACTTTGAAGATGACGATTACAATATGCGCGCAATACTGTCAGGTTATAAGCTTGGTATTGTAAGAACTGCGTTTGTTTATCATCACGGTTCAATCACTTTTGCAGTAAACAAAATTGGCCACAGCGAACACATGGAGCTAAACCGAAAACGCTTTTATCTGAAAGCTGGTAATCTTTCCACAACTCGTCACCGTTTTAACTCACAAGGAATTAATCCACTCATTAGCGTGATTGTACGCACCTTAAATCGACCAGATCTCCTAACGCGGGCGCTCACCAGCCTTTCAAATCAAAGTTTTAAACAATTTGAAGTTGTGCTCATCAATGACGGCGGTGAGGATGTTCAGGAAATTGTTGACACGTTCTCTTGTTATTTCCCAATCAATTATGTTTATCATAAGAAATCCAAAGGAAGAACACCTGCGCTCAACGCTGGCGTGGCAAATGCCTCTGCTAAATGGATTGCCGTGCTGGATGATGACGACATTGTATATCCTTGGCACTTTGAAACACTTTACAACGCTACACTGGAAAAACCGGAATATAAAATGTTCTACACAAACTACAACCGAACAATTTTCCGCACGATTAATTCTCATGATCCGCTCGTTTTGCGTGGTGTTGAACCATGGCCATATAACAAGGCGCAACTTTGGGTAACAAACCGCATTCCGATGCATACCTGGTTATTGGCTAAAGCATGTTTTGAAAAGGTGGGCTTTTTTGATGAAGCTCAAACTATGCTTGAGGATTTTGAGTTCTTGGTTAGACTTACAAAGAAATACGACTTCTTTCACATTAATCGTGTTACATGTGAATATCGTTTCTACCTTGACGGTATAAACTCGATGATTAACAACCGGTCCAAAACACTTGAAGCTCTTGAATATATATACAAGCAGCACCCAAGCAAAGATAAAGAGATTTTAAATGGACGCGAGATTGAGCTTAAATCCCTAGCTAACCAAATTACAAAAATTGAATCTGAGAAGAAAGAATTAACTGGCGAACCTGCTAACGACGAGCTAGTCATTCGTCGGATAACGAAGTTGATTTTAGGTTTTTAAAAAGGATACTAATGGAAAACGCGATTCCAGATGAAGAAAAGAGTTCTAACTATTGGGATTTAAATAAGAAGAAACTCATTTTTCTTGCTTTAGGGATTTTAACGGGATTTGTGATTGTTCAGGCCCTTGTTGCCTGGAAACCAAAGTTAGGTTTTTTGGAGTTTGGTTTTCTTTTCACTTTTGTTGGACTTTACCCAGCATTTCTCTTTAGGAAGGTGTTCAAGTATAAGAACTTCTTAGGGTTTATTGTTAATAGCGGGGCACTTAGTCTCGTTTTGCTTCCCATGCTAATTCAATTCCTTGGCTTTATTAGGGCAAATTTTATTTTTACTTATACAGTCCAAATACTTTATATCTTGGGAATCTCTGGCTTAATAGCTTTGTGTTTTCATGTTAGGCGTATTAATGAAACCCTTTTCAATAGATTAGACTTCAAATGGATAGATTACCTATCCATTTTCTTTATTCTTCTTTTGACTGTTGTTTTTAGCTATCGGGTCTTAACCAGCTATCAACCTGCATGGGACACTTTTACTTACTGGGGACTTGATGCAAAGTACCTTTTTGAAAAAAATCAGTTACGAGATGTAAATTATACAGCCACTGGCAACTTTCTTTATACATCTTATTACCCAATCTATTATTCAATTATGTATGACCTTTACGGACGCATTGTTGAACAATTTGCTACATGGGTAAATGTATATATAAGTTTAATTGCCTTGCTTTTGGTTTACACACGATTTTCTCCGGCTCAAAAACAAAACAAACTTCTAGCCCTGACTATTTTGGTGTTAACAGCAATTGGTTCCGCTAAAGGCGTGTTCATGTTTTCTATTTACGCTGACATTGTTGTGCCGTTCGTTATCCTGTTCTATGCTGTTGTTCTCCTCCAAAAGAATGTTTGTGAACCCAAAAACTATCCATTGCGAGCTTTTTTAATTCTAAGTGCAATTCTGTCATTGTTTTTTATCAAAGATGGCCTTTATGTGGTCTCGATAATTTTATTGATAGTTTATATAGGTCATGACTGGAACTATCTTAAACAGAACATAAAAACACTTATCAAAAAACCAACCACATACATTTTGCTGTTCTTTTTTGTTAGCTTGTTAGTTATCCGCCATTTCTCACTCGAATATATTCAAACCATTCCAGGCCTGAAGAAAGGCTTTCAAGCCTACCGATTCCTAGACGTAGGGTTCATATTACGAGCAAATTACATAGTAGATCTAATTAAATATTTATTCACGAATGCAACTATCTTAACCACTATTGCTTTTGCAACATTTCTTTATTCACTTTATCTTCTTGTTTCAAAAAAAGGAAATAAACAAACGACTTTTCTTACCATTATTTCCATTCTTCTATATGGGCTCTTTATTGGTGGCTATGTAATTAGTTACCGCAATCTAAGATCAGGCAGTATCTTGCGTTACACGGCAACTATCATGTACTTGCCTGCTTTTCTTCTTAGCTTAATAGAAATAAAGCCTAAAAGAGTGTTTTCATATATGTCTATCGGTCTAATTCTTCTTTCTTCAATTCTTCTTTTCCAGTTGGGTAGATCGTATCTTAATTCAAGTGAAGGAATAATAGAAGGGAATTACTGTAACTCCAATCAGCTCTCGACTTATTGTGCAAGAGCATCTGATATATTATCAACAATTGGTGACGACAAAAAAATCATTGTCATGGACGAGATAGATGAATTAAGTTTTGTAAATGGCAACCAAAGATCTATTTTTTTGCGCTATTATCTGGCAAATAATATTGTTGGTGGGCAATTCCACATTAATAAACAAGACTTTTTAAGCTATGCAAAAAAACATGAAGCAGATTGGGTTTATTTTTTTAATTTCGATTACTTTCAAACTTGCGAAATTCCTATGGCCAACGGTTATTTATTGGAAGTCGCAGAGTATGATGTTTCTGATCCATTAGCATGTGATAATCTAAAAGAATATTTAATACCTGTCGATTAACTTTGTTTTGAGGAGAAGCAAATGAGAAACCAGCCGAGACAAACTATAGAAAAAAAGATCATTAACAAAAAAAATGGGATCACTGTTGCTTATCTTGCTTTAGCTTTTTTACTAGGAATCGCTCTCGTAAAAGGACTTGTCGCATGGAAACCAAAACTCGGGTTTATTGAGTTTGGCTTGCTTTTTACATTTGCTGGTCTTTATCCTGCGTTTCTCTTCAGAAAAGTATTTAATTATAAGGACGTGATAGGCTTTCTAACGAATTCCAGTGTGATCAGTCTTATCATGGTTCCGTTATTAATCCAGTTTTTTGGATTTCTTGGTATTAATTTTGTCTTTGTTTACACTATCCAATTACTCTACGCTATATCTGGCTTAGGGCTTATTGCTTTGGCATTTCACAGTCTCATAATAAAAGAAGACCTATTCTCGAAGTTCAACTTACAGTTTGTTGATTTTATAATCCTTTTTACAATCTTTATTGCCACTTGTGTTTTTACATTCCGAACATTAAGCAGCTTTAGACCAGCATGGGATACATTCACTTTTTGGGGTTTAGACTCCAATTACTTGTTTAATGAAAACCGTCTTCGTGATGCTAATTTTACTGTTGCGGGCAATTTCCAATACACCTCGTTTTATCCAATTTATTACTCAATTATGTACGACCTTTATGGCGGGGTTTTTGAACAATTCGCAACTTGGGTCAATGTCTACATAACTGCAATATCAATGTTATTGGTCTACACACAGTTTAATAAAGAAGACACTGCCAATAAATTATCAATGTTACCTGTCTTGTTACTTACTGCTGTAGGAGCATCAAATGTCGTTTTCATGTTTGCTATCTATGCGGATATATTATTGACTTTTATCGTTCTTGTATACGCGGTAATTCTTTTTAACGACGAAAAGTTAAGCCCAAGCAATTATCCCATTCGATGTCTATTAATACTCTCCACACTTTTCGCTCTCTTTTTCATTAAGGATGGTCTTTATCTGCTTTCAATCATTCTAGCCATGGTCTATGTAATATATGACTTCAATTTTATAAAAGACAATTTCCGGAAAATAATTAAAAACCCAAAAATTTATTTTGTACTCATGTTTTTTGTTGCCTTTGTAATCATGTATATTAATTATTTTGACTTCATCCAATTTATTCCAGGCACATCTAGAGTGTTCGAGGCAAGTAAATACAAAAAAACCAATCTCGGTAATCGACTTAACTATATTGTTGAGGTCTTTAAATATCTTATTGACAAGTCACTAATACTTACCACTGTTGGGATTAGTTATATTCTTTTTAGTCTATTCATCATCTTGAAAAAACGAGCTAACAAGAAATATATCTTCCTTTTTATTATATTTATACTTCTTAGCGGTTTTTTCCTGGGCGGTTATATTATTAGTCTAAGAGATCTAACGTCGGGTAGCTTGCTACGTTATATAGCAATTGCAATGTATTTGCCGGCGTTATCTTTCTCTTTGTATGACATAAAGTATAAGTACGCTACTCCTATGCTTGCCACAATCGCGTTGTTCATCGCATTTGCTTTCCTGGGTCGTAATTTATACAGATATGTTCAACAAGCTGACTTGGGAATTAGCGGTAACTATTGTCATTCTAACCAACTAGGACCCCAATGTATTTTAGCGGAAAAGATCATTGATATCATCGGTGAAGATGGACAAGTATTAATTTTAGAAAGTTCAGGATCTGAGCATTTTTCTAACTCGTCATCAGTACAATCCATTTTCTTAAGGTATTATCTGCAAGCTAATTCTGTTGGTGGTCAATTTAACTGGCTGTATAGACCAGTTTATTTGGATTATGCAAAAGAGCATGGTGCAGACTGGATTTACTTTTTTAATAGCGACTTTTTAAATGGATGTGGTATTTCTAACTCAAATGGCTTTATTATGGAGATGCCTAATAGAATTGTTGAAAACCCTTTGGATTGTGAATTTCTGATTGAGAACCTCGTGGGGGTGGAATAAGGATAGATTCTTCTTGTAATATAATAATTTCCCAGAAAGATCGTATTAAAACAGTTTTGTTATCACCATAAGTTCCTTCTGTTCTTGAACATAGACTTTTGAACTGCATGACCGATAAAACGTTAAAACGCCTAGACAAATTTTGCAATATGATATAATGAAAAAGCGACTGCTTTACTCAGAGCAGTTTTGTTCCGTGAGTGGGTCATGATGTGCCACTTTTTTGTGGACTTCGGTTGACAGACTTTTGACTCGCGGACTATAATAATTAAACCTAATTCAATATGGAGAAAAGGAGAAAAATGAGTAAATTTGCACGTATTTTATCACTTCTGCTCGTCACAGTGATGCTCGGTGGCATGCTTGCAGCCTGCGACACCACACCTGTGACTCCAGAACCCCCCGTCGAAGAACCGGTTGAACAACCCGTTGAGGAACCGGTGGAAGAGCCCGTTGAGGAACCCGTCGAGGAAGAGCCCGTTGAGGAAGAACCCGTCGAGGAACCGGTCGTTTTCGAACCCGAACCCTTCGGTGAGAATCTGCCCACTGCACCCACAATCAATACCCCATTCGTTGTGGCTTATGAACAGTTCTCGGAAAAATTCAGCCCCTTCTTCTCTGAAACTGCTTATGACGCTGACGTTGCAGGTATGACCCAAATTGGTCTTATGACCACTGACCGCTTGGGCCAAATTGTGATGAACGCTATTGAAGGCGAAATTTTGCCCTACAATGATGTTCCTTACGAATACAAGGGTGCCGCAAACCTGACCCAGGATTATGATGAAGCTGCTGACAAAACCACTTATACCGCTCGCTTGCGCGTTGGTATGCAGTTCTCTGACGGCGAGCCCGTAACGGCTGATGACGTTATCTTCACCTATTACACCTATCTGGATCCTTCCTATGTTGGTTCCACAAGCCTTAGCTCTTACCCCATCGTTGGTCTCAAAGAGTATCAAACCCAAACTCCTACCGCAGTCTTAGACCGCTACGTACAGTTTGCAAAAGATATCTACGCCGCTGGCCCCGACCACGAATGGTCAGATGCTGACGCCTGGACCCAGGAACTCCAGGATGGCTACTGGGAAGAAATCGAAAAATTCGGTATCAAAGAATCCCAGGCCATTATTGACTATGTAACTGCTCGATACGCAGATGCTTACGCAGAACGCTTCATCTACAAGACAGCAGACGAAGTTCGTGCCAACGAAGGCCTGCAGGCTGTTCTTGGTATGGTCCTTTGGGGATTTGGTGATGTTGTCTGTGCCGAAGAAATCGGTGAAGACGAAGAATGCCCCGAAGAAGCTGGCTACAAGTTCATTGCTGCTTCCGGTGAAGAATTTGACATGGTTGAGAACTTCCCAACTGCTGAAGACTACAACCGCGAAATTACCTTAGCCTACGGAGGCGATCTTGCAACTGCATGGGAAACCGAAACTGCTACAGGTAATTCTGATATCCTAAACATTGTTGAAACCGAATTCATCAAAATCTGGGGTCCCAAAGACGAGGAAACCGGTGACGAAGGCGTACCCAGCATTGCTGGTATTACCAAGCTTGATGACTACACCGTCCAGGTTGTTTTGAATGGTTTCTCAGCTCCCGCCATCTACTCTGTGCTTGGCGTTAGCGTTACCCCCTTGCACTACTACGGTGACAGAGAACAATATGATTACGAAAACAATAAGTTCGGCTTCCCCTTCGGTGATCTGAGCAAACAACAAAGCCTTACTCCCAAACCCATGGGTGCAGGCCCCTACAAGTTTGTCAAGTACGAGAACCGTGTTGTTGTTTTCGAAGCCAACGAATACTACTATCGTGGCTGCCCCAAGATTAAAGAAATCCAATTTAAAGAAACCGCTTCCGCAGAAGTTGCTTCCGCTTTGAACACTGGCGATGCTGATGCTGGTAACTTCTCTCCATCAAAAACCAACATGGAAGAAGTCAAGGGCTATAACAGCAATGGCGAGTTGGATGGCGATGTAATCGTTATGAAGATGGTTGACAACTTAGGCTATGGCTACATTGGTATCAACGCTGACACCGTCAATGTTGATGGTCAACCCGGTTCAGAAGCCTCAAAGAACCTGCGCAAGGCATTTGCAACCATTTACGCGGTTCACCGCGATTTGGCTGTCAACTCCTACTACGGCGAAGGCGCTTCTGTTATCAACTACCCAATCTCCAACACCAGCTGGGCTGCTCCTCAACCCACCGATGACGATTACCAAATCGCTTTCTCGGTTGACGTTGATGGCAACCCCATCTACACCGCTGATATGACACCTGAAGATAAATACGCGGCTGCCCGCGAGGCTGCTTTGGGCTTCCTCGAAGCTGCTGGCTTCACCATTGAAGATGGCAAAGCAGTTGAAGCTCCTGAAGGCGCCAAGCTGAACTACGAAGTTATCGTTCCTGGTGGCGGTACTGGTGATCACCCTGCTTTCGCAATCCTGACCAATGCCGAAGCTGACTTAGCAGCAATTGGTATCACATTGAACATCAACGATCCTGCCAATGCCAACATCCTTTGGGACGCGCTGGATGGCGGACAACAAGAAATGTGGACTGCTGCCTGGGGCTCAACCATTGATCCTGATATGTACCAGGTCTATCACAGCAGCAACGTTGTTGGCGAAGGTGGAACCGACTCCAACCACTATCACATCCGCGATGCTCAACTTGACCAATTCATTATGGACGCTCGCATGTCCGATGAACAGAACTATCGCAAGGCTGTTTACAAGCAGGCTTTGGATGTGGTTATTGACTGGGCAGTGGAAATCCCCACCTACCAGCGACAAAACGCTAATATCTTTAGCACCCAACGCTTGAACATCGACACCCTCACTCCAGATATCACAACCTTCTGGGGTTGGATGAACGATATCGAGCTTCTTGAAATGCTCCCCTAGTTCAACTGTTTGAACTGGGTGAGTCAGAACGCTGACTAGCACTGTGAGCCCACCTAAGGTGGGCTCACATTCTATCAACTCAGAACGAGTACGCTCGTTTATTATTTGAAGGAAGTGAAACGCTATGAGTAATTTCATAATTCGAAGAGTTTTCCTTGGTCTGTTCATTGTCTTCTTTGGAGCAATGATTGTATATGGTGTAATCCGCAGTTTGCCCAGTTCTTATGTTGAGACAGTTGCCAGACAACGTGCAGCTAATCCAACGAGCTTGCGAACTTATCAGGAATGGTTAGATGAGTTAAACCAAGTCTATCACCTTGATGTGGGCATTATTCCTGGTTACTTTGGATGGGTCAAAAATGCTATCCGTGGTGATTTTGGTGTTTCCTGGATTTACAATGTGCCTGTAACACAAAAGTTTAAGGAGGTTATTCCTTACTCAATCTTCTTGAACATTATCACCTTTGCGGTGCAAATTATTGTTTCGATTCCGCTGGGTATTCTGGCGGCACGCAAGCAATATTCTGGTGTGGACTACGCAATTACCGTCTTTGCTCTGGCAGGGCTTTCGTTACCGACCTTTTTCCTGGCGACCTTGCTAAAGTATGTGTTTAGTGTCAAGTTAGGCTGGTTCCCATTATATGGCTTGACAAGCCGATTCCATAATCAGATGGATCGAACAGGACAGCTCTTGGATATGGCAAAAAATATGACCTTGCCAATTATTACCTTAATGATGCTTTCCATTGGTGGTTTGATGCGTTATACCCGTACGAACATGCTTGAGGTACTCAACTCCGATTACATCCGCACAGCACGGGCAAAAGGTCTTTCTGAGAAGGTGGTTATCAACAAACACGCTTTCAGAAACACGCTCATTCCATTGGTAAGTTATATGAGCACCCTGTTACCTGCCATGTTTGGTGGTTCCATGATCACTGAAACCATGTATCAAATTCCTGGTATCGGCTATATTTCATTTGGTGCTATGCAACAGGGCGACATACCGTTTGCAATGTTCTATACCACATTTTTGATTCTACTAACTCAGATTAGTCTGCTTATTGCAGATATTATGTATGCAGTGGTAGACCCCCGCGTGAGAGTAAACTAAAGGTAGGCGAAACATGAGTGATGAAAATAAAAAAAATCTGGAAATCGATGAACCTACTGACGCACAAATTGGCAGCGATGGATTGCCGATGACCACAACTGAAGAAATGGCACTTGATGACCAACGCCGTATTAAGGTTTTATCACCTGGCATGTTGGTGTTCAAGCGTTTCATTCGCAACAAACTCGCTGTTGTGGGCCTTATCATCCTGGCGATTATGTTCACTTTTTCCTTCATAGGCCCGCTGTTTTCCCCATATACCCAAACTCAGGTTTTTACTGGTATGTCAACGATGTCTCGTGAATATGCCGGTGCAATTTATAACCTTGAGGAGCGGTACACTGTGGCTGATGGTGAAACTTTCAATTCCGCTGATCGCGCAGCCTATCTGTTAGCCAAGGGACGGGGAAGTTCGACCTTTAACTCAGCGAATGGTGAGTTCTATTATGAAGAAATACTGCCAGGCTTTAACCGCATCGCCAAACTGGACGTTGTGGCAAAAACAGACCCCTTGGGCAAATTGCCAACCGATGACCCAGCTATTTCTGAGGACTTTATAAAAGCCTACGAAGCGAACAAAAAAGCTGGAAGTTTTGTTTTTGAAGATGTCTTGTACATCATCACAGGACCAAAAGTTAAAACAATCTCAACTGACAAAGATATTGCTGTAGCTTCAACATTTGTTTTTGATGCATATAACAAAGCTGACGACAAGTTTGTGCAGTCACATCTTTTTAAGCTTGCAGTGGCAAATGCTATTGCTGAAGAAGCCGATACCCTTGAGTTGGAAAACAGAGAATTTACGATTGTAATGGATGAAAGAAGCGGTACGATTAGTGACAAAACCGGCAAACACTTTGCTCAAATTTCCGACATCATCGTTAATCCCTTGGATTCAAGTGCTTTTCTAAGTGTTGATTTCAAAGAAACCGTTCGCGAAACAATGAACGCCAGAAAGAACGAATTCTACTTTACAGATGAGAATGGAATTGAAACTCACTATAAGATAGTTATCGTCAACCAAAACTACAGCATTATGAAAGACATGCCCACTGAATTGGTGCGAACCTATGAATTCCCCAGTAAAGAACACTGGTTAGGGCTTGATAACAACGGTATGGACCTGCTCACCCGTCTGATGTATGGTGGACGTGTTTCTCTGATGGTGGGTTTCGTGGTTATTATCATTGAGATGCTTATCGGTGTCATCTTTGGCGGTATCTCTGGTTACTTTGGTGGCACGGTTGATACCCTGATGATGCGCTTTGTAGACTTGTTTAATAGTATTCCTTTTTACCCGATTGTGATTATTTTCGGGTCTGTAATGGATACTTTGCAGGTTGATTCAACCACACGTATATTCTTATTGATGGCTATATTGGGTTTGCTTGGTTGGACTGGTATTGCCCGGGTTGTTCGTGGGCAAATTCTGAGCCTGCGCGAACAAGACTTTATGGTTGCTACCGAAGCGACCGGTATCAGAACCAGCCGCCGCATTTTCCGCCACCTTATCCCGAACGTCATGCCACTGCTCATTGTTTCCGCCACTGCTGGTTTGGGTGGCATCATCATCACAGAGGCAACGCTTGGCTTCCTGGGATTAGGCGTAAAATATCCCTTAGCATCTTGGGGTAGTATCATCAATAATGCATCAAGTGCCCATGTTATGCAGTCGTACTGGTTTATGTGGTTCCCTGCCGGTATGCTGATTTTGCTGACCGTGTTGGGCTTCAACTTTGTTGGCGACGGCTTGCGCGATGCTTACGATCCAAAGATGAAACGTTAGGAGTTTTAGATGACTGACGAAAAAATAGATTTAAAACAATTTGACACAACAGAGGCTGAAGAAGATCGCGTAAAGGAGAGTATCCACCTTAGCGCCAGAGAATCAGCCCGAATTACGCGCGAGAATCGTCGCATTACCAATGCCATCGAAAAACACCGCAACCGTCGTAATGTTGACCCTTCAGAGTATCTTACTGAAATGGTTAACCCGGATAATGTGGTTGAGTTTGACGACGTACACACTTATTTCTTCACCGATATCGGTACTGTTCGCGCTGTTGATGGCGTAACTTTTGATGTTCCAGTTGGTAAAACAGTAGGTGTGGTGGGTGAATCAGGCTGTGGCAAGTCCGTTACCGCGCTTTCCCTGATGCAGTTGGTGCAACGCCCACAAGGCCAGACCGTAAAAGGCGAAATTCGCCTTAACACCGGCGATAAGGTCTACAATATTGTTGAGACCCCAACTGAGATTATGGAAACCATTCGTGGTGCGCAAGTTTCGATGATCTTCCAGGAGCCAATGACCAGTTTGAACCCTGTCTTTAAAGCCGGACATCAAATTGACGAAGTTATCGCATTGCATAATCCTGAAATGAGCAAAGAAGCTGTCAAGCAAAAATCAATCGACATGATCGAAATGGTTGGTATCGCCAACGCTGAGGGTGTCTATGAAATGTACCCCCACGAACTCTCCGGTGGTATGCGCCAGCGTGTCATGATTGCTATTGCTTTGGCTTGTAACCCGCGCTTGATTATCGCCGATGAACCAACAACCGCCCTGGACGTGACCATTCAGGCACAAATTTTGGACTTGTTGCGCCAGCTCAAAGACCGCATCAACTCCAGTATTATGCTCATTACCCACGACTTGGGTGTGGTAGCCGAAATGGCAGATTATGTTGTGGTTATGTATGCCGGACGCATCGTTGAAAAAGGCACGGCGCATGACGTGTTCTTGCATCCACAGCATCCTTATACTGTCGGGTTGATGGCATCTAAACCGGTTATCAACAAAGAAGTTGACCGCTTATACAGCATCCCGGGTGCAGTGCCTAACCCCATCAACATGCCCAACTACTGCTACTTTAGAGACCGATGTAATAAACGCAAGCCCATTTGTAATGGCGACTACCCACCTGAAATTCACACATCTGATACGCACATGGTAGCTTGCTATCTCTACAAAGATCAAAACGAAGAGGCCAACAATGGAAAATGAAAATCTTTCTAACGAACTGATCCATGACGACGAATATATTGCCGAGGTTTATCGCCTAAAGCAATATTTCCCAATCAAAGCTGGTTTGTTCCAGCGAGTGGTTGGCCATGTGAAGGCTGTAGATGGCGTAACTTTTAGAATTCGAAAAGGCACAACACTTGGCTTGGTGGGTGAGTCCGGTTGCGGAAAAACCACTGTTGGCAAAACGATGTTGCGGCTCAATACCGCTACATCAGGTAAAGTTCTCTTTGATGGCGTTGATGTCTTTGCCTTGGATCGCGAAGGCATTCGTGACTTGCGCCCCCGCATGCAGATGATTTTCCAGGACCCCTATTCGAGTCTTTCACCGCGTATGCCCATTAGCGAGATTGTTGGCGAAGCCGTCCGTGAGCACAACATTGTGCCACGGGATGAATTCGACGATTATATCGACCATGTCATGCTCAACTGCGGTTTGCAACCCTATCACAAAGACCGCTACCCACACGAGTTCTCCGGTGGTCAGCGCCAGCGCATTTGCATCGCGCGTTCACTCGCTTTGAAACCCGACTTCATCGTTTGCGACGAGCCGGTCTCGGCCCTGGATGTCTCCATTCAGGCGCAGATCATCAACTTGTTTGAAGATCTGCAAGAGCAAAACAAAATGGCTTATCTCTTCATCTCCCACGACCTTTCGGTTGTGCAACACATCTCCGACTACATCGGCGTGATGTACCTGGGCGATATTGTGGAATATGCCAAGAAAGAATATCTCTTTGAGAACCCGCTCCATCCTTACACGCAGGCTTTGCTTAGTGCGGTGCCCATCCCTGACCCCACCCTGAAGATGAAACGCATCATCCTTGAAGGCAGCATTCCCTCCCCGGCGAATCCTCCTTCAGGCTGTAAGTTCCACACACGCTGCCCGCGTGCCATGGACATCTGCAAGAAAGAAGTTCCGCCCGTCATCGAGCTAAAACTGGACCACGAAGTGGCATGTCATCTCTATGCCGGACAGGGAAAGGTGCTGGATCTATAAAATGCTGAAAGAATACCCAGACGACGACGGACGTGTCATTTGCGATATGAACGTTGAAGGCATGCGCTGGTACAACCGGAACTTGTCAAAGGTCGACGACTATCGCAAAAGCCGCGAAAAACCCGCGCCATACCACAGCGCGGGCGAAGTCATGACCCGGCGCGAAACAGTACGTTATACCTTTTATGCGGTACTGGCAGGACTGACCATCGTGGCAGTCTTCGCCACCGCCTGGATTTTGCTGTGGCTCTTCTCCGCGTACGTATGGTTCAAGTAAGCTATATCTAAAGGTTAAGATAAAAAAGGTTGCCTAATGGCGACCTTTTTTATATCTTGGTCAAATAACAATAGAAAAGTGATTTTGAAGATGGTGTTGGCAAAAATCAACGTTTCACATCCGCAAGGGTTTCAAGCACCTGGCATGTGATGGTACAATCGAGGCATGAAAATTAAACGCTGGCAGATTTATTTAGGGGTGCTGATTAGCGCCGTGTTTCTCTTTTTGGCATTCAGGAAAGTTGATTTTGCCATGGTTTGGTTCCATCTTAAAAGCGCGAAGTGGGTTTGGGTTGTTCTCGGACTGGTTTTGTACTTTCTTGGTGTTGTCGTTCGTGCCTGGCGCTGGAAAATATTACTCAACCCATTGAAGTCTGTTTCGGTGAAAAAGCTGTTTCCAGTGGTTTGTGTGGGTTACATGGGTAACAACATCTATCCCGCCCGCGCTGGTGAGTTTTTGCGCGCTTTCATTTTGAAACAAAAAGATGACGTCAGCTTTTCCGGCTCATTGGCCAGTATCGTCGTTGAACGGCTTTTTGATGGCATCACCATTCTCGCGCTGGTATTGTTCAATTTGGGGCGATTGGTGCGTCTGATAACTGACCCGGTCATGTCGCGAAATATCCAGCTTGCAACCTGGGTCGTAAGCGCTGTATTTGGCGTCCTGTTGGTCGTTTTTCTGCTGATGGCTATTTTCCCGCAGAAAGCACGCACCGTTGCAAGCTGGCTGACCCAACACCTGTTGCCCAAAAAATGGCGCGCCAAAGCGGATGGCATCATTGACAAATTTATCGACGGCGTCAGCGTTTTGCGCTCATGGCATCAGGTGCTCTTGGTGCTGGCGCTCTCGTTTTTGGTTTGGGTGCTTGAAGCTGGCTTATACTTTGGCGTGATGAAGGCCCTGGGCCTGAATCTGGCCTTTATTGACCTGCTTTTGGTTGAAGGCGTGGTTAATTTGGTCTTGCTTGTGCCGGCAATGCCTGGTGGCTTGGGCACGTTTGATGCCGCGACAAAATTTATGTTGGAGCTTTTCCAGCAGGGCGCGGAGCAAGCTTTGGGATTCGCGCTTATTTTACGCGTGGCGTTATGGCTGCCGATTACCGCTCTGGGCGCTTTCTATTTTGTGAAGGAAGGTTTTAGCCTTAGCACGGATATTGGACAACTTAAAACAGATTATCAGGAAGAAACACCGGTTGGTCCCGAAAATGAACCATCGCTGGTGACGGAAGAAACAAAGGAACAGGATGAACACAATGGAAAATAAAAAGAAAATCGCTATCATCGGCGCGGGTTTTGCAGGACTAAGCGCGGCGTGGGATTTGATTCATGCCGGGCATGATGTGACCCTTTTTGAGACCAGCCATCAGGCTGGAGGTTTGGCTGCAGGTTTTAAGGAGCCGCATTGGGACTGGTCTGTGGAACATTTTTATCACCATTGGTTTGAAGGCGATAAGGCCTTGCGTGGTTTGCTTGACGAACTCGGCTTTAGCGACCGCCTCATCTATCCAAAACCGGTCAGCGTGATGTATCACAAGGGCAAGTTTTATCCCTTTGATTCAATCCCGGCAGCCATAAAATACCCGGGGCTGGGCTTTGGCTTGACCAAGATTCGCTTTGGCCTGGTGGGTGTGTATCTGCGCCTTACCAAAAACTGGCGCGCTTTCGAAAAAACCACTACCGAAGCCTGGATGCGAAAATGGGCGGGCGATAAGGCTTTTGAAAGTATGTGGAAACCGATGCTCGATGGTAAATTCGGTGAACGCTGGGCAGACAAGGTGAGCATGGCGTGGATGTGGGCGCGTTTGCACGTGCGCAGTACGCGACTGGGCAGTTTTGTGGGCGGTTTCCAGGCCTTCTCGGATGGTTTCGCTGAAAAGCTTCAGGAACGTGGGGTGAGCCTGCGCTATAACACCCGCGCGACGCAACTGGTTCGTCAGGCGGATGGAAAGATACAAGTCAGCCTTGAAAATGCCAGGCCCGAAACTTTTGACCAGGTTTTGGTCACGCTTTCACCACACACCATGGCGAAAATGACGCCTGATTTGCCCGAAGACTATCTGGCTGGTTTGCTCAATCTCAAGCATATGGGCGCGGTGGTGATGACTGTGTCGCTCAAACATGCCCTTTCGCCCGAAGGATACTATTGGTACAACATTCCCAAGCAGGCGGGCTATCCTTTCCTGTCTTTAGTCGAGCATACAAATTTCCTGAAACCTGAATACTTCGGTGGTGACCATATTATTTACATCGGTGATTATCTTGAGACGGATCATCCCTACTTTAGCAAGACCGATGACGAACTCGCAGCCGAGTTTTTACCGCACCTTAAGAAGATAAATCCGAATTTCAGCGAAGACTGGGTCAAGAAGGTTTGGGTTTCAAAGGCTGAATATGCCCAGCCCGTGCCCCTTGTGAATCACAGTCAGAACATCCCGTCTATACAGACTCCCATTGAAGGCATTTACTTCGCCAGTATGAGTCAGGTTTACCCATGGGACCGTGGCACGAACTTTGCAGTTGATATAGGGCGTAAGTCTGCTCAGCTGATGATGGGCTCTTAAGCAATTGAACAATTGTAAAGAATATGTTAAGTACTGATTCCATTTTGTGAATCACTATCTCAGTTTCTGTAACTCGTGAAACGTTTTTTGAGGTTTAAAAGACACCCCCTATAAAGCGGTAAAATGTTCGAAAAATGACCTGAAACCCCACATATTCAGGTTGTAAAAGCTTTTGAACCCTGTAAATAGGGGCTATGGGAGCTTGTTAGGTATAAAGTAGAATACTTATCAGAAAAAGCATAAGTTTTAAGAGTCTTACAATCTTAAAGAATTGTCATTTTTTAAGGTTTCCAGAGACATTTTTTACGCGCGAAGTGTTAGAATAGGGCTACCGATTTAAACAACCAGACAATTTATATTCAATCGGTCAGCGCGTCTAAAGTAGAGGAAATTGACGCGCCTAGTTAAACGACTCTTAAAATCAAAAAATGCCAGTGACGGCGCACAGGAGAAAGCCATGGATGCTCAGCAAGCATGGAAGGCAACGATGACACAACTGAAAAATGAATTACCCAAAGCATCTTTTGATACCTGGGTGAAGCAGTGTGTGTTTATCGGCTGGGACGAAATGACCAGCACGATGACCATCGGTGCCAACAATGCCTATGCTTGCGACTGGCTGGAAAGCCGTCTGAAAAGCACCGTGGTCAACAAACTGCGAGGCATGATGGCATTAGAGCTTAATGTGGTCTTTAAAGTGCACAACGCACCAGTTTTAAGGCCCGTGGAAGAAGAAACAGCACCGGAAGATCTTTTAACAGCTGGTTTTGATAAAGATGCTGTTCAGACTGATGGCATGGAAACTTATCGCTCGCTCCGTCAGGACAGTCAGCTGAACCCCAAATACCGCTTTGATAACTTTGTGGTTGGACCAGGCAATCGTCTGGCACACGCTGCCAGCATGGCGGTTGCTGAACATCCCGCCAACGCCTATAATCCCCTGTTCATCTACAGTGGCGTGGGATTAGGCAAAACGCATATGCTCCATGCTATCGGTAACGCTGTGGTGCGGCAGGGCAAGTCGGTGCTTTATGTTTCTTCCGAAGAGTTTACCAACGATTTGGTTGGCGCAATTCGCAACAAAACCACTACCGCTTTCCGCGAGAAATATCGCCGGGTGGATGTGTTGCTTATCGATGACATCCAGTTTATTGCGGGCAAGGAATCGACCCAG
>Ga0255346_1002988_pt1 | contig 20429 bp, 17 predicted proteins | sample wastewater_treat_FD_194410 | JGI IMG/M metagenome (GOLD analysis project Ga0255346, IMG submission 194410) | Wastewater microbial communities from Lulu Island WWTP, Vancouver, Canada - plant22 | ecosystem: Engineered > WWTP > Wastewater > Unclassified | place: Canada: Vancouver, British Columbia... | reverse complement strand
CGAGGGCTCGGAAATGGCTGCGCCGGTGTTTCGGCGTGCGGTTTCGCTGTATTTTTCGGGCAATTCTGATGTTGGTTATGTTTTGCCCTGGGAAGCTTACCCCTATGTGGTGGCTTCGCCCACACCCATCCCCACCAATACCCTTGTTCCCACCAATACGCCCTTTCCCACACTCACGCCCATCCCCACCGAGACACCTATCGGTGGCGAGGTTGAAGAACCGGAAGAATGACCCCGGCGGCCAATACCCTAGAAGGACTGGTGATTCGCGCCCAATCGGGCTTTTTGGTGGTGCGCACCGCCGCCGGCGATTTTACCTGCCGCTTGCGCGGCCGATTGAAAAAGGACGCCCAGGAGGGAGACCGGGTGGCTGTGGGTGATTCTGTGGTGATTACGCCCCATGCGGATGGCAGCGGGGTGATTGAAACCGTTCACGAGCGCAAAGCCGAGCTGGCCCGGGTGCGCTCGGGGTTGAAGCGGGAATTCCGCCAGATTTTGCTGGCGAACCCCGACCAGATTGTTGTTGTGTTTGCCTGCGCACAGCCAGCGCCCAGTTTGCGCATGCTGGACCGCTTTTTGGTGATCGCCGAAAAGCAGCAGGTGGACGCGTTGATTGTGGCTAACAAGGTTGACCTGGTGGACCCTGCCGCCGCCCGAGAGACCTTTGGACTGTACGCCGAGCTTGGCTATCCGCTGGTGTATACCTCGGCGCGGACCGGCGCGGGCGTGGACGCGTTGAAAGCGTATTTAAAAGGAAAACTCTCTGCGCTTACCGGGCCTTCGGGGGTGGGAAAGTCGAGCCTGCTGAATGCCATTCAGCCGAATTTGGGTTTGCAGGTAAGGGAGGTGAGCGAAGCAACCTCGAAGGGCCGCCACACCACCCGCGTGCGCCAGCTTTTTCCGCTGGATGTGGGCGGTTATGTGGCCGACACGCCCGGAATCCGCTCGCTGGCCCTGTGGGATACCGAACCCGAAGAACTGGACGCCTATTTTGTGGAGATGCGGGCGCTGGTGGCGGATTGCCAGTTTTCCGATTGCACCCACACCCACGAACCCGGCTGCGCGGTGCTGGCAGCTGTGGAGGCGGGCCGGGTGGCGCCGCGGCGTTATCAATCCTACCTGCGCCTAAGGTTTGGCGATGAATCGGAAGATTTTGCGGAAGATGGGGAGCCGGAAGACGGCCAAAACAGCCCCGAAAGGAGCGATGGATGAAAAGAACCCTCTTGCTGGCCCTGCTGTTTGCCCTGATGGCGGCCGCTTGCCAGCCGGCTGCAGTGAACCCGCCGCCCACAGTGGACGACCCCGGCCCCATACTTCAGCCTGCCGCCATCCCTGAACCCACACCGATGGAACAGCCGCCCGTGGTACTGACGATTTGCACCGCCAGCCTGCCCGAGACGCGCTTCCCCTATGCCAGCCCGGCCACCCCCGCCAAAAGCCGGCTGGTGGACCTGCTGTATCCCCCCGCCTATACCCTGGAGAACCTGCGCCTGGAAGCGGTGCCCATACGGCGCGGCCAAATGGTGATTGACGCCCGGGGGCAGCTGGTGATGGCGGCGGAAGGCATTTGGGTGCGCCCCGCCAGCTGCCGGGAGAGCGCCTGTGCCCTCACCTGGAACGGACTGGACCCCTTGGCGATGGACCAGATGGTGATGGATTACCGCCTGCGCCCCGGATTGACCTGGGGCGACGGCACCCCGCTGAGCGCGACCGACGCGGTTTTCGGCTTTCACCTGGTCAGTGGCCCCTTTTCTGCAGCCTTTGGCTGGGCGGAAGCCCACACGGAAAGCTTTGACGCAGTTGACACAAGCCGGTTAACCGGACGCGGCTACCCGGGCTTTGCCAGCAGCCAACCGGAACAGTTTTACTGGCTGCCGCTGCCGGCGCACCGTTTTGCCGACGCTGCGGACGCTGTTACTTTGGCGGCGGATCCGTTCTGGCGCGAGGATGGCAGCGGTTATGGCCCCTTTAAATTCGCCGGGCAGGAGGACGCGCTTTTGCGGCTGGAACGCAACCCGGCTTACCCCTACCCCGATGACGCCTACCCCGGTGTGGACCAGGTTGTGCTGCGCCGTATTGCCGGCGGCGCGCCGGCTGCCTGGGAGGCGCTGCAAAACGGGACCTGCGACGCGCTGGACGCTTCCTTTAACCTGGCGGAGGACCCCGCCCTGCTGAACGCCATCGCGGCGGAAGCGGGCTACACCGTATTGCGGACCCCCGGCGGCGCCCCGACCCAACTGGTGTTTGGCATCCGCCCGGCGGAATATGACACGCTTAACAACCCCGTGTTTGCCCGGCGGAAGGACTTTTTTGCCGACCCGCGCACGCGCCAGGCGCTGGCCCTCTGTGTGGATGTTGAAAACCTGGCGGCGCAGACCGGTGCGGCGCCCGCGCGGCCGGACGGTTTGGCTTACGACCCGGCGGCTGGCAGGGCTCTGCTGGAAGAGGTTGGCTGGGCGGACCACGACGGCGACCCGCTTACGCCGCGCCAGGCGCTGAATGTGACGGGCGTTTTCAATGCCACCCCGCTGGCGCTGACCTTGCTGGTGGGGCCCTCGCCTTTTCACCAGGACCTGGCAGCCGGCATTGCCGAGGGTTTGCAAGCCTGCGGCGTGGGCGTTGACCTTGAAACGCTGCCCACGGACGAGCTTTACGCGCCCGGCCCGGAAGGACCGGTGTTTGGGCGCAATTTCGACCTGGCGCTGATTGCCTGGCAGCCCGCGCCGGGACCGCTGTGTGCGCTGTATACCAGCTGGGCGGTGCCGAATACGGGCAACGGCTGGGTTGGCACCAACGTTGCCGGCTTTGCCGATGCGGAATTTGATGCGCTGTGCAGCGCTGCGCTGCTGGCAATCCCCGAGGAGGCGCCCGCGCGCCAGCTGGCGGTGGATGCCGCGTTTTTGGAATGGCTGCCGGCGCTCCCGCTGGTGGAACCGGTGGATGTGGAGGTGTGGAGGGGGGATAGCTGGTAAAGGTGGTTTTCAAAGTGCGTAAGAAAAGGACAAGTCACGACCCAATCACGAAAAAACAAAAACAAACTGATGTGTGGACCACAGGCTTTAATGTGTATCGCTCGGAAAGTGCGACGGGAACTAATAAGGAAAAACTGAATGATGTGCTCATCGACGCCGATCCATCTGGAGGTCCTTACACCTTTATCGATGATGATCTTGGTAGCGCAAAAGCCTACTACTATTGGATTGAGATCATTGGTGGAACAAGCTGTCAGGGGTTTGCTGGACCGGTGAAGGTGGAAATACCACAGGTTGGCGGGCCATATGACTACTATATCCCGCTGTTCGTCCGGTAAGTTGAGTTATTGAGAAGTGATTAACAAAGCGGGTTGAAAGTTTGACCCGCTTTTTTATACCAGTTTCTTTTCACCCTTAAATTGATATTTTCAATGATAATTTTAGAATATTGAAGTTAATTGTTAAAATGCTCAATAATATTATCTGCGTGACAAGTAAACCAATAAATGTAATGTATTTTTCATCATTATACGAATTGTTTTTCAGGCCTGGATGTTGTTGCTAATTCTTGACGAAAAAAAGGATGTGTGCTATATTTTACTTTCAAGCGAATGTTGATATTCGCTTATTGTGGTATGATTAGTGGTACATATAAACATACTCAGATTATTTATTCGTCGAAAATTGTTGGTAGTATATTAAAGGAGGTGATGTAACCCCGTCACGATAGAACCAATATATCCCAAGAACTGTAAGTCAAGTAAAAAAGAATTATGGAAAATAAATTTTCTAAGAAGGAGAAAAAATGCAAAAGAAACTGTTAGCTTTATTTGCTGTCGTTATGACGTTGGCGATGGTTTTGGCTGCCTGTGAGCCTGCTACTGTTCTCGAACCTGAAAAAATCATTGAGACTGTTGTTGAAACAGTTGTCGAGACAGTTGAGGTTCCTGTTGAAGTTGAGGTTCCTGTTGAAGTCGCTCCAGAAGCTGAAGAATCAACCCGTAAGGGTGGTTGGTTCGACACGATCATCGTGATTGAAGAGCCCAATACCGACGCTGCCATCACCCGCCTCGAGGTTGAGGAAATCGATATTTTTGTCTATACCGTTTCCAACCCCGAATCAGCTGCAAAAGTTGATGCTGCTCCCAACCTTGATTACTACCGCTCTTCAGGTTCCTACAACGAGCTCAGCTTCAACACCACCGGACCCGTGTGGGAAAATGGTAAACTGAACCCCTTCGGTGTGGCAAAAATCCGCGAAGCCATGAACATGCTTATCGATCGCGATTACATGGTACAGGAAATCGTCGGCGGTTTGGGCACCCCTCGCTGGACCACTTTCAACAGCGCCTCCAATGACGCAGCTACTTTTGCTGCTGAAATTCGCGCCATTGAGTTGAAGTACGCCTACAACAAAGACCTGGCTGCTGAAATCATCGGCGAGGAAATGGAAGCTCTGGGTGCGACCCTGGAAGGCGGCAAGTGGACTTTTGAAGGCGAACCTGTTGAGATCAGCGTCCTGATCCGCATCGAAGACGAGCGCTTGCAAATTGGTGACTACGTCTCCAACCAGCTTGAGGACATTGGCTTCACCGTAATCCGTGATTACAAATCTGCTGCAGATGCTTCACCAATCTGGTATAGCGGCGATCCAAACGATGGTTTGTTCCACATTTATACCGGCGGCTGGATCACCACGGTGATTCCTCGTGACCTGGGCGACAACTTTGCCTACTTCTATACCGATTTAGGCCTGCCCGCTCCCCTGTGGATGAATTACGAAAACGATCCGGAATTCTACGATGTTGCCGAAAAGCTTGCCTATCAAGATTTTGGTTCGCTTGAAGAACGCGCAGAATTAATTGGAAAAGCCCTGAACCTGGCAATGGAAGATTCCGCTCGCTTGTGGCTCTATGATCAAAACTCCATTACACCCAAGCAGAAGGATATCTCCGCTGCTGCTGACCTCTACGGTAACGTGGGTGGTGGCTATCTGTGGGCGTTGACCATCCAGCGCAAAGGCGAAGAGGGTGGTTCTTTGACCATGGCGATGCCCAGCATCCTAACCGAGCCCTGGAACCCGATTGCCGGCTCTAACTGGATTTATGACATGACCCTGATCCGTGGTACTTCGGAATCTGCAACCTATCCCGATCCCTTCACCGGTTTGTATCTGCCTAACCGCATTACTCACGCTGAAGTTGTGGTTGAGGAAGGCCTGCCCGTATTCCAAAACCTGGATTGGGCTGAGCTGACCTACGCCCCCGAAATCCTTGTTCCTGAGGACGCCTGGGCTGACTGGGATCCTGTTGAAATGCGCTTCATCACCGTTGGCGAAAAACATGCTGCCGCTGTTGAAGCCGCTGAAGAAGATGAAGAAGCTGAAGTTCCTGGCCCGGTCACTGCTTTACGCAAGAGCGTTGCCTACTACCAGGAAGACCTGTTTGATGTGGTCAAATGGCATGATGGCAGCCCGTTCTCCGTGGGTGACATCTTGATGGGCATCATCCTGACCTTCGATCGTGGTAAAGAGGATAGCGCTGTTTATGATGCCGCTGCTGCTCCAACATTGCGCTCTTTCTTGGGCTCCTTCAAGGGCGTCAAGATCACTTCTACCGATCCACTGATCATCGAAACCTACTCTGACGTGTACTATCAGGATGCAGAATTGAACGTGAGCACCTGGTGGCCATATTACGACCAGGGTCCTGGTGCCTGGCACAACCTCTACCTTGGCCTTTTGGCTGAAGAAGCACACGAAGCTGTGTTCTCCCAGGCGAAAGCTGCTGAACTGGATGTTGACCGCCTGAGCTATATTGCAGGCCCCACGGTTGAGATCATGAAAGCAAAACTTGACGAATGGGCAGAAGAAGGCGGTATGCCTTACGAACCTATCTTTAGCCAGTTTGTTGATGAGGCAGAAGTTGCCGAACGCCTTGAGAACCTGACCGAATGGCATCGCCGCTATGGACACTTCTGGCTTGGTACCGGTCCATACTACCTGCAACGCGCTTTCCCGGTTGAGGGTACTGTTATTTTGAATAACAATCCCTTCTTCCCGGATCTGGCTTCCCGCTGGAACCGCTTTGCAAACGCACCCATCCCGGTTGTTGAGGTTGATGGTTCTGCACGTGTGACCATTGGTGACGAAGAGGTTTATGAGGTTACAGTTACCTTTGAAGGTGCACCCTATGCTCTGGCAGATATCGACACCGTGAACTTCCTGGTGGTTGATGCGAACAACGAAATTGCCTATGTAGGACAGGCAGTTGGCAAGGAAGACGGTCTTTTTGAGATTGTTCTGACACCTGAAATCACCGGCGCACTGACCGCTGGTTCCAACACCCTCGAGGTTGTGGTCGTTTCCAACCTGGTGGCTGTTCCTGTCTCTGACGGACTCACTTTCGTGACCGTTGACTAATTTAGAAGCTTTTAGATGACGATAACTGGGGGCGCGGCAAACGCCACGCCCCCAGTATCCTTAAAATTTGATCTGTTTGTGGAAAGCGAGAAACGCTATGACAGATACCACTTATTCTCCCGAAGAAATTCCGCTGCCTACAGAAACGGTGAGTAAGAAACCGAATTCTGCATTAAGGTTGCTGCGGTATACCGTTGGAAAACTAGCATCACTTTTTATTGCAGTAGTGATCGGAATGTATCTTGTAATTCTAATTGCCAACATGGGCGGCTATGTTGACCAGATCATGAAAGCTCAGATTCGGGATGGCATTGGTCTGCAGGTTAGCATGGATCCGGAACTCCGGCGACGACCTCCTGAAGAAAGGCAACAATTAATTAATGAGTTGGTTGCAGTAGAAGAGCACCGTCTGGGTTTAGATAAACCATTTATTGGTAGGAGTTTTCGCTTTTTGTATAACGCCATGACTTTAAATTTGGGACGGGCACAGCACCTGACCAGCGACAGCGGTTCAGGCTATGTTAAAGCAATTATCCTGGAGCGGCTGCCTCCCACCTTGTTGTTCATGACCACAGCCAGTTTTAGTTTGTTCTTTCTAAGCCTAATATTCGCATTATTTTTATCCAGGAATTATGGTAGTTTCATTGATAAACTGGTGATTGCCCTTTCCCCAACCTCCTCAGCACCCCCCTGGTTTTACGGGATCTTCTTATTGTTGATCTTTGCAGCTCTTTTAGGTTGGCTGCCTTTTGGAGGAATGGTAGACGCACCACCCCCAGAAGATCCCATAAAATATGCGCTCAGCGTGGGCAGGCATTTGATCTTACCGGTAGCAGCCTGGTTGATAAGCGGATTTTTCGCCAGTGTGTTTTCTACGCGCACCTTTTTCTTAATCTTCTCAATGGAAGACTATGTAGAACTGGCGCGGGCTAAGGGGCTTTCTGCCAGAGACATTGAGAGACGTTACATTTTACGTCCAACATTACCCAACATCATTACCAGCTTTGCTTTGATGTTGATTGGTTTATGGCAGGGTGCCCTCCTTACCGAGACGATCTTCAACTGGCCCGGGTTGGGGCGCATGCTTTATCGGGCTGTGCAAACTTTTGATACGCCGGTAATCATCGGCTCAGAAGTGATTTATGCTTATTTGCTGGCCATTACGGTCTTTATCTTAGATTTTATTTACGCCCTGGTTGACCCCCGGGTGCGTGTGGGAAGTGGAGGGCCGAAAGCATGAAGAATGTCATTGACAGTATTAAACAATTCCCCTCTGCCATATTTGGCTCGATTATGATCATCCTTCTGGTGGTCTTGGCTATATACGTTGTGTTTGCCATCCCCTATGACCAGGCGATTTATGAATGGCGGGGAAGTGAAGAAATCCAGGGAACTGCGCCAAAAAATGCTCGCCCGGTTTATGTTAACTGGTTCAGATCTAAAAAACTTTCAGAAACGATTTTAATGGATAGCACCAACCCGGAAGATGGTGTGACAAAAACACGCAATGAAGTTGCGGATAATATGTGGGATATCCAGATGGTGTTTGAATTTGATTACCCATATGATAGTTTCCCACAAGAACTTCAGGTGATACTAGCTGCAAAATATAAGGGTAAAGCGCCTTTTGTTACCCTGACCTGGTTTACACCAGATGGGGAAAAATTTAAAGTTGGCGATGTCACTGCCAAGCAACATGAAGTCGTCCGTTTCGATTTGCAGGATAAATTAGTCCGCAAACTCGATGGACTCCTCCCCCGAATTGGTCTCCTGAGAGTTCCGGATGTCGAACCTTATGTTGTGCAAAAAGGCACCTATGAACTGCACGTAGATACAATCGTTTTCGAAGAAGAATCTGATATCGAAGCCAAATTTGTCAGCTTTGGACAGGTGCATGGGTTGGCAGGAACGGACCACCGCCGCCGCGACCTGATGCTCCCATTGTTATGGGGTGCGCCGATTGCACTCTCTTTTGGTTTTTTAGCAGCCATCGGGACAACGTTCACCACCATGTTTATTGCCGCGATCGGGGTGTGGTTTGGCGGATTGACAGATGAGATTATCCAACGCATCACCGAGATTTATATGCTTTTGCCTTTTTTACCAATTTTGATCATGGTGGGCGTTTTCTACAGTCGCAGTATCTGGACGATGCTATGGGTGGTGATTCTTATCAGCCTGTTCGGCGCCGGAATTAAAAATTTCCGCGCCATCTTTCTGCAGATAAAAGAAGCAGCCTATATTGAGGCAGCTCGATCTTATGGTGCTGGAAACTGGCGCATCATTTACCGATACCTGGTGCCTCGCATCATCCCCATCTTGATCCCCGGATTAGTCAGCGCCATTCCATCCTACGTGTTTTTGGAAGCTTCATTGGCGGTGCTGGGTTTAGGAGACCCAATTTTGCCCACCTGGGGTAAGGTGATCAATGATGCTCAGATGCAAGGAGCGCTTTACAATGGCTATTATTACTGGGTCATCCAACCAGCAGTCTTACTGATGATCACGGGATTAAGTTTTGCGATGATCGGTTTTGCACTGGACCGTATCTTCAACCCTAAATTGAGGGAGGTATAAAACCAATGTCAGGTGATACATTATTAAGTGTAAGAGATTTAAAATTATTTTTCCGCACCACCAGAGGCGTTGTCCGTGCTGTGGATGGCGTGGATTTTGATCTTAGCCGAAACCGTGCGGTGGTAATTGTTGGTGAATCGGGTTGTGGAAAAACTTCGATGGCAAAAGCAATCTTACGCTTGTTGCCGAAAAATGTGGATACCTATTCCGGAAAAATATTATTAAACGACTACGATACCATGACCTTGAAAGACGAGGAATATCGGCTTAAAGTACGCTGGGTGAAGATGTCGATGGTTCCGCAAGCTGCCATGAACTCCCTCAATCCAGTGTTAAAAGTAGGTGACCAGGTTGCTGAACCGGCCATAATCCACAACAATATGAGTAAAGAAGTAGCCTTAGAACAGGCTAAGACGATGTTCCAGCACGTAGGCGTCCCCAATGATTTTCTCAATCGCTATGCTTTCGAACTGAGCGGTGGGATGCGTCAACGTGTAGCGATTGCCATGTCGTTGGTTTCCCTGCCAGAGCTTATCATTTTGGATGAACCCACCTCAGCTTTGGATGTCTTAACGCAGGCAAATATTTTTAATGTGCTCAAGAAGATTAAACAGGATTTGGGCATGAGTTTCATCCTCATCACCCACGATATTGCCACTTCCAGTGAATTGGCGGATGATGTGGCTGTGATGTACGCTGGTCAGATTGTAGAAACCGGGGATGCTCATCGCTTCTTTTCTGCACCGCTGCATCCTTACTCCATTAAGTTAATGAACAGTGTCCCGCGACTGAGGGCCCGTCAGGAACCCGATTTCATCGTTGGTCAGCCGCCCAGCTTGCTCAATCCACCAACGAGCTGCCGTTTTTATGATCGCTGCCCATCTCGGTTTGAAGCCTGTGTCGAAGATCCGCCGACCGTTAATATTGAAGGCCGAACGGTAAAATGCTGGTTACATGTGAAATAAGGAGTAACAATGACAAGTGATAATACATTGATAGAATCACATGAAGCCCCGGTGGGAAGGGCAATTAAGACGCGAAAAGATGATGTTTTACTTTCAGTACAGGACTTGAAAGTATGGTTTGAGCTTCGTAAGTTTGGTTTTGGCATTTCTGGCCATGTGCACGCGGTTGACGGTGTTAGTTTTGACCTGCACTATGGTGAAACGATTGCGATTGTGGGTGAAAGCGGTTGTGGCAAAACCACACTGATGAAAAGCATCCTTGGGCTCTATCAACCAACAGCTGGTGATATTTTATTTGAAGGTGTGAGCCTGAAATCGCTAAGCCCTTCTGAAATGCGTGCCTTCCGATCAAACGTCGGTTATGTGCAGCAAGACCCCTATGGTGCTCTGCCGCCTTTTATGAACGTTCAAACGATCCTTGCAGAGCCAATGATTATCAACGGGATCACCAGCAAAGCAGAACGGCGAGATCGAATATTCCAGGCGATGGAAGAAGTAAAAATGAGTCCACCGGGTGACTTTCTGGAGAAGTTTCCTCACATGCTCAGCGGCGGTCAGCAACAGCGGATTGTGCTGGCGCGTGCCATGTTGCTTGAACCCAAGCTAATCGTCGCCGATGAACCCGTATCAATGCTGGATGCTTCTGTAAGGGTAGAAATCCTCCGCCTCATGCAGTCTTTGCAGGAGAGGCATCATTTGGCGGTGATTTACATCACCCATGACCTTTCGACGGTGCGCTATTTCTCGGAGCGTGTATTTGTTATGTACGCCGGGCAAACGGTAGAAAAAACGCTGATTGATGCTGTTGTGCATGATCCGCTTCACCCCTATTCGAAGGCTCTGATGGAAGCAACATCGGATCCCGATGCTGATAATGCAACCCGTTTTCGCGACGTCCCGCCGGGCGAACCACCCAGTTTGGTCAATCCCCCAACCGGATGTCGTTTCCATCCTCGCTGCCCCTATATCATCCATGGACTGTGTGAGGTTCAAGAACCACCAGACTTTATTCCTAAACCAGATCAGATAGTAGCTTGCTGGTTGTACCGATGATTTTAAAATGGCCACCCTGGAAGACGATTTTATTAGGCGGGTCAATGATGCTGGTGAGCGTGATCCTGCCTTTGTTGATGGTATTGCAGATCTTGCGCTCCACCTTTTTTCTAAATTTCCTGTCCTACGGACTGTCGGTGGCCGGTATGTTGATCGGTTTCATCGGGATTGTCACCATGGTAAAAATTCGACGAACAGAACAAAAATTTAAAGATCGTTATAAGTGAGATAAGTGGTTGTTTACTACGAGGTTGTTTTTCGCCGAAAAACAACCTCGTTTTTATTTTAAATAATTGTTGGGGTCGATTTGCTGCGCCTTCATGGATTAGGTCACCAATGTGAGGGGTGTAGACTTCCACAAAAAATGTGTTAGAATCATGTCTATCATTCTGGGGCATGGTGCAACGGCAGCACACCGGACTTTGAATCCGTTGATCCAGGTTCGAATCCTGGTGCCCCGGCCATCTTGAACCAAAACTTTGACTAATCAAGAAACTGACCCCGTACGACATCTCACGAGCAAGGCTAACTGGAATTTCGATTGCCTTTCTCGTGGGTTTGTCTTTAACCGAAGGCTGCATTCGTTAATTATCCAATTAATCTTTGGAATGAATAAGGATAGATCATTATGACCTTAGCATCCATCATTCTTGCCGCCGGTGCGGGTACCCGCATGCGGTCCAAGCTCCCTAAGGTATTACATCCTTTAGCTGGAAAACCCTTGATCTGGTTTTCTCTTAACGCCGTTAGGAATTTAGTTGCTCAACCCCCAGTAGTTGTGGTTGGGCATGGCGCTGAAGCGGTGAAAAATGAGGTTGGGGATGCCGCTGTGTATGCATTCCAGGCAGAGCAGCTGGGAACTGGACATGCGGTGATGGTGGCACAGCCTTTGTTAGAAACAAGTGCCGATAAAATTTTAGTTACTTTCGCCGATATGCCGTTATTGCGGGAAGAAACCTTAAGGCAATTGGTGGATTTGCATACTTCTTCAAACAGCCCGGTGACGATGACCAGCTTTATTGGGGAGGAAGCTCGCGGATTTGGTCGGGTCATCAGAGATGCACAGGGGCATGTTGCTGCCATTGTTGAGCAGGCAGATGCTACAGCCGAACAGCTAGCAGTTCGTGAATATAATGTGAGCGCCTATTGTTTTGAAGCTAAATGGCTCTGGTCGGCACTCGAACGGATTCCTGTTTCACCCAAGGGTGAATATTACCTGACCGATGTGGTCGGTCTGGCTGTTGCGGAAGGCTTTTCAGTACAATCGTTAGTAATGGAAGATCCGGATGAAGCCATTGGATTGAATAATCGCATTCACTTAGCCGAAGCCGAAAAGATAATGCGAAAACGGATTAATGAAAATTGGATGCTGTCGGGTGTGACCATTCTGGACCCTGAACATACGTATATCGAAGCAGGTGTACAAATAGGTCAGGATACTGTTATTCTCCCCAACACATATTTGCGTGGCGATACCGTCATTGGTGAGGATTGCCAAATTGGGCCCGACACAATAATCAGTGATTCAACTATTGGTAATCATGTTCATTTGTTGGCTTCGGTGTTAGAGAAAGCAGAGGTTCGCGATCGTGTCACTATGGGGCCTTATTGCCACCTTCGAAAGGGCGCTGTCCTTGACGAAGATGTGCATTTAGGAAATTTTGGTGAGGTTAAAGAATCTTACCTTGGGGCTGGAACAAGAATGGGGCATTTTTCTTATATCGGTGATGCAAAAATTGGGAAAAATGTTAATATCGGGGCAGGCACAATCACCTGTAATTATGATGGAAAAGTAAAAAATCCGACTGAAATTGGTGACGAAGTATTTATCGGAAGTGACACCATGTTGGTGGCGCCTGTGAAGATCGGAGATCGAAGTATCACCGGAGCCGGTGCGGTGGTAACCAGAGATATCCCTGAAGATTCCCTGGCAATAGGTGTGCCAGCGAAAGTCATCCGGAAATTGAAGAAAAAAGGCGAATAATCGGGTGTTGTGGATTTTCTTATCTGTTAGTTTTTTACTGAATATGCTGGTTGTGGCAATTAAAGCCAGTTATACCCATGCCAGATTACCGTACTTGCTCAACTTGCGCGAAGACCGAGAAGCTACGATTGAATCGATTGTGCGTTTGATTGAAGAACCACGTTTGCGGGTGGCAATATATTTAGCTCAAACCTTGCTGCATTTTGCCCTGGCGGGATTTTTTGTAACCCTTGTGTTATCTTTCTACCCTAACCTTAATGTTGGGATGCTGGCGCTCTATTTAATCATTGGCATGATGCTGATCGCTCTGCTTGAATATTTATTAAAATCCAGAATCTTACTGGCTACGGAAGAAAATGCAATTCACTTGCGGTTTCCTGCTGTTGTGCTGAATGCTGTCTTTTCACCCCTCTCATCGTTGATTTTGGCAATCCTTGGGCCAAATGCCAAACGCCTTACCCTGGCATCGATGACGGAAGAAGACCTGAAAAACTGGGTTGAAGTGGGTCAACATGAAGGCTCGTTGGAAAAGGGCGAGCGGGAAATGATCTACTCGATCTTTCAATTTGGCGATACTTTAGCCAGGGAGATCATGGTGCCGCGCATTGATGTGATTATGCTCGATATTCACAGCACCCTGGGGGAAGCCCGGACGGCTTTTATTGAAGGCGGGCATTCACGGGTACCCGTCTATGAAGAAACTGTGGACAACGTTATTGGCTTGTTATACGCTAAGGATCTGCTGGGTTTGCAGCAAGATGGCGACCTGATTGCCGACCATCGCGAATTGCTCCGTTTGGCCTACTTTGTGCCCGAATCGAAAAAGGTCGATGAGGTCCTGGCTGAGATGCAATCGCGCAGTATGCACATGGCAATTGTGGTGGACGAGTACGGTGGGGTGGCTGGCGTGGTCACTTTAGAGGATATTGTCGAAGAAATTATTGGCGAAATTCGGGATGAATACGACGAAAGCGAAGAGCTGCCTTATGAACAGGTTGGCGAAAACGAGTACATCTTCCAGGGACGTGTGGATTTGGACATTTTTAATGAAGTGATGGAAACAAATATCGCCACGGACAACGCGGACACCATCGGAGGCTTTATTTATGGCGAAATCGGCGATGTGCCTACGGGTGGCGAAGAATTACACCTGTATGATCTGATACTGATTGTCGAACAGGTGGATGGCCGCAGGATTGTCAAGGTGCGGGCGAAAAAAGAAGCATTTTCGAATGCCAAAAAGGAACAAAACGATGTTAACGGATGAAATTCGCGCAACACTCATTCAAAAAGCGCAAGAAGCCTGTCAAAGCGCTTATGCGCCTTATTCGAAGTATCCCGTTGGCGCAGCGCTTCTGACCAACAGTGGAAAAATTTTTACCGGAATTAATATTGAAAATGCTGTTTACCCCCTTACTGTTTGCGGGGAACGGGTGGCTGTATTCAAAGCAGTTTCTGAAGGAGAACGGTCTTTTAAAGCGATAGCCGTTGTAACAAAAAATGGTGGTACACCCTGTGGAGCCTGTCGGCAGGTGATGGCAGAATTTGGGTTGGATACCGTAGTTCTAATTGCAGATTTGAAGGGAAACCTGATGCATGAATTGACGGTGGCAGACCTCTTGCCACATGCTTTTGGACCAACCGATTTGGAAACAACCCAAAAAGAATGAGAAAAACATTGTCAAACGAAGTGCGTTTTCGTGATGATAAGCCTCACTTTTCATTTTTATTATCAGGTTATGTGTAATGGCCAGAGAGAGTCGCACTTATCAGGCTCAGGCCATTGTCCTGGGGCATATTGATTTTGGCGAAGCGGATCGAATATTAAAAATCTTCACCTTAGAGAAAGGTAAAATATCTGCTATTGCTAAGGGGGTCCGCAAAATCAGTTCCCGGAAATCCGGCCATTTAGAGCCGTTTACCCAAGTTCACTTATTTCTTGCCAAAGGGCGTGACCTGGATATCATCACCCAGGCTGAAGCGCAAAAGCCGAGGTTTGATCTGCGGGCGGATTTATGCCGGATGTCCCTGGCCTCATATGTTGTTGAATTGTTGGACCGCTTCACCTACGACGAAGGATCAAACCCAGGTCTGTACCGCTTAATTTCACAGACGCTGGACCGTTTAGAATCACTGGAAAATTTTGAAACCGCTGTCCGCTATTATGAAATTCGGCTTTTGGACCTGTTGGGATATCGCCCGCAATTATTTCAATGTATTGATTGTGATGCTCTTATTCAACCGCAAAATCAATACTTCTCACCTTTGGCCGGTGGTGTGGCATGCCCGACTTGCGGTCGAGGCCGAAAAGAAGCCTGGCCCATCGAAAAAGATGTCTTGCGCTATTTGCGCCATTTTCAACGATCGGAATGGCGTGCTATTGCCTCTGTTGTGATTCCAGATGGTATCAACCGGGGCATGGCTTCTTTGGCGGAGGCTTATTTTTCTTATTTACTGGAAAGTCATTTGAACACGCCAGAATTTATGCGTAAGATCAGGGGGTTTTCGCAAAATAGCGAATAAAACCAAAAGACTTCCTATTTTCCGCTATTTTCGATTGAAACGCCAGTTATGGTTTCTGTGCGCTATTATACGCATCTGAATTGATACTTCTTTACAATGGTATAATAACGGGGTTAAATTGAATATTATCAATCATTTCTCACGGTTGAATAAAAAAACACTGGGATTGGACAAGTTATGAAAGAATCAGTTCATTTTCAATCGATCATAATGCGGTTACAAAAATTTTGGGCAGATCGCGGCTGTTTGATCTGGCAACCTTATTACACCCAGGTGGGAGCGGGGACCATGAACCCAGCCACCTTTTTGCGGGTTTTGGGTCCTGAGCCATGGAATGTAGCCTATGTAGAACCTTCCATCCGTCCTGATGATGCCCGTTATGGCGATAATCCCAACCGGTTGCAACAATTTTATCAATATCAGGTAATCCTCAAGCCCGACCCTGGCAATCCGCAAGAAACCTATCTGGAATCGCTGCAGGCTATTGGGATTGATCCTGCCCGTCATGACATTCGTTTTGTTGAAGACAATTGGCAGCAACCGGCGATTGGCGCCTGGGGATTGGGTTGGGAAGTGTGGCTGGATGGTGTTGAAATCACCCAGTTCACCTATTTTCAACAATGCGGCGGTGTTGATCTTGACCCTGTCTCGGTGGAAATCACGTATGGGTTGGAACGCATTGCCATGACCTTGCAGGGCGTCCGCCATTTTAAAGATATTCAATGGAATTCCGATAGAACGAACGGTGATGTTAATCTGATGGGGGAGCGTGAACACAGTGCCTATTATTTTGAAGTGGCAGATGTTGATAGCATGCGCAAAATGTACGATCTATTCGAAAGCGAGGCTAATCGGGCGATTGATGCCGGATTGGTCCTTCCTGCTCATGATTATGTGCTCAAAACATCCCATACGTTTAATATCCTCGATACCCGCGGCGCCGTGGGTGTGACCGAACGCCAGACTTTGTTCAGCAGAACTCGAGAACTGGCGCGGCGGGTGGCTGAGGCGTATCTTCAACAACGCAAACAGGATGGTTTCCCCTGGTTGGACAAATCAGCGGTTAAAGCAGAGCCTGAGGCAGTAAACGGGGTGGAGATCACCACGGATACCGCACCGTTTTTAATGGAAATTGGGACTGAGGAACTTCCAGCGGGGGACCTGACCAGCGCCCTGATGCAACTTGAAGAAAGCGTTCCGGCCATGCTTGATAACTTGCGGTTAGAACATGGTAATGTGCGAGTTATGGGAACGCCGAGGCGCCTGGTTGTTCTGATAGAAGACCTGAAAGCACGCCAGAGTGATCGCGAACTGGTGATTAAAGGCCCCCCAGCAGACCGGGCGTTTGATGCCGATGGTAACCCAACTCAGGTTGCGGAAGGCTTTGCCCGCAGCAAAGGGATTGATGTTCAACAACTAAAAATTACAGAGATTGACGGTGGTCGGTATGCAATGGCAGAAATTCGAGAGCATGGTGCGCCAGCATATCAGGTTTTAGAAGAGGCATTGGAAAAACTGATAGCAGGTATCCGCTTTACGAAATCCATGCGCTGGAATGAATCTGGAGTGTCTTTTTCGCGCCCCATTCGTTGGTTATTAGCCTTGCATGGAAATACAGTGGTGCCCTTTAACTTCGCCGGGAATACCAGCGGGCGGGCTACACGCGGCTTGCGGTTTGCATCGGAAGGTGAATTCCCGGTTGAATCCCCTCAAGATTATCTGGATAAGATGGCAAGCCAGGGCATTATTTTGGACCCAAAAGCTCGAGAAACTGAGATCCGCCGGCAAGCTCAAGCGTTGGCAGCAGAGGTTGGTGGAAAAATTGAGGCTGATCCAGATATAATCCTTGAAGTAACCCAGATGGTGGAAAAGCCGCAGGCATTACGCGGTGAGTTCGACCAGGAATTCCTAAAGACTTTACCCCGCGAAGTTTTAACAACTGTGATGAAAAAACATCAACGGTATTTCGTGGTAGAAGATGAAGAAGGCAAGCTACTCCCCTATTTTATTGCTGTCAGCAATGGTATTGAAGATCACCTTGAGATCGTTGCCGATGGAAACCAGCAAGTGATCCTGGCGCGTTTCGACGATGCCAAATTCTTTATCCAAAAAGACCTTGAACACCCCCTGGATACATTTGTGGAAAAGTTAAAAACTCTCACCTTCCAGGCAAAACTGGGCTCATTTCTAGATAAAACCAAACGCCTGTTGGAATTGGCTTTTTTACTGGGAGAAAAATTGGAATTGTCTCCTTCTGAACTGGAGACTACCCGGCGTGCAGCCTGGCTTTCAAAATCAGATTTGGCAACGAATATGGTGGTTGAAATGACTTCCTTGCAAGGGGTAATGGGCCGTTATTATGCGGTCCACAGTGGTGAAACGCCAGCCGTTGCTGAAGCAATTTTTGAACATTATTTACCCCGGTTTGAAGAAGATCTCCAACCTGCTTCAAAACCTGGGCTCGTGGTTGGTTTAGCCGACCGTCTGGATAGTTTGATCGGTTTGTTTGCTGTCAAATTACCGCCTTCCGGCACGAAAGACCCCTTTGCTCAGCGAAGGGCAGCACTGGGCATTTGTCAGAATTTGATTAAGTGGCAGCAACCCTTTGATCTGCGCTGGGGTTTGGAAATGGCAGCGAAAGGCCAGCCGGTTACGGTGGCTGAAGGAGACCTGCAGGATTGTTTGGAATTTATACAGCGCCGCTTGCAAGTTATGCTGCTGGAGTTGGGGCATCCATATGATGTGGTTGAAGCCGTATTAGCTGAAAAAGGCACCGATCCTTTTGCATCTTTGCAAGCGGTAGAAGCACTCAGCGCCTGGGTTTCTCGCGACGATTGGATGAACATTTTGCCGGCATTCAGTCGTTGTGTGCGAATTATTCGGGATAATAAAGAAACGTTTGTTGTTGATCCATCACTTTTCGAAACAGAATCTGAACAGGAGTTGTTTGCTACTATCAGACAGGCGGAAGAAAAATTACACGGTTCACGATCGGTTGATGTTTTCTTGCAAGCTGTTTACGATCTCGCTCCCCGTATAAATCGTTTTTTTGATGAGGTGCTGGTCATGGCAGATGATGATCGCATCCGCCAGAATCGGTTAGCGCTAATGCAACGTATTGCTGGCTTGGCAAAAGGCATTGCTGATCTCAGCTATCTGGAAGGGTTTTAAAAAAGCAGTATGCCTTGTTTGCCCAGATGGCAGGGATGAGGAACGATTAATCAGCCATCGGATATAAAACGGCAGTTTTGTAAATTAATTCTGTTCACCACAAACTACCCTCTAACAATAATTTTGTATGAGGCTGTATAATTCTAAGTATTAGATTGGAGGTCCTATGGAAATTACCTGGCACGGACATTCTTGTTTCAGAATCAGTGAGCGCGGCATGGCATCTGTGGTAACAGATCCTTATGATCCGGCAGTGGTTGGTATCGATCCTGGAAAATTACGTGCTGATGTTGTTACAGTGAGTTGTGACGATCCAGCTCATAATTACGTAAATGGAATTCGAGGTAAAGCTTTTGAAATTACCGGACCTGGCGAGTACGAAATAGGGGGTGTGTTCATCACTGGCGTCCGGATAAACGGACATAAGCGGAAAACATCCGCTGAATCTATTCGTAATACCGTATACCTGATCGATTATAGCGGCTTAACGATCGTTCATCTGGGCGAGTTGAATAGCGTGCCCAGCCAGACGGAGATTGAGGATTTGGGTGAGGTGAACATTGCCCTCGTTCCGATTGGTGGAGGCAGCAGTCTGAACGCTGCCAAGGCTGCCGAAGTGATCAGCTTGCTCGAACCAAGTATTGTGATTCCCATGCACTATGGGATGAGTAAATCGTTAATCAAACTGGAACCGCTTTCAAAATTCCTCAAGGAGATGGGATTGACAACGGTTGAAACCGAAGAATCAATCAAAGTCCAAAGCCAGGTTTCATTGCCGGAAGAAATTCGGGTAATGGTACTCGATTTAAGCCTTTAACCAGGTCAATAGCAGGGAAGCACAAGGAGTTTGCCATGAATGTGAAAGTCATCATGTCCTGGGATATAAAAGAAGGTCAGGAGCAAGAATATTTTGAGTTTGTTGTGCGGAATTTTATGCCCGGTGTTCAAAAACTGGGTATGGCCCTCAGTGACGCCTGGGTAACCATCTATGGAGATCACCCCCAGATTTTGGTTGGTGCAGTTGTACCAGGTTTGGAAAAAGCGCAAAATATTATTAACTCTGAGGACTGGCAAGCCCTGAACCAACATTTGTTGGATTATGTAAAAAACTACCAATTAAAACTGGCGCCTTTGGGAGGAGGCTTTCAATTCTGATGAACTTTGCCAAGGTTTTATTGGAATGGTATAGAAAGAACGCCAGGGTTTTGCCCTGGCGTTTTGATGTTTCCGCTTATAAAACCTGGATTTCGGAAATCATGCTGCAACAGACTCAAGTAGAGACGGTGATCCCTTATTTCAATCGTTGGCTGGATCAATTTCCGGACATTAAAACCCTGGCTGCTGCTGATGAACAAACTGTCTTATCAGTTTGGGAGGGCTTGGGATATTACAGCCGGGCACGCAATCTTCATCGGGCGGCACAACAAATAATGAGCAAATTTAATGGACAATTGCCCCGCACCGTTGAGGATTTGAAGAGTTTGCCTGGAATAGGAGCATATACAGCAGGCGCTATTGCATCAATTGCTTTTGGCGAAGATGTGCCGGCGGTTGATGCGAATGTACGTCGGGTACTGGCGCGATATTTTAATGTCAGTTTACCAGCACGAAGCACTCGAGGAGAGGGGCAGCTTTGGCAATTAGCACAGGCACACCTGCCACCAGGCCAGGCGGGGGATTACAACCAGGCGTTAATGGACCTGGGAGCGTTGATCTGTACGCCTAAAAATCCACTTTGCAGCCAGTGCCCAATTTCCGATGGA
>Ga0255346_1002987_pt1 | contig 20444 bp, 19 predicted proteins | sample wastewater_treat_FD_194410 | JGI IMG/M metagenome (GOLD analysis project Ga0255346, IMG submission 194410) | Wastewater microbial communities from Lulu Island WWTP, Vancouver, Canada - plant22 | ecosystem: Engineered > WWTP > Wastewater > Unclassified | place: Canada: Vancouver, British Columbia... | reverse complement strand
TTGGCTCCTTAGCATCTCTCGGTCTAAAAATAATTGCCGGGATTTCTTTCAGCTTAACTTTTTCCTCTATTATGTAATTTGATTTTATAAAATCAGCCATAAATTCTCCTTGTATATTATATTGTCCCGCAAAATTCTTTCACTAGAAAAAGATGCAGCATATTCTATTCATCATCGAAATAATTAAACTCATTATTATTATTTGCATAGAATTTTGATTCATTATAATAAATATTTAATTTCTTTAAATTTGCAGTCCACAAATAGATTACAAACGGTATAAACAAAAACATCAGCGGTTGAATGTTTGACATTAATATAAAATCGAAAATTCCGTGCATAATAGCCGGTACCGTTAATGATTTTTTGAAGAAGTAACGGTGTTCTTCCGGTGTTGAGGAAAACTTAGCCAGTGAAAGATAATACCCCATTGTTACAGCAAACAACATGTGTGCCGGAACCGAAATAATTGCTCTGTAATAACCCACTGATTCAACGTCCGAGAACAGGAATACAACATACATTATATTTTCAAAAGTTGCAAAACCCAGGGCTGACATTACGCAGTATACTATTCCATCCAGCTTTTCATTAAAAACAGGATTAAAATACACATACTTCAGCACAACTTTTCTTTTTATGTATTCTTCCGTTAAACCGGCAACAATAAATGCCGTGTAGGCAGCTCCCAAAATACCTCCAAATATATTGAAGAATAATAAGAAGTTCTCAATAAGTATTGCCGGAATAACATAAAGAGCTCCAAGAACAAACACCTTTAATAACATGCTTATAGGCTCTCTATCGTGTCTGTCAAACCAATAAAAAGTCAATGCCAATGCTATGCCCGGAGTTATTGCTGTAACAAATAAATTTAATTTCACAACAAGATTTACCTCCACTCTTCTTCATTAAATCCAACTATATCATACTTTGTAAACTATCAGTATCCATATCTTGAGCTATTAATGTGATTTTAAGGACTTTCCCTAAGAATTGAATTAATGGGATAAAAACTTATCAATACCATTTTAATTGTTATATATTATATAGCAAAATTTAACAATCTTCAACATTTATATTATTGTTATAATTGAGAAAACAAAAATCTCCCGAATTAACTTCGGGAAATCTTTGTTTATAAATATAATTTGCTCATTATTGTTAGTTCATGCTATGATTATATTTAATTCAATGACTTAATCTCCTCTTTAAGTTCAAGCCGCAGTTGTTCCATCTGTTTGCGCCACAAAACAAGATCCTGTGCCTTTGCTTTTTTACCGTTTAAGATAACAGCCTTACAATTTTGAATCACAGGCAGCTCTGCTGCCGCTATTTTGCGGCATGCTTCTACTAAATAGTATAGTGTTCCTTCCGGTATGATAAGGGCACCATATTGATCACAAAATATTATATCTCCCGGATAAATTTTGGTTCCAAAAATATTAACGGAACAATCGAAATCAACCAAGCGAATATTAGCATGGGAAACCATTTTACAGCTTGCGTAAAAAGCTTTTTTTAATATACATGATATTTCATATACCTTTCTATAAGCATTGTAATATTTCAATGGTCTTGTATTGGAGTTAATAGCAAGAACTTCGTCACTTTCTAGAAATAGATCTAGTTTGTTCGCATCAACTACTACCTTTGTTTTTAATCCATGCTTTCGAAACTGTATACCTGTATCGCTTGCACCTGTGAGATCATCTGCTATTATCGCTATAGAACGCATTTATTGGCTCCTTTCAGTATGTCTTTTAGATTTCATTTCTATAATGTGTTATAGTTTGTAATTCATCTCACAATTAATATGTATGATACTTACAAATCTTTTATTGTTATGAAACAAATGGACGTCAGGTTGCGCAAGAATTGTCACTCTGAGCAAAACGAACAAGTCTCAAACGTCTCTAAATGCAGATTCTACACTGCGTTCAGAATGTCAAAAGTGTCTTGCGCAGTCTGACGTGTGGGGGACTGTCATTTAACAAATATCTTTTATTTACTAATAAACTTGCAAAACCTATGCCATATTTTAGATATAAAAAGCAACTGCCATAAAAATGAGCAATTGCTTATTCAAATTGAATTTATTCTTTTTATATTCATTACTTCCGAAACAAATAAATTAATTATTTTTCAATATGAAATTAACAAATTCTATATATATATGTTATTACAGCTAACAGCACTCCACAATACACATATTTCATTATGAAATAAATTTCAATCTGACATATTCCATTTTTTAAGTCTTCGCCATAATGTGGTCTGACTTATACCAAGTAAATTACAAGCCTTCTCTTTGTCTTGATTTGTAAGGTTTAAGGTAATGGAAATAATCTCCTTCTCCATATCCTCTAAAGTACCTTTTAATTCTACTTTTTTGTCTTTATAAACTTTTTCGCTCAGTATCTTTTGATTTTCCAGTTTTCTCATTTCATCGATATCCTCTAGTTGAACTACTGCACCATCTTTTAAAGCTACAATCCTTTCAAGAATATTTTCAAGCTCCCTTACATTCCCTGGCCAATCGTAGGAGCAAAATTTACTTAGTACCTTATCACTAAAGATTGGTCTAGGTTTATAGGTCCTTTTACATATTTTCTTAAGCAATTCGTCTATTAATAACGGTATATCATCCAACCTTTCCCGCAAAGGGGGCAATGACATCCTAAGTACATTCAACCTATAATACAAATCCTGTCGAAACAGACCTTTGGATACAGATTCCTCTAAATTGCGATGAGTAGCAGCGATAATTCGAACATTAACCGGTATTACTGTGTCTCCTCCCACTCTAATAATGGCTTTTTCCTGAAGAACTCGTAATAAACGTGCCTGTAATTTAATTGAAAGTTCACCGATTTCATCCAGAAATAAAGTACCTTCATGAGCCAACTCAAATAACCCTTTTTTACCTCCTCGTCTTGCCCCCGTAAAAGCACCTTCTTCATACCCAAATAATTCACTTTCCAAAAGGTTCTCAGGAACGGAAGCACAATTAATAGCAACAAATAACCCATTTCTTCGATTACTGTCATTATGTATACTTTGTGCAAACATTTCTTTTCCTGTACCGGTCTCCCCTGTAATCACTACCGTTGTATCAGCCTTGGAAAATTGCTTAGCTTGCTTAATAACTTTTTTCATAATAGGACTATCCGTTAAAATATCTTCAAAAGTATATTGCGCAACATGTCCTTTTAAATAGAGCTCCCTCCTTACTCTTGTTTCAATGGCTTGAAAATGACTTGCTTCTTGAAAAGTTATTACTGTTCCTTCAATTACGTTATTTATATTTAAAGGAATTAAATTATGGACTATCATCCTATTGCCCACCCTGTGAGGTTCACCCAACAATGGTTTGCCCTTTTCTTGTACTCTCCCTAAGGCAATGCTCGGCAATACATGATCGGCTGTTTGTCCAATCATTGCAGTTTTATTTTTACCTAAGATTTTTTCTGCGGCAGGATTTACCAATGAAACAATACCCTCAGAATCGGTCGCTATAATCCCTTCATATGTAAAGTCTAATATTGCCTTAAACTGTTCAGCCCTTGTCTTTTCTTTTCGACGAACTGATGCCAGTTCTTGCGCCTCTCTTAATGCCATACTTACGGATTCTTTACCCGAGTACACAAGAATTGATTTCAATCCTTGTTTTTTGCTATAGCGAACAGAAACCGCATCACCAACTATTACCTGTATATTATCTTTTTTTGCCTTTTCAATAACATCCAATACTTCGGATTCGTCTTTTATTTCAAGCTCTTTAATTCTGACGTCTAAAATTTCACCCAGACTTTCACACCCATATATAACATTTTTAAATCCTATTATTCCAATAGAATTTCCAATCTTTTTTGCACTTGCAACAGCCCTTATTATATCATAGGGACTTACCATGATTTCTATGACTGGTTCACCCACTTTTTCCATAATAGCCGTAGCAGTACCGCCTCTGCTTATAATTATTTCTGCGCCGCTTTTAACAAATTTCTTTGCTAATTTTACCCCTTCCTCCAAATCACCAACAGCTATATCAGCTTTTATTTCAAGTTCATCACATACCTGTTTTGCCATTTCCGCCAATTCTGGATAGGGTGCAATTATAGCTAATTCTGATGACAATTTAACATCTCCCTTTCTTCAGTTAAAAATCTAAAAATGGATTATATCCTTCGTTTCAATTAGAATGATACTAAGGATAATTTATATCTTTATCAAATATCCTCCAAGCAAAGTTGCTGTGTCCGGACTGCAGGTTGTAAATATTACTTGATGTTTATTTGCAAACCGGCTGATGAGTTTCACGGCTGTGTCTTTTCTGTTTGGGTCTAAGTCTACCAAACAATCATCAAGTATTAAAAATCCCTTGTTGTCTCCCAATATATACTCTGCAATGGCAAGTCTTAAGGCTAATGCAACACAATCGTATGTTCCTGAAGACAAAAGACTAAGGGGCATTTCTACCTCGTTTTCATTTTTTAGCTTTAAATTAAAATCATCGTCTATATCTGTGGCTTTATAGCTGCCGTTTGTAAGCAAATTCAAGTAATTGGAAAAAGCAGTAATTACCGGAATAAATGATTGCTCATCCATTTTTAGCTTGATGTTTTCAAAGTTTTCCTTAATCTTTAACAGTCTTTTCCCTTTTTCCAGTCTTTTTTCAAACAGTCTTTCTGCTTGTTTCAGCGACTCAGACAGTTCTTCATATGTTGATTCCGGTAATTCTTTTTCAAGCCGGTAATATTCTTCTTTTAGACTTGCCAAAGTATTTATTAAATAACCGTATTTATTCCTGATTTCAGTTAAAATTCTTCTGAATTCATCTGTGGATTTATATTCGGGTGGTAGCTCTGCCAACTTATCCAAATTTGTTTTAATTCCGTTTTGTTTTAATTTTATCTCTATGATTTTATTAAACAAACCGTCTAAATTTTTATATTCTTCTGCCCATTTGTCAATATTGCTCTCCAGCAATTTCTTTTCTGAAATCAGCTCTATTTTTTCGGCATTTATGGAAGTCATTTCGGACTCAACAATAGCAGTGTTTCGAACAAGCGACAAGTCTCCCAATTCTCTTATCCTGTCTTTTAATTCTTCATAGGTTAATTCTCCAAGATATTGGTTTTTCTGCATAATGCATGATTCCAAAGTCCTGTTTAAGCTGTCCAATTTTTCCTTGTTGAGTTTTGCTTCTTCAAGATTTTTTACTTCCAGTGTTTTTAAAAGCTGCTCGTAATTTTTCTTAAAATTCTCATATTGAATTCTTATTTCATTAAAATCGATGTTTCCTGATTTAATTTCTATATCAATAAGGTTTTCGGACTGAAGCTTCATAAAGCCCTTGGCAGTGAAGCTGTCTCCTGCATTAACTTCTGTCGGCTCTTCTAAATCCTTGGTTACTGTAAGCTTTTTCCCATCTTGAAAATAATTAAGCTTAGCCATAATTACTCCTGCCTTCATCATGGCTTCTGCTTTATTCATGCCGTTGTAATTTGTTTCAAGGGCTTTTATATCTTCTTTTGTAACCGTTTTTATTCCGGATATCTGTGCCTTGAGCTCTTTTATTCTAGCATTTATCTCATCAACATTAGCTAAATTCTTTTCAAGTATATTTTTTTCTTCCGCTTTTTTTGATAATTCCTTTTCTTCTTCAAGTTTTTTATATTTTTCATTTAGCCTTGTCAGTTCTGTTATAAGCTGTTTCAATTTTTCTTCGCTTCGAGGCCAATCCCGGTTTATCTTTGAAAGGGCGGATATATCTTTATTAAGCTGCTCAATTTGAGGCTCAAGGATAGACCTTTGGATTACATCGTTTTCTAATTCCTCCATGGATTCTTTCTTGGCCTTTAATTCTTCGATTTTTTCTTCGGTCTTTTTAATCTGTACGCAGATTTCGTTGAATTTCTTTTCAGCCTCTTCTGCCTTAGCCATTTCCAGTTTTATTCTTTCTTTGGCATAGTAGCTCTCCACCACTTTACCAAAACCCACTTTGTACGGATTGTTTATGCCCTTGTTATTTTCAGGATAGTTCCTTTCAATGTCCCATCTCTTTAATAAGGTGTCAATTTCATCTTGAATTTTTTGTCCCAAGCTTTCAAGAGATACTCCGTCAAGCTCCATAATTGTGCTTCTTAACAATGAGCTTATTTCACCTGTTGCTTCTTTATTCTCAACTATCCTGTTAATTGCTTCCTTAAGATAGTATTGCTTTAAAAAGAACACGCTGCTATATGTCCCTTCACCGTAAATGTATACGTCCTTTAAGGAATCATTGATACTTATGTCGCTTTTTATTACAATTTTATTGGGCATAGTCAATTTTGAAGAAGCGTCTGCTCCCCATTCTTTCCTTAATGTATAAATTTCTCCATTATGCTCTAAGTCTATTTCTCCGTCTATGCTGTCCCCTATGGGATAAGGCATAAATTTAGAGTGAAACTCTTTATCCTCTGCTGTTTTCCTGCCAATTCTGCTCGGCTTGAAAAGCACTGAATGAATTCCTTCAACCAAAGTGGATTTTCCTGACTCGTTTGAGCCAAGAATTACATTGAGCCCGTCTTTAAACTCGATTTTTACATCCTTAATGCCTGCAAATCTTCCGGTGGTATATTTTTTAATTATCATTTCTTACCTCCATAATAAGCTCATAAGCAAGCTGCAAGGTGTCTTCGTCATCTGAAAGTGACAAAAGGAGTTCCTGAGGAAATGAACCGTCTGAAAATTCTCTGTGTATTTTTTCAGTTGTTATCTTCATTTTAAAATCCGAATCCTCGACTATTAAGTATATTATATTCTTTTCAATCGAGCCGTAAATTTCCTGCCTATACTGGAACACGTCTTCATCAACACTGCCTTCTAAGGTTATTCGCGCTATGGTTTTTTCCGGTTCATCCTTTATAAGCTCTTCAAGTATTTTATCTAAGTCATCTCTGTCTTCTATCGTGTAAACTTTATCTTTAAATTTATATGTGCCTGTTTGTATTAACTTGGCATTTGTTTTTTTATTGTCATCAACAATAATAATCCAAGCTTGTCCATTGTGTTTGCAGTCCAATCCGTCAGGCTCGGGGGTTCCCGGATTAAATATTTTTTCATTGGTAATCGGTGATTTAAACGGGTATGTAATATGTGTGTGCCCTAATAGCCACAGGTCCATAGGAATATTATTAAGCTCTTTAATCGACATATTGTAGTAGTTCTTATCCAAATCCGGGGACAAACCTTCAAGAGCCCCGTGTGCGATGCCTATATTTACATAATTATCATCAATTTCTTTTTCTTTAATCCACTGAAGGTTATTGGTGCTTGAATGCTTTGAATGGCATGGAGCAGGAAATATAACGGCATTAAGACCGTAATCTTCTAAAGAATAGGCGCACTCTTCGTTTATAATAACAATCTTATCAGAAGCAGCTTTATTAAAGCTATCCCACAGGTCAATCATACCGTTATCGTAATCATGATTGCCGGGTATAACCAACACACATTCTCCTTGAAAATTATTTAATGCAGTTATAACTCGGTCCTTGGTTTTTTTATCTATTCCGGTTATGTTATCAAACAAATCTCCTGCAATGACAAACAGGTTGCATTTTTCCTCGTTTGCAAATTTTATCATGTTATCTAAGACGTCTAATCTTGCTTCCTTAAGGTAGCCTTTTACAGGTTCAGGATAATTATTGAACTTCATTCCGATATGTACATCAGCTGTATGAAAAATTTTAATCATTTTTTCACCTCATTAATATTTCGGGGATGTTTTGGGGATGCTTCTTTTGTTCTCATAGTGACAAAGTACGAGGTATGTTCTATGTTGTTAATATTATATAGCAGAATACTGCAATTATCAACAAGCAGAAAATAAAAAGTCCTTCCTGAAATATTGGTGCCTTATTGGTGCCTGGCACCAAATACATGGCACTAAAAAGTAGGTGCCAAGCACCTGGTTGGCTTTGATGCTTGGCACCTACATTCTTATTCACCTATTTTATAAGTGTAAGGAACCATTTGATTGGAACAAGAGCCATTGCCTTTAATGCGGCGATTTTATTAATTAGGAATTTACTTTTTTCTTCAAAAAGCAATACCCTCATGTACTCTTCATTAACTTTCTCACTTTGACAAAAAACTTTTAAGTTGTAATTCATGTCTTTATTATAATTATAGTCATACTTATACATATCAGTCCTCACTACTGCCAATACATTTCCAACAATTCATTTTTCATATGTGCCTTTCTCACAATAAAGTTAATTTCAATAGAGCAAACTAACCTTAGGTAAATTATGGAGGCTACCCTATTTTTTATTAAGCACATTAACTTTGCATTTCTGACCTGACCATAAAGTTTCTGTTACTTCAAAGTTAATATCCGGATTTAAGCCTCTAATCATACCTTCCATCGGGTCTAAACAGAAGATATTGCATGGACTTTGAGCTCCAATTTTTTTTGCCAATGCACATAGCATGCACTTTGTTGCTTCAGCCTTTAAGCCTTCATTATCGCTGTTAACCGACCAATTTGCACAACCGAATAATTCTGATAGCACTAAAAATACATCTTCCGGTTTATCAATTCCAAATTGCGATGCACGATATTTTCCGGTGTGCATTTGTTCTTCTCTCTTTTCTAAGGCTACCTTTTCAAGTATTCCTTCTTTCCCCATCCTCAAAACAGAGTCTGCCAATGCTCCTGCATAAATTACCTGAAGCATTTTAATTTTTTGTTCTAATTCCATTTTAAACCTCCAAATTTTTTAATAAAAAAACCTTCCATATTTGTTTTCAATACATTAGTGGAAGGTTTTTTGTTTTTGTGACAACTAAATTTATTTTAATAAATAATCTTTCGTAAGTATTATTTCAGAAGCCCTGTAAAAATTTATTCTATTTACTGTCTGCCTTAATTTTTTATATTCCTCATCTAGTTGTATTTCCTTAACCCATTTACTCATTCTGCATTTGCACTTTGAATCAGGATTTTTTAATATGCACTCATCATTTAAAAAGTTACGCAATTTATTACGTGAACGAGATACCATTTTTCTTATGCTGGCTTCATCTTTTTCAAAAATTGCTGCAATATCGGAATAAGGTAACATATTAATATCGCGTAAAATATATGCTAATCTTGATTCATTATCCAAGCAATGCAAAGTTCCCGTCAGGCATTTATCACACATCTCTCTTACCCATAACTGTTTGTCAAAATCCTCATAATCGGGTATTTCTATATCCTCCCCGTGAAAATAGTTGCTGAGAAAATATGTAGAATATTTATGTTCTTCCTTTGCCATTTTCAAAACAATCCTTGAAGTAATCGTATATATCCAAGTGGAAATTTTGGATTCGCCACGAAATGTCTTAAGACTTTTATTAACCTCCAACCAAACCTCTTGGGCGGCATCGTCTGCAGTATCTTTGTTTTGTATCATCCTTCTGCATATTGAATAGACCATCTTTCCATAATTTTCGATGATGTATTCAATTGTCAAATTATTATTTATAACACTTTCCATACATACCTCTCGTATTTATATAAAAACTCTTTTATGCAATCTTTCCCATATTATAACACATTAAAAAAGATTTTACATTAAATAAAAAAATTCTATCCTGTCCTCAACCATCCTTAGGTGACCTCAAAAAATTGTATTGCTGATAATAAAAAATACCTGTTATAATGATTACGACAAGGGTATAGAGTAAGTATAAATTAATCGATTATAATAATGGAAAGGTTACTATGATTAAGAAATTGATTTTACTGTTTTTTTTGTTAATATTGGTAATTGTTTTCTTTGCTTGTGATAATAATAAGAAGAGTTACAATATGACAGCAAATAATGATAATTTAAGAAAGGATGATGAACTTATGGATAAAGAATTAAAGGGCAATAAATTGATTTACCTTGCAGGAGGATGTTTTTGGGGAACAGAAAAATATTTAGGCTTAATCAACGGAGTAGTTAAGACTGAGGTAGGATATGCAAACGGAAATACAGAAAATCCTTCTTATGAAGATGTCTGCAGGAGAAATACCGGTCATGCGGAAACTGTTAAAGTGGTTTATAACCCGAAAGTGATTGATTTAGAAACTTTACTTAAGTTATTCTACAAAGCAATTGACCCGGTAGCTATAAACAGACAAGGCTATGATATAGGGACTCAATATCGAACAGGCGTGTATTATGTTGACAAAGAGGATGAAGCTGTAATTAAAGAATCATTGAATGAATTGCAAAAGGAATATAAGGAGCCCTTGGCTGTTGAAGTGACGGAACTTAAGAATTATTACAAAGCAGAAGAATATCACCAAAAATATTTAGAAAAGAATCCTGGCGGATACTGCCATATAGGTGAATTGGAATTTTACGAGTTGGAGAAAGCTCAAAAAAATTCAAAGTATAAGGTAAAACCAAAAAAGGAATTAGAGTCAACACTGACGGAAATGCAGTACAATGTTACTCAAAACAATGCTACTGAGCCGCCTTTTGATAATGAATATTACGATAATTTTGAAGATGGTATATATGTGGATATAACTTCCGGTGAACCTTTGTTTACATCTAAGGATAAATTTGATTCAGGATGTGGGTGGCCAAGTTTCTCAAAGCCCATTGATGAAAAAGTTGTTAAAGAGAAAAGCGATTTAAGTTACGGCATGATAAGAACAGAAGTAAGAACGTCAAACAGTGATTCGCATTTAGGGCATGTTTTTAATGATGGTCCCAAAGAATCGGGCGGATTAAGATACTGTATCAACAGTGCTGCATTGGAATTCATTCCTGTAGATAAAATGGAAGAAAGAGGATATGGAGACTTGCTTTATTTATTTGAATAAATAAATTCGCTGTGTCATCCTGAGCCTAAGCGAAGGATCTCAGGTTTTATAAAATGAGATTCTTCGAGCTAATGCTCTCAAAATGACACGGGCTTATAGATAGCAATGACAAAAATGTTAAAATATTGTATTGCATATTATGACAAAATTTTATATGATAACATACATATCATAATAAATTTTGCAGCTATAAATGGAGGGTAAAAATAAATTGACTAAAACAAAAGAAGTTATATTATGCGGATTATTACTGGCAACAGGTATAATACTACCCATGTTTTTTCATATGTTTGGTTTGACAGGTCCTATTGCTTTACCGATGCATATACCTGTACTAATCGGAGGTTTTTTATTGTCGCCAAAGCTTGCATTGCTCTTAGGTATAATAACACCGGTCTTGAGCGGAATGTTAACAGGAATGCCTGTAATGTTCCCTATGGCTGTAATAATGGCTTTCGAATTAGGAATATATGGTTTAGCAGCATCATTAGCTGTAAGAAAATTTAACTTATCAGTTATACCTTCATTAATTGTTTCCATGATAGCAGGAAGAATAGCAGCCGGTTTAACAGTTGCAATCTTAGTTGAATTATTCGGAGTAAAAATGAACCCCCTCATTTATATCAAGGGGGCAATAATAACAGGTATTCCCGGTATCATAATACAATTAATCTTTATACCGGCATTAGTTTATGCCATAAAATCTTATGTGAAAATTAAATCGGTCTAGTTGGAAATCATCCTTTCAATCCATTCCTTCAAAACAATGGCATGATTGAATTCTTCATTTTTGGCAGCATACAACAATGTAACATTTCCTTCTTTTAATTTGTCCTTTAATAAATTGATAAAATCAAGGGCATGTTCATTGTTATCCAGCTCAAAATTATATCTTACCCTGAATTCATCCATTGTATCCGGGTCATGTTTAAACGTCTTCCTTAGCTCAGTGCTGGGAGTGATTTCCTTTGCCCATTTATGAATATTTATTTTTTCTTTGCTTATTCCTCTTGGCCAAAGACGGTCTACCAATATTCTGTAACCGTCATCTTCAGAGGAGTCTTGATATACTCTTTTAATCTTAATATTATACATATCTTTTCTCCTTTTACTTCATTATTCATTGGTGCCTGGCACCTTTGGCTTATTGGTGCCTGGCACCTTCGTATGGCGTCTTCATATTTATAATGACAATGGAAGAAAATATTATGATAATTCCAAGCATATTTATAAAATTTAATCCTTCTTCGAACACAATAATTCCAATCAGTGTAGCAACCACTATCTCTACTGATGCAATTACAGGAGTCTTTGAGATTTCTATTTGCTTTCTCAACCCTCCCAAGTATAACAAATATGACCCTACGGTTGGTATTAGACCATACCCGAACGAATAGATCCAAAATTTCAGTCCGGATACGGTTTTAATAGACTCCCAAGGTGAAGTAAATATTCCAATGGCAATTCCGCCAAATAAAAAGCCGTAAAATACAACCGTAAAAGGATGAATATCACCCGAGGTAGACTTTCCTATTATAGTTACCAAGCTATACAAAAAACCTGCTGCCACGCCAAAAAATATTCCGGCGGCCGATAATTTTATATTTGACAGATTCCCGCCCGTAACCATTAAAAAACATCCTACAATATTTATAATTAATGCAAGAATTTTAATTCTTCCTATTGATTCCTTGAATAACATTCTTGACATGATGGCGACAAAAACAGGTGCCGTATATAAAAGTATGGCTGCAGTGGCAATTCCTACGCTTCGAATGCTTGTGATATAACTGTAATTAAAAAGAGCCTGGGACAATATGCCTAACATAAAGCATTGGCTCAACCCCTTTTTGTCAATTTTAAACAAGCTTACGCCGCCCTTGTGAAGCATTATGGGGATGAGTATCAAACATCCCATAAACATCCTCATAAATGCCGTTAATGTGGTGTCAGCGCCGGCACTGTTTAATAAATTAACAAACAGTCCTATTGTACCCCACAAGCAACCTGCTGCAAAAATCATCAAATAGCCGATATTGTCGCGCGTAAAAATTTTCCTCTTAAATTGAATTATTTTATTCATTGGTCAGTCTCCGGTATTTGTGTCCCGGAAGTGTCTAGACCGGTATTTGCCATACTATTAATGATATTTCTGAATTCATCTGTTACGCTGTAACCTTGGAATTTGACTTTGTTATATTTTTTGCTGAATTCATCGTAGTATTTTTCTTTTACATATACAGTCTTGTTTTCAATATCATAATACAAATCAAAGTTGTATTCTTCTTCTACACTGAAAATCAATACTTTGTCTTTTGTAAAAATATCAGCTTCTATCCAATAATAGCCGTCATCCTTTGGGGGCAGTTCAGCTGTTACTTCTGTTTTTTCGGAGATAAGCAGATTTTCAAGCAAAATTTTTACGTCGCCGGCCTTGTCCATATCTTCTGACAGACTTCCGTCGAAAGTCATAATCCTTTTTATATTTTCATGCTGATTGGTATATTTAATTCCTTCATTTTCATAAATAGTTGCATCAATTTTGGAAACGGTGCTGATTGAACCGGCAATTCGAGTAATATCTTTCTCCAATGCTTCTTCAACCTTTGAAATATATCTGTTTTTACTGAATATTTTCATTACTAGCAGTATAATAACAACAAGTACCGCAATTAAAAAAGCAACTCGTCCGTAATTAATTCTTCTTCTTCTGCTGTACACTCTTTTTCTCCTGGCCATTTCACCACCCCATACCTCTTATTTCAAGCAGAGCTTTTATATTCTCCTTTAGCTCTTCAACAGTGCCTTCGTTATTTATAACTACATCGGCCATAAATACTTTTTCTTTAATAGATATTTGCTTATTTATAATTTTTAGTACATCTTCGGGTTTTTTGTTTTCTGCAATGGCTCTTTCCATAAGTCTTTTTCTTTGAGTTTCCTCGGAAACATATATCAACCATATTTCGTCGTATATGGGCTCATGTATATCTTTGGTTTCAAATAGCAGTGGTATGTCTAGAAATATTACCTTTTCTTTGCTTGCCTCAATACCTTCTTTTAATTTGTCATATACATAGCCGTGCACCATATTATTAAGTTCATTTAATTTTTTATCGTTGTTAAAAACGATTTCTCCAAGCTTTTGCCTGTCTATTTCATCACCTTTTAATATATCCTCGCCAAAATGATTGATAATTTTGTAATAGAGCTCACTTCCAATATTGTATCCTTCATGGACAATTTTATCCGAATCAAGAACCGTGAACCCAAACTCCTTAATTATATCAACAGCTGTAGATTTTCCTGTTCCAATACTTCCGGTAATCACTATGACCTTAGGTCTATTTTGCTTCATACCAGCTACTCCCCGTATTAATATCAGACTTTAAGCGAACCTTAAAATCAACAACTACATTTTCCATTTCTTCTGAAAGAATTGTCTTTACATCTTCAAGTTCATCTTTGTATGCTTCAATAATAAGTTCGTCATGAACCTGCAGGATAAGCCTCGACTTCATCTTGTTATTTTTAAGCCTTCGGTAAACTCCGACCATGGCTGCCTTTATAATATCAGCAGCGGTTCCTTGGACGGGAGTGTTTAGAGCAATTCTTTCTCCAAAGGAGCGTATGTTGAAATTACGTGATGTAAGCTCGGGAATATACCTTCTCCTTCCAAAATATGTAGTTACATAACCGTCCCTTTTACCCTGCTCCACAATATCCTTCATGTATTTTTCTATATTTGAATAGTATTTCATATAATTATCTATATATTTTTTTGCTTCTTTTCTCGGGATTTTTAAATCTCTGGCAAGTCCGTAATCACTTATGCCGTACACTATTCCAAAGTTTACGGCTTTGGCTCTTCCTCTCATCTCTGAAGTTACTTCGGATAATTTAACATGGAAAACCTGAGAGGCAGTCTTTGCATGAATATCTAACCCTTGCTCGAATGCATCTATTAAATTCTGCTCATTTGCCAAGTGGGACAGTACTCTAAGCTCAATTTGCGAGTAGTCGGCATCGCAAAGTATATAATCATCCTCCGGCACAAATGCTTTTCTCAGCTCTCTTCCTTCTTCGGTGCGGGTGGGAATATTCTGAAGGTTTGGCTCTGTACTTGATATTCTTCCGGTTGAAGCAATTGTTTGATTAAATATTGAATGCACCCTGCCCGTTTTCTTGTTCACTTCGTTTTTCAATCCTTCCACATAAGTGGAGTTTAGTTTAACCATTTGCCTGTATTCAATAATTTTATCAACTATTGCATGCTCTGAGCTCAGTCTTTCAAGCACTTCAATATCGGTTGAAATACCGGTCTTTGTTTTCTTTATTATCGGCAGACCTAATTTATCAAACAAAATAACGGAAAGTTGTTTTGGAGAATTAATATTGAAGCTCTCACCTGCAATATTATAAATATCCTTTTCAAGCTCCGCGATTTTTTCCTGAAAATGAACTCCTAATTTATCAATAACGCTTATATCGACTTTAAAGCCCACAAATTCCATGTAAGCCAAAACTTCAATCAATGGAAGCTCAATTTCTTCATAAAGACAGGTCATCTTAAGCTCGTCTATATCCTCGGTTATTTGTTTTTGTACTTTGCCTATGGTGTTTAAGTAATTGAATATATATGCCTTCCTTTGTTCTATGTCAATTTCCTTGAATGTTTTTCTTTTAACTCCCGTACCAAGAATTTGATTTTCTGAAGGAATTTCCACATTCAAGAATTCGTAGGCAATCTTGTCCAATGAATAGGAGCTTTCTGAAGGGTTCAAAAGGTATTTTCCTATTTCCGAATCAAATTGGATATTATTTATTTGAATATTGTTTTTCATTAAATAGATAATTTCATTTTTTAAATTATGTCCCCAAATTGCGATTTTTTCGCTTTCAAATATTTCTTTTAATTCATTAAGAACTTTTTTTTCTTCTGCTTTTTCAAAATCTATATAATAAATATTTTCACCGTCGGAAATACCTAAGGCAAGAGCATTGCTAAACAGTGCTCTTTCTCCGTCAAGCAAAAATTTTAATATCGCTTTCTCTTTGCGGCTTATATTTTTGATTATTTCTGTTAATTTTTCTTCTGAGTCAATATAAATAATGTCAATATTTTTAACTGTTTCAGCCCTGTCGGTATCAAACAATGATATTTGCCCATTATCATCAACAGGAATAGTTTCAACAAGACGCTTTTTAAACTGGCGGAATTCCAGTTCATCATATAATTCTGACAGTTTCTTAATATCAGGTTTCTTAATTTTGAATTCCTCTATATTAAATTCAATCGGAATATCCGTAATAATACGCGCCAAGGTCTGGCTCATATAAGCCTGCATTTTATCCGTTTCCAGTTTTTCTTTAAGCTTGCCTGTAATCTTGTTAATGTTTTCATATAAATTATCTAAGCTTTTATACTCCTGGATAAGCTTAAGAGCTGTCTTTTCGCCTACTCCCGATACACCGGGTATATTGTCGGAGGAATCTCCCATGAGAGCCTTTAAATCAACAAATTGTTCAGGTTTTAACCCGTACTCTTCTCCCATGGAGTTTATATCCATTTCCACAATATTTGTAATACCTTTTTTAGTTAAAATTACTCTTACATTTTCATCTATGAGCTGCAGGTAGTCCTTGTCACTGGTAACCAGGTAAACATCTGCTCCCTGCTCCTTTGCAGCGCATGCAAATGTACCGGATACATCATCTGCTTCGAAGCCTTCAACCTCTACCCTTTTTATATTATGTACATCAAGAACATCCCTTATAAGTTTAAACTGCTGAACCAATTCATTTGGTGCTTTTTGACGATTTGCTTTGTAATCTTTATATTTTTCGTGCCTGAATGTCGGTTTTTCAGGGTCAAAAGCAACACATAAATATTCAGGGGAATATGTATCTATAATTTTATACAACATGCTCAAAAAACCGTATACAGCATTTGTATATTGTCCTTTTTTTGTCTTTAGGGGCGGTAATGCGTAAAATGCTCTGAACAGCAGGCTGTTGCCGTCCAATATCATTATTTTTTTCATGGCATCTCCTTTATGAATTGACCCGATTTCTTGTGTTTTCTTTATTATATCAACAAAAACCATGCGGGTAAAGGAAAACTTTCAGTTCATATATTCATTTTCCCGGACATATAATTAAATATATTTATCGGAGGTATAAAAATGAAACTGGAGCCAAAAAATTATAACTTTTCAAATGTAAGATATTTTTCGCCGATTCAATTAAGCGAGCATTATCAGCTATACATAAATTACATCTCTTGCCTTAACAAGGTAAACAACGATTTGAAAAATGATCTAATATATGATGAATGCAATTCCAACTACAGCGACATTCGCTCTGCCCAAAAATCTAAAACCTTTTGTTTTGACAGCATAAAGCTTCATGAGTTATATTTTGAAAATTTAACAGGGAACAATACCAGAATTCACGGTCCTATCGAAAGAGTACTGGTTAATACTTTCGGTTCCTACAATAATTTCCGCGAAAAGTTCAAATGCATCGGTATGAGTATGAGAGGATGGGTTTTGCTTTGTTATGACAGGTATAACAATGAATTCTATATATACGGTCAAGACTCCCATGATTGCGGTGTAATGCTTTATGCAGAGCCTTTAATAGTAATGGACGTTTATGAGCATGCTTATATGATTGATTTTGGAACAAACAGAAATGTATATATTGATGCTTTTTTCCAAAACATTGATTTTAATGTAATTAATCAACGGTTAAATAAAATTTTGAAATAATCACAGTAACTAAAGAAACCTTCAGACATATAATATCATACACACATAAATTTAAGGAGGTTAATTATGGGATTTTTTCATAGAGGTAGAGTAGCCGGAGCAGGCGGTTCAAATTTACTATTTTTCTTCTTATTATTAGTTATACTGTTTGACGAGTGCTTTGATGACATGAAGTGCTAGTAACCCTCGGGACAGCTACATAAGCTGTCCCGTTCTAGTTGGTGCATACTGTGTCATTATTTGAATGGCGCTAATTCTAATATTTTTTTCTCATATTGTCTTGTTTTTCCTTCAAGTATATCTGCCTTTTCTTTTAATACTTTTACAAAGTCTTCGTCCTTAATTGAATCCAAATTAATTCTAATATTTAATATGGCTGACAGCACTCCGGTTCTTGCCATCATTGCACCAACCAAGGCATCCGTAACAGAACTTGAATTTCCTCTTAACACTACTGCTTCCACCAAAGGAAATATTTCATATGAAGTTTCCGCAACCTCTAATGGTACCGATGCTGCAACTTTTAATCCTTCTTGAATTCTCTCGAGGCGAAGGCATTTTTCTTCTTCTGTTTCTTTTGGAAGCTTGTATGCTTCCATAACCTTCTTGTATGCAAGGCTGTCTTCTTCGATATAGTTTAGAAGCCTATCTCTAAGCTGAGAAGCTTTATTGATTATAGCATTCATCTCTTCTTTTGAATCAGCATACTTTTTCTTTGTAACAGTTAAATTTGCAACCATTTCGGAAAGTGCAGCGCTTAATGCTCCGCACAATGCCGCAATACTTCCTCCTCCGGGCACGGGTGAATCAGAAGCAACTATTTTTGCAAATTCGTTTATTGTCAAATTTTTCATAATAACCCTCTTACGATTTTACCGTTTTTTATTACAGTTTCAACAATATTTACTGCAACGTGGTATGGAAGAAAGTGAATTGAAGGATATTCCAATATAATAATATCCGCCTTCTTACCCTTTTCTATACTTCCTCTTGTATCACTTCTGCCTAATGCAGCTGCAGCATTTATAGTCAGTGAAGTTATAATTTCTTCAATTGTCATATTCATATGAAGAGCAGCAAGAGCTATAATAAGCGGAATGGAGTTTGTAAAACAGCTCCCCGGGTTGAAGTCCGTAGCCAAAGAAACGGCACATCCCGAATCAATCATGTATCTTGCTCTTGCATATTCTTCCTTAAGACAAAATGCCGTTCCCGGAAGAAGGGTTGCAACTGTATCAGACTTAGACATCTGTCTTATTCCTTCATCTGAAGCCTGCAGCAAATGGTCTGCCGAAGTGCAGCCTAACTCAACGGCTAATTCAGCTCCTCCCAACTGATACATTTCATCTGCGTGAATTTTTAATTTTAACCCTGAATTCTTTGCGGCAGTCAGGAATTTTCGGGACTGCTCTATTGTAAATACATTTTTCTCGCAAAATATATCTGCAAATTCAGCTAAGTTTTCTTCCTTAACCTTAGGCAGGACATCATCTATCATAAATTGAATAAATTCATCTTCCTTGCCCTTATATTCCGGAAGAACGCTGTGAGGTCCCAAAAATGTAGGAACAATATCAACAGGATGCATATCGTTTAATTGTTTCATTGCTTTAAGCTGTCTTATTTCCGTTTCACAATCAAGTCCGTATCCGCTTTTTCCCTCCACCGTTGTAACGCCCATAGCTAATATTTTATCAAGTCTGGTTTTCCCCAGAGCTGTTAATTCTTCTAAGGAGGTGTTCCTTGTAGCTCTTACGGAGCTTGTTATTCCTCCTCCGCGCTCCATTATTGACATATAGCTGTCGCCCTTTAATCTCCATGAAAATTCATCGGCTCTGTAGCCTCCGAAAATTAAATGTGTGTGGGAATCTATAAATCCGGGCAATACGGCTTTATCTTTTGCATCAATAATTTGATAGTCATCTTCATCATAATTTTTTAATATGTTCGAGGTTCCAACATCAACTATTATATCGTCTTCTATTACAAGGCATCCGTTTTCAATCAGCCCTATATCAGACATATCCTTGCCGTGTTTGGGGGCTTTTCCCTTACATGTAACAAGCTCGGATGCATTTTTTATAATCAATTTACTCATTATTACCTCCTTTATGACAAGGGGACGGGGGTGTTGTCATCAAATGTCCACCAAGAACCGTCCCCCCTGGTCATTTATAACCGGGTTTCGAGAACTTGGTCGTATTTAAAGTTTTCCAGGCGCAGATAGTATTCTGCCGTATCCACCAAGGCCTGCATTGGAATCAACCCAACAATTTCGCTTCCGACAACATTTACACCATACCTTGCCGCTTCCATTTTGATAGTTTCAAATACACGGTATATGCTTGTTTTTGTATAATCGGTTAAGTTCATTGATACTTGTACAAGACCTCTGTCATGTATTTCAACGCCTATAGCTTTTACATATCTAAATCCTCCGCTTATATGTCTTACCTGCTTTGCAATTCTATTTGCAACTTCTATATCAGGAGTTGATAAATTAACATTGAAAGCGATCAGAGGCATTCTTGCACCAATTGCCGTTACGCCTGCAGTCGGATGGATAGTATCAGGTCCAAAGTCCGGCTTCCAAAGCTCATCCTTCATTTTTTCTTTCATTCCTTCAAACTGTCCTTTTCTCACATTGGCAAGATTCTCTCTGTGGGGTGCTGATGCAGACTTCTCATAAAGGAAAAAGGGAAGATTATATTTATCGGCTGCTTCCTTAGCTACATCCTTTGCTAGTTTATCGGCTTCTTCAACAGTAACATTTCTTACGGGGATGAAAGGAACCACATCTACCGCTCCCA
>Ga0255346_1002985_pt1 | contig 20449 bp, 16 predicted proteins | sample wastewater_treat_FD_194410 | JGI IMG/M metagenome (GOLD analysis project Ga0255346, IMG submission 194410) | Wastewater microbial communities from Lulu Island WWTP, Vancouver, Canada - plant22 | ecosystem: Engineered > WWTP > Wastewater > Unclassified | place: Canada: Vancouver, British Columbia... | reverse complement strand
TGCCCGGTCCTGAGGACGCTCTCGATGGAACCGCCGTATTTCTTCTTCAGCCTGCCGATCGCCTCGAGACGGTCATCGATCTCCTCGAGTCTCGCCGGGTCGGAAGGGATCTTGCCGAGATAATCCCTGAGTCCCCGGGCGGCATCCTCGAGCTGGATGGCCATCGATTTCATCTCGTCCTCGGAGACCGTGAAATTCGGGTCGATGCGCCGGATGTCCCGGATGTGGCCCGTCACGCGGGCAATCGCCCCCAGCACCGGCTCCTCGCTCCCGTAGAGCGTCTCCCAGGCGTCCCGCGCCAGTTCGGTCAGCCTGGCGGCGTTGGACAGGACCTTCTTCTCGTCCAGGAGGGCCGCGTCCTCGCCGGGTTTCAGGGCTGCTCGCTCGATCTCGCCCGTCTGGAACCGGAGAAACTCCTCCCGCTCGGCGCGGTTGCGGTTCTTCGCCGCCAGATCGTCCCGCTTTGCCCTGAGTTTCTGGTATTCGTCGTACAGGGCGGCGAACCGGCCCAGCGGGGCTCCCAGATTCCCGAACTCGTCGAGAATGTCGATGTGGCTCTCCGGGTCGAGCAGGACCTGGTGCTCGTGCTGGCTGCAGACGTTGACGAGCGTCTCGCTGATCTCGCCGAGCATGGCCACGGTGGCCAGGTTGCCGTCGATGTAGACCCGGTTCTTCCCCGATCGGGACACCACGCGCTTGACGACGATCTCGCGGCCCGGGTGGAATCCCATCTCCTGGAGGCGCTCCCTGAGGGTCTTGCCGACGCCGATGTCGAAGACCGCTTCGACGACGGCGGCGTCCTCCTCGGAGCGGATCAGGTCCGTCGAGGCGCGGTCCCCAAGCAGCAGCCCGATGGCCCCGATGAGGATCGACTTCCCCGCCCCTGTCTCGCCCGAAATGACGTTCAGCCCGTCATGAAAGGCCAGGACGATCCGGTCGATGATGGCGAAATTGGTGATGCCCAGTTCCTTCAGCATGCTACTTGCGGTTCGTCGCCGTGGGGGAGCCCCCCCAGCCGAGTTTCGATCTCAGGATCTCGAGGTAGTCCCTCCGCGGGGAGACGATCAGGTTGGTCACGCAGTCCGACCTGCGGACGGTCATGGTGTCCCCGGGCTTCAGGTTGTAGGTCACCTGGCCGTCACAGCTCATGATCGCCCCTGCCTCACGCGTCCAGAGCGTGACCTTCAGCACGGAATGCTCCGGCAGGATGACCGGCCGGTTGGTCAGCGTGTGGGGGCAGATGGGGTTGAGAATGATCATGTTCAGCACGGGAACCACGATGGGGCCCCCCGCGGAAAGCGAATAGGCCGTGGATCCCGTCGGCGTCGAGACGATCAGGCCGTCGGCCCGGTAGGTCGTGAGATACCGGCCGTCGACGACCGTCTCCAGGTCCACCATGCGCGAATAGTTGCCGCGGTTGATGACGACATCGTTCAGCACGGAGCACTCGAAGCTCCCGCCCTGCTCATCCTGCACGGTGACATCGAGCATCATGCGCATCTCCGTCCGGTAATCCCCCGCGAGAACCCCTTCCAGGGCATCGAACATCTCGTTGAGGTTGATGACGGTGAGATAACCGAAGGTGCCCATGTTGACACCGAGAATCGGAACATTCGATTTGCGCATGAGCCGGGCGGCCTGCAGGAGCGTCCCGTCGCCGCCCATCGTGACGACCAGATCGGCGCGGCCTCCCAGCTCGTCCCCGTGGTACCCCCGCGCGCCCAGCCTGGCGGCCGCTTCCTTCTCCAGGAGAATTTCGAGACCCTTGCCGCCGGCCCAGTCCTTGAGCCGTGCAATGCTCTCCACCACGTGCCCCTTGCCGGCGTTGCCGACAACCCCGATCGCCTTGATGCCCATCTGGCAGAACCCCTCGGAATTTCGGCAGATAGGTAGCACAAATCGATCCCACTGTCCACAGCGGATCTGTCCGCCCCTGCGATCCGGTACGGCCGGGCGCAGGGCGCCCTCCGGAATAGAAGGTAAGAGGGTCTGAAGGTGAGAAGGGTGGAGAAACGGAGGACATGAATCCGGCTGTCGGTTGATCCAACATTCTTACCCTCTCACCTTCTTACCTTCTCTGGTCGTATCGGAATGCCCCGCTCTCCCCGGCGATTCACAGAATGAGCATTGACAAAACGGAGTGTGATACGCTACCGTGCCTGCCTTCAGGAGGAGTCCCATGGGTTTGTTGAAAGGATCGCTGACCTTTTCGAGGTACCGGGTGAAGGGGGAGTTCCCCGCGGAATTTCGTCCCTTCTTCGATCGCCAGATCAAGAAATACGCCTTCCGGGATCTGACGGCCTCCGCCGAGGAGCAGGCCTTCGGCTGGACCTGCCTGGAGAACCCGCTCGACACCGCCTTCGAGGGGGGCCGTTACTGCACCGGGGATTTTTTCTATTTCTCGCTGCGCCTCGACAGGAAATCCGTCCCGCCGGCCCTGCTTCGCCTCAAGTGCCTCGAGGAGGAACGCAAATCGCTGAAGGACAGCGGCAGGAAGCGCCTCTTCCGCGAGCAGGCCAGGGAGATCAAGGAGCGCGTGTTCCTGCATCTGCTGACGAAGGCCCACCCGGTTCCCTCCTTCTACGATGTCTGCTGGTCCGTCCCGGGCGGCTGGCTCCTCGTCGGATCCCATGCCGACAGGGTTTTCGAGATCTTCGAGGACCTCTTCAAGATCACCTTCAACGCCCGCCTGACGGCCTGCCTGCCCTGGGACCCGGAGCACCTCGACCGAAAGACGGCCGCGGCTCTGACGGTGCTGGACGGCGGGTCGTTTCTGGAACCGGCCCGCGGATCGGCGGAAAAAACCGACCCGGCCCTGCTGGCCAGGGAGTTCATGACCTGGCTGTGGTTCAAGTCGGAAGAGCGGGACGGGACGGTTTCCCTTCCCGGCCAGGCCGATGTGCGCCTGACCTTCGAGAAACGGGTCGTCCTGGAATCGGGCGAGGGGGAATACTCGGAAACCGTTTCCTGCCAGGGCCTGCACGCCGACCTGCGGGAGGGCAAGGCGGCGATCCGGGAGGGCAAGAAGGTGCGGGAGGCCCGGCTGCGCCTCGAGAGGGACAGCGACCGGTGGGAGTTCACCCTGAAGGCCGACCGGTTCCAGTTCCAGTCCATGAAGCTGCCGCAGACGGGAGGCCTCGACGAGGAGGGCCTGGAAAACGAAGGCGGCATCCTGGAGCGGATCGGCCTCGTCGAGACGGGCCTCAGGACAATGGACGATCTTTTCGCCTTCTTCCTCAAGCGGCGCCTGTCGGCCCAGTGGGCCGCGGAAGAGATCCCGCGCGTCAAGGCGTGGCTGAAGGGGTAGCCGGCCGGGCAGTAGCCCTCCCCCTTTCGTCCCCCTCCGCAAAGAGACTGTGTCAGCATGTCATTGCGAGCCCCGGACCCCGGTTGGGAACGGGGTTATCGATAGAATAAACAGAGCCGCTCCGTCATTGCGAGGAGGGCGTGAGCCCGACGCGGCAATCCACTGAAATGATAGAGATTGCTTCGCTTCCCCCCACGCTTCGCTCGGGGCTTCGGCTCACCGCAATGACCCTCAAAGTTGTTCATTAGGAGTAGCGAAGCGACTGAAGCAATCTCGGATGGTATCGAAACGATTGAGACTGCCGCGCTCCCTTCGGTCGCTAGCAATGACGAGAGCCGATGATGACGCGGTCTCAAAAGAGAGATAGAGGGGGATTTTCATTTCAGGCCTGCGTCTAGAGGATCAGCGGCTTCAGGGCGTCGAGCAGGGCCCGGTTCTCCTCCTCCGTCCCGACGGAGATGCGGATCTTGTCGTCAAGCCTCGGGCGGTCCCAGTAGCGCACGAGGATTCCCCGGTCCCGCAGCTCCAGATAGAGATAGCGGGCATCGCCCTTCGGCGGACGGGCCAGGATGAAATTGGCCTGCGCCGGCCAGAGCCGGAACTTCATCCTCTCCAGCTCCGCCGCGAGCCTTTCCCTCGATGCCCTGATCTTTGCGGCGTTCGCCGCCATCCAGGCCTGATCGTTCATGGCGGCAGCGGCCAGACGCAGGGCCACGGAATCCACGTTGTAGCTGTCCTTGATCTTGATGAGCCCCTCCAGCAGCTCGGGCCGGGCCACGCCGAAGCCCACGCGGAGCCCCGCCAGGGAATATGCCTTGGACAGCGTTCTCAGGACAATGACGTTCTCATATTTCGAGACGAGACCCATCGCGTTGCCGTCGGCGAAATCCGCGTAGGCCTCGTCCACCACCAGCACGCCCTTGAGGCCCGCGGCCAGCCGGGCGAGATCACCGGCGGGGGACACCGTTGAAGAGGGGTTGTTGGGAGAACAGACGAAGGTCAGGTCGGCCTGCACCTCGAGCAACCCCTCTACGGGCAGGTTGTACTCCTCGTCGTAGTCGACCTCCGCCGTCGAGGCGTCCTGCATCTCGGCCAGGGTGACGTACAGCGAGTAGGTCGGCATGGGGTAGGCGATCCTCCGTCCTTTCTCGAGGAACGCCCGCGCCAGCAGCGCCAGCATCTCGTCGCTGCCGTTGGCCGCCATGACCCAGTCGGCGGGCACGCCGAAGGCCCTCGCCGCGGCCTCCCGCGCCATGCCGGCCAGGGGGTCAGGGTAGCGCCGGAGCCACTCGCCGTCGAACTCCCGGAGAACCTTCATGACCTCCGGGGACGGGGGGTAGGGATTCTCATTGGTATTGAGCTTGACGACTTTCGAGCCGGGCGGGGGCTGCTCCCCCGGCACATAGCCCTCCATCTTCTTCACATTGTCCCGAAAATTAATCATCGAAGTCCCCGATCGCGTCATCCGTTTTCGCCCTTCGCCTTTTGCCTTTTGCCCTTTGCCTTTCGCCCTTTGCCCTTCGCCCTTAGCCCTTCGCCCTTTGCCCTTAGCCTTTTGCCTTTCGCCCTTAGCCTTTCGCCTTTCGCCCTTAGCCTCTTCCCATATACCTCGCGCCCTGGCATGTGTCTCTCTTTTCCATCTCCCTGTCAATGGCGTTCAGCACCCCGAGCTTGCTCTGCGCCCAGCCCGGCCCGAGGTAGATCTCCCGATAGCCCTCCGCCGTGATCCGCTGGACGACGACCGAGGGAGGCAGGATCTCGAGCACGTCGCAGACCGTCGATACGTAGTCCTCCTGCCCCATCAGCTCGATCTTCCCCTCCTCGAAGAGCCGGCCCACCTCCGTTCCCCGCAGCGCCAGCAGGGAGTGCACCTTGATGCCGTCGACGGGAAGGGCTGCGACGGCCCTTGCCGTCTCCATCATGTCGGAGCGCGTCTCGCCGGGAAGCCCGAGGATGATGTGCGCGCAGATGAAGAGCCCCCTGCCCGCCGTCCTTCGCACCGCATCCACGAAGCGCGCCGAGTCGTGCCCGCGGTTCATCCGCCCGAGCGTCCGGTCGTGGATGGTCTGCAGCCCGTACTCGACCCAGACGTGCGATCGTCCGGCATAGCCCTCGAGCAGCCGCAGGACGTCCTCGTCCACGCAGTCCGGCCTCGTGCCGATGGAGAGCCCGACCACGTCGGGCTGCGCCAGGGCCTCGTCGTAGAGCGCCCGAAGCCTCTCGACGGGCGCGTAGGTATTCGTGAAAGTCTGGAAGTAGGCGATGAATTTCGACGCGCCCCGCAGGTTCCGGTACAGGGCCTTCCCGGCCGCGATCTGCTGCGCGACCGCGGGCAGCGGTCCCTTCTGCCGGAGACTGGAGCCCCGGCCGTCGCAGTACGCGCAGCCGCCGACGGCGATCGTCCCGTCGCGGTTCGGGCAGGTGAACCCCGCGTCGATCTGCAGTTTGTAGACCCTGCAGCCGAAGCGATTGACGAGGAAGCTCTTGAAGTCGTTGTAGCGCTTTCGCCCCGCTGTGGAACCCGGTTTGGCCATAAAGGGAATTGTGTTGTTTTTTTGAGGGGATGTTATTAAATAGTCGCTGCAAAGGCAAGGGCATTCACTTCCCGTGTCATTCGTCCCTACACCCCGGTCCCCTGTCCCTTGCTTTCGTGTTGAGACCGCAGTGAACGAGGATGCAACGGAGCATGTCAAAGCGTTATGACGTCATCGTGGTCGGTGGCGGGCACGCCGGATGCGAGGCGGCCCTGGCGGCCGCCCGCATGGGCTGCGAGACGCTGCTGTTCAACATCAACCTCGACTCCGTGGCGCTGATGTCCTGCAACCCCGCCATCGGCGGCCTTGCCAAGGGCCAGCTCGTCAGGGAGATCGACGCCCTGGGCGGCGAGATGGGGAAGATCGCCGACCGGACGGCCGTCCACTTCCGCCTGCTGAACTCCTCGAAGGGGCCCGCCGTCCAGTCCTCCCGCGTCCAGTGCGACAAGCAGCTCTATCGCCTGGCGATGAAGGCCGTTGTGGAGCGCCAGGGGGGGCTTGATCTCCGCCAGGGCCTCGTGGAGCGCGTGGCCGTCGAGTCGGACCGGGTGACGGGCGTTGTGGACAGCACGGGCTTCTTCTACCCCGCGCGGGCCGTCGTCGTCACCACGGGAACCTTCCTCAACGGGCTCATTCACATCGGGACCTTCCGGACTCCCGCAGGCCGTGCAGGAGAGATCGCCTCCGTGGGTCTGGCGGAATCGCTGCGCGGGCTCGGGTTCGTCATGGGGCGCATGAAGACGGGCACCCCGCCGCGCCTGAAGGCCTCGACGATCGACTTCGGGCGGCTCGAGCGCCAGGACAGCGACCCCGCGCCCCGGCCCTTCTCGTACACGACTACAACGCTCCGGGAAGAGCGCCTGCCCTCCTACTTCTCGCACACGACGGAGGAGACGCACCGGCTGCTGCGGGAAAACATCGGCCAGTCTCCCCTGTACTCGGGCGTCATCACGGGGGTAAGCGCCCGTTACTGCCCTTCGCTGGAGGACAAGGTGATGCGCTTCTCCGGGCGCGGACGCCACCCCGTCACGCTGGAGTTCGAGGGGCTCGAGACGGAGGAGATCTACGCCAAGGGGCTGGGCAACTCCCTGCCCCTGGAGCTGCAGGAGCGCATCGTCCGCAGCGTCCCCGGCCTGGAGAAGGCCGAGATCATGCGTCCGGCCTACGCCATCGAGTACGACTACGTCCAGCCGACGGAACTCCGGCAGACCCTGGAGACCAAGCGCATCGCGGGGCTTTTCCTGGCAGGGCAGATCAACGGTACCTCGGGATACGAGGAGGCAGCCGGCCAGGGACTCTGGGCGGGCATCAATGCGGCCCTGCGGGTCCAGGGCCGGCCGCCCTTCCTCCTGGAGCGCTCCGAGGCCTACATGGCCGTCATGGTGGACGACCTGGTCACGCGCGGCGTCGACGAGCCCTACCGGATGTTCACCTCCCGGGCGGAATACCGCCTCCTGCTGCGGGAGGACAACGCTGCGATCCGCCTCATGGGGAAAGGGCACGCGCTGGGGCTCGTCCCGGATGCGCACTACCGGGAGCTGCGGGCGCGCGTGAGCCGCATCGAGGAGGGGATCCGCCGTCTTTCCGCAAAGACGGTCTACCCCTCGGCGGAGACGAACCGGATCCTGGAGGGGCGGGGGTCGCTTCCCGTCCGCAAGCCCCTGTCCCTTTTCCAGCTCCTCAAGCGCCCCGACATGGGCTATGATGATCTCGCGGCGTTCGACGCCGGGTTGCCCGCCGTCGAGGAGCCCGTGAAGAAGCAGATCGAGATCGAGGCCCGCTACGAGGAGTACATCCGGCGCCAGAACGAGGCGGTGGAGAGATTCCGCGAGGCGGAGCAGAAGAAGATTCCCGTCGGCATCGACTACGCCGCGATCCCCGGCCTCTCGAACGAACTCAAGATCAAGCTCGACGCGGTCCGCCCCTCCTCCTTCGGTCAGGCGCAGCGGATCCCCGGCATGACCCAGGCCGCCCTAGCGGCGATCCTGGTCCATTTGAAAAAAAAGGAAATGGAAGCGGCGGCTGTCGCTCCGGCCCAAGCGGCAGAGGACGCGAAACGCGGGAGTTGAAAGGAGGAACGGCATGCGCTGGGAAGATCAGGACAGAAGCGACAACGTGGAGGACCGCAGGGGGATGCCCGACCTGAACCGGTGCGACACGTTCCGGGCCCCGGCGCTGTAGCGCGGCCGAGAGGCGTCGAATAAAAAAGGCAGGGATTCTCCCTGCCTTTTTCGCTGTGTAGGGACACGCGGTCCCGTCGTCTCAGAACTGCCTCGTCTCCTGCATGGGGATGACGGTCTCGGGGTCGGGACTCGTGAAATCCACCGGCTTCGACGGCGCCTCGATCCCGCGTCCCCGCTTCCCGGGCGCTTCCGCACGGGCCGCCTGCGCCCTCTCCACCCGGAACATGGCCATCACCGAGGCCAGTTCCTGGGCATTGGCGGCGTTCTGCTGGGTGACCTGGTTCATGTCCGCGACGGCGCGGTTGATCTGGTGGATCCCGTCGGACTGCTCTCGGGATGCCGCGGCGATCTCCTCCATCAGTTCCTGGACCTTCTTCGAGCTGCCGATCACGCTGCCGAAGGCGTCGTTGGTCACCGTGACCAGCTTCTCCCCGCCGCGGACCTTGTTGACGATGTCCTGGATGAGGTTGGCCGTGTCCTTGGCCGAGTCCGTCGCCCGCAGCGCCAGGTTGCGCACCTCGTCGGCTACGACGGCAAAACCCGCCCCTGCCTCGCCTGCCCGCGCCGCCTCGACGGCCGCATTGAGGGCCAGCAGGTTCGTCTGGAAGGCCACCTCGTCGATGTTCTTGATGATCTTCTGGGTCTGCTCGCTCGCCCGCGCGATCTCCGTCATGGAGCGCGTCAGCTCCATCATGGCCTGGTTGGCCTTCTCGATGGCCTCCCGCACCGTGATCATCAGGTGATTGGCCGCCGTGGTGTTCTCTGCGTTCTGCTTCGTCATCGACGCCATCTCGTCGAGCGAGGCCGACGTCTCCTCAATGGAGGCCGCCTGCTGGGACGACGAGTCGGAGAGCACGCTGGAGATGGCCATGGACTGCCCCACGGCCTCGCCCATCTTCTTGCGCATGGTATTGACCGACTCGGCCAGCTCCCCGATCTCGTCCCGGGAGAGCACCCGGATGTCCTGGGTCAGATCCCCCTCGGCAACCTTCTTGATGACCTCCACCGACTCCTTCACGGGCTTCGAGATCAGCCTGGCCATGGCCAGGTTGACGGCGACGGCCAGCAGGATGACGACGGCGAGCACCACGGCGAACAAGCTCAGCAGCCTGTTGGAATCCCTGATGGAACCCTCGTAGTTCTCCCTGCTCAGCCGATTTTCCAGGTCCATGAGACTGGAGAGCGTTTTTCCGAGCTCCTGATACTTGTCATCGCTGATGGTCATGAACAGGGCCGCCCCGTTGACATCCACGGCGACCATGTCCAGCAGTCCGACCGCCGGCTCCTGGTAGGCCTTGAGCTGCGCCAGCGTCGCGTCGTAGAGCTTTTTTTCCTCCGGGGTCACCCGATCGCTCTTCTGGAGGCCCTGCACGAAGGCGATGTTCCTCTCGAGGGCGGCCTTCTGCTCCTTGCCGAGGGCCTCCACCTTGGCGCTCTCGTAATTCGCACCCGCCCAGCTGACCACCTTGTAGAGACTGGCGTGGACATTGGCGATCGACCGGCTGATCTCCGAGCTGTTCTGGTAGCCCTGGAAGCGGTTGTTGTAGATGTCGTCCATGGCCGCCTTCTGACTCGTCATGCCGTGATAGGTGCCCGCCGCCAGGAGCAGCAGGAACAGGGACACCGCCACGGGTCCGATCAGGAGCTTCTTGGCCAGCTTCAGGTCGCGAAGGATCTTGTTCATCGTCCCGTCCCCTTTTTTGACATAGGCGGCCGGACGGGGCCGCGCCCCGTCCGGCCTTTCCGTCATGAACCGATTACTTGTAGGCCCCGCAGACGAGGATCACGTCGCCCACCTTCTGGAAGAACACTTGTTTGGCTTCGACTTTTTTGGACTGCGGGTTCGTCCACTTGTAGTCGACGGTGCCGCTGGGCGCGGCTTTCGCCTTGTCGACGAGCTCCTTCATGAAGAGCTTGCCGTCCGAGTCCTTGAGATCGATGATCGTCTTGCCGATGAGCGCCTTGTTGGCACCGTGGGAGAGGATCTTTGCGTTCAGATCGCTGACGTAGATGTAGAGATCGCGATCGACGAACTTGCCCTTCGGATCGTCGAACGCCGCAAAGGACTTCGCCTGCCCGTTTGCCTTGTAGAACTCGACGGCCTTGGCCAGCATGGCCTGCGCCTCTTTCGTCGTCCCCTTCGCCTGTGCGAAGGCAAACCCTGCGGTCAACGCGACGACCAGCAGCCCGATCCACACTTTCTTCATTTTCTTGTTCCTCCTGTTCTCCGTATTCTGGTTTGGTTTGCGTTTTCCTGGATGATGCCGACCGACTCCCTTCCATTCCGGACTTCCCTGTTTGAAACTCCGTTACCCCGTGACAGGCGCCTGCGGCAGGGTTACCCTTCAGAGGCAGGATTGCCCCGCGCAGGCGGCCCCCCGAAACGGAGCGCGCCCCCCGAGACGCCGGAGGGTCCATTCAGGCCGACGGACGTTCAACAGGATGATTCCGGGATATGCACAGATACAGGGCAATGTCGAAAGCGCCTCGAACCCCGCAGCCCGGCCCGCCGGGCACCGTGACGGAAGGGTTCCGTCATCGGCCTGCAGCGGGCCTGTTCCGCAACCGGCTATCACAGGGAGTGTCGGACTCCCGTTCCTCCGACTCTACCCGCGAAAAAGAAACGGGCAAAGAAAATCACCCCGGCGGCAAGGCGGGGCATCCGGGAAAGGCAGGAAGGGAATGGCATCTCCCTTGCCCCCGATCCGCTTCCTTCCCGTCCACAGGACGGGGTTTCACAATTCCGCCATACCGTCTTGCAAATTCCAGACCACAAAGGGCGATGCGCGTCGTCATGGAGGCGACTCCGGCAAAAGCGCGGGCGGGAAAGAAATCGGGACATCAGGGACGCCCGCCGTCCGACGCTGTCATCGGCCCCCGGGCATGCCCCATCGGATTCACGACTACTCAGGACGGATTTCCAGCCGGATCGCCAGAGGACCCCCCGGCCGCGGGGCGGCAGGCCCCCGTTCCCGGACCGCGCCCAGGGACCGCAGTTTTTCCCGAAAGGCCTCGAGATGTTCCGGCAGGATCCGCGCCGTAAGCGTCACCACCCCTTCGCGATCCGTTCGTTCGATGGACGGGGCCCCCAGGTCCCTCAGCAGAGCTTCCGCGCCGTCCGCCGCAGAGGCCGGGTCTTTGACATGCAGGGAAATAGCCAGATCGGCGCGGGCTGAACCCGCGGCCGAAAGCCCGGGCGCGGCCGCCTGCGCGGCTTCCCGACCAGCCGTTTCCTTTGCCGCCGTGCCGGCACCCTTCGAGACGTCCCCGTTCATCACCTGCGCCGGCCCTGACGCTTCCAATGGGCCGCCCGCCACCGCGGAATCGGCCTTTTCGGCGCCCCGGACAGGCCCGGGCTTCCGTGCCCCGCGATCCTCCCGTGCGGCAGGCGGCTGCGCGGGGACTTGCTTCTTCCGGGCTGCCGGTTCCGCCTCCCCGATCGAGGTGTCCGGGGCTGTCGCCGTGGCCGCGGCCGTGGGGGCCCCCTGCACCCGGGCCGGGGAAGGCGCCGCCTGCCTGAACTCCGGCTCCCCCGCCCTGTAGACGTTCCAGGCGACGACGGCGATGAGGACCGTCGCAGCGGCCTGGATGGGAACCTTCACATGGAGAGGATAAAAGAGCCTGCGGAGGATGCTCTCCTTCCCCCGGGCCCCTTCCCGCACCCGCGCCATGACCCGGGTCTTCAGCCAGGGCGGCGGTTCCACCTCCTCCAGTCCCTTCACCAGGGAATCGGCTGCTCTCAGATCCGCGAGCGCCTTCCGGCAGGCCTCGCACGACCGCAGATGGGCCTCGGCCCTGTTCTTCTCTTCTTCCGGAAGAGCGTCATCGATCAGTCCGGCAAGCCGGATTTCCATCTCCTTGCACGTCATGACAGATCACCCAAAACACTCGCCAGGGAGTCTTTCAGAAAGGCTCTCGCCCTGAACAGCCGCGACTTCACCGTGCCGTCGGGAAGGTTCAGCATGTCCCCGATCTCTTCGTAGGAAAACCCCTGGATGTCACGAAGAACGAGGATTTCCCTGTATTCCGCATCCAGGTTTCGAATGCATTCCTGGACGGCCCGCTGCACTTCTTTCTTCTCCAACTCGGCATTTGCGTCCTGCCTCCCGTCGACCACCTGGCCGGTGACGCTGCCGTTGCTCATTTCGGCAGGATCGTCGAACGAACGCGTCTCGTGACGCGCCTGGTTTTGAGACTGCTTCAGGCGGTTCCGGGCCTGGTTCACGACGATCCCGTAGAGCCAGGTGGAGAATTTCGCCTCGCGCCGGAAGGTGCGGATCGCGCGGTACGCCGCCAGGAAGGCCTCCTGCGCGACATCGCAGGCCTCGTCATAATCCCCCAGCATCCGGTAGGCGACGTTGAGCATCCGTTTCTGGTGCCGCTCGACAAGGATCTCGAAGGCCTCCATGTCGCCCTTCTGGCATCGAAGAACAGCGTCGACATCGTCATCGGTTATCCGGTTCTGACCAGCCATTACGGGATCAGGCATTTCGGTTGGCGTCGTTTCCCCGATTTCCCGTCACAGGGGCCCTCTTGTCAAGGAAAATCAACCCGCGGCCTCCAGCCGCTTTCTTTGCCCCCGCCTGCTGCAGCCTCGGCATGGGTCTCGAGGCCGGGGGCCGGTCGAAGCGAAAAAACTTGATTTTTAGACAGTCTCTGTCAAAATCCCTCATCCTTGTACGGGAGCCGATCGCGCCCGGACGGAAGGAAGGAACGCTCATTCCATGAAGGAGGCCCCGATGACCGGCATACGAGACGCAAAGGATGTGCAGAAATTCGTCAAGGACAAGAACGTCAGCTTCATTCAGTTCTGGTTCACCGACGTCCTCGGCAGGCTCAAGACCTTCAGCGTGACCCCGTCAGAGCTCGCAGAAGGCATGTCGGAGGGCATGGGGTTCGACGGCTCCTCCATCGAGGGGTTCGCCCGCATCGAGGAGAGCGACATGATCGCCATGCCGGACCCCGCAACGTTCCAGCTCATCCCCTGGCGTCCCAGTGACCGCCCCGTGGCCCGGATGTTCTGCGACATCCTGAACCCCGACGGTTCCCCCTACACGGGCGACCCCCGGCATGCCCTCAAGCGGATTCTCGCCCGGATCGCCAAGCAGGGCTACACCTTCTACGTGGGTCCCGAGCTCGAGTACTTCTACTTCGCCAACGACACCGACGCCGAGATCATCGACCGGGCGGGCTATTTCGACGGACTCCCCGTGGACCGCGGCACCGATCTTCGCCGTCAGACGATCTTCGCGCTGCAGAGCATGGGCATCCGCGTCGAGTACAGCCATCACGAGGTGGCCCCGAGCCAGCACGAGATCGACCTGCGTTACCAGGACGCCCTGACGATGGCCGATACGGTCATGACCTACCGCGTGGCCGTCAAGGAGATCGCCCGGCAGAACGGCGTGTACGCCACCTTCATGCCCAAACCCATCTTCGGCCAGAACGGAAGCGGCATGCACGTCCACCAGTCGCTCTTCAAGGGCGCCAGGAACGCCTTTTTCGACCCCAGGGACCCCTATCTCCTCTCCGCCATGGCCAAGAGCTACATCGCCGGCATCATGCGTCACGCCCGCGAGATCACGGCCGTCACCAACCAGTGGGTAAACTCCTACAAGCGCCTGGTGCCCGGCTACGAGGCGCCTGTTTACTGCGCATGGGCCCGCCGCAACCGATCCACCATGATCCGCGTGCCCCTGTACAAGCCCGGCAAGGAGAAGGCGACGCGCATCGAGTTCCGTTCGCCCGACCCGACCTGCAACCCCTACCTGGCCTTCGCCCTCATGCTTGGCGCAGGCCTGAAGGGCGTCGACGGCAAGTACCCCCTGCCCGAACCGGTAGAGCACGATATCTTCGAGATGGACGCCAGGGCCCGGGCCGAGGCGGGCATCACCTCCCTGCCCGGCAGCCTCTGGGAAGCCACAGAGGAGTTCAAGCAGAGCGTGCTGGCCAACGAGGTGCTCGGCGATCACATTTTCGGCAAGGTGATCGCCAACAAGGAAAAGGAGTGGGACCTGTTCCGAACCCACGTCACGGACTTCGAACTCAGCCGGTACCTGCCGATGCTGTAGACGGCAAAAGGGGCGGCATCCTCGAAAGGGGGACCGTCCCGACCGGCCTCCCCGAGGCCCGCGGGCAAGGCCCGTCTCCATCGCCGGGCGCCGGGGCGGCGCGGGGTTCCGTCTTCTTGCCATGCCCGGGATGACGGCTTATATTAGGGTGCGATGGCAGAGGCGCGGGGCGAAAGGCAAACGATGGCAGGCAACGGATTTGAGGTTTTCGGGTCCTTCGGCGAGGGCAGGCCGCGGGAAGAATGCGGCGTTTTTGCCGTGCACGGCCACGAGCAGGCGGCAAGGCTCGCCTATTTCGGACTCTTCGCCCTCCAGCACCGCGGGCAGGAAAGCGCCGGCATCACGACCGCCGACGGCAAAACGGTCCATGAATACAAGGGCATGGGCCTCGTCTCGGATGTGTTCCACGAGAACACGCTGCAGAAGCTGCGCGGCCACATGGCCATCGGGCACACCCGCTACTCCACGACGGGCTCGTCGACCCTCTCGAACGCGCAGCCCTTCCTGGTCCACCACGCGGGCGAGCCTTACGCCCTGGGCCACAACGGCAACTTCATCAACGCCCGGCAGCTGCGTTCGCAACTGGAAAAGCAGGGCTCCATTTTCCAGTCCACCATGGACAGCGAGATCGTCGTGCACCTCATGGCCCATCACCTGCGCAACGGCTTCGACGAGGCGCTCGTCAGGGCGCTCGGCAAGGTGAAAGGGTCCTACTGTCTCGTGATGCTGACCAAGGACAAGGTCATCGCCGCCCGCGACCCTCGGGGGTTCAGGCCGCTGGCCATCGGGAAACTGGGCGAGGCGACCGTCGTCGCCTCCGAGACGTGCGCCTTCGACCTCCTCGGGGCCGCCTACGTTCGCGACGTGGAGCCCGGCGAGATCGTCATCATCGACAACACGGGGATGCGGAGCCTCAAGCCGTTCCGGAAAGTCCGGCCCGCGCGCTGCATCTTCGAACTTGTCTACTTCGCGAGGCCCGACAGCCAGATCTTCGGCCAGAACGTCTACCTCTGCCGCAAGCGCTTCGGCCACCGGCTGGCCCGCGAGTACTGCCCCGGCGCGGATCTCGTCATGCCCTTCCCCGACTCGGGGAACTACGCGGCCCTGGGATACGCCGAGGAGAGCCGCCTGCCCTTCGAGATGGGCATGATCCGCAACCACTACGTGGGCCGCACGTTCATCCGGCCCTCGCAGGCCATCCGCGACTTCGGCGTGCGCGTGAAGCTCAACCCCGTGAAGCCCCTCCTGGAGGGGAAGCGGGTCATCATCGTGGAAGACTCCATCGTCCGGGGCACCACGAGCCGCAACCGCATCCGCAACCTCCGGCAGATCGGGGTGAAGGAGATCCACATGGCCATCAGTTGCCCACCGACGAGGCACCCCTGCCCCTACGGGATCGACTTCTCATCGAAGGGGGAGCTCGTGGCCGCGGAAAAGGGCGACGTGGAAGCCGTGGGCCGCTTCATCGGCCTGGACTCCCTGTACTACCTCAGCCTCAAGGGCATGGTGGAAGCCACCCGGATGGATCCGAAGAGCTTCTGCCTGGCCTGCTATTCCGGCAAGTACCCCATCCCCGTCGATGAAGAACTCGACAAGCTCTGCATGGAGGATCGGCTGAGCTGCGAGCCGCAGCAGGACGATCTGCCCTTTATCCTGTAGCGCACCTCGCGCAGGTTGCAGGCATCGGGCTTCCGGATCGGGGAGAATCCGCCCGACCGCTCCGCACCGCTAAAAAACCGCCAGCATTCGGGGGTTCGACATGTCCGTCCTGCCGAAGCAGCCGCTCATCTACGAGATCAACACCTGGGTCTGGCTCGGGGAGTTGAGCCGCAGGCACAAGCGCCCCGTCACGCTCGCCGGCGTTCCGCCCGAAGAGTGGGAAGCCATCGCCTCCATGGGATTCGACACGGTCTGGCTGATGGGGGTGTGGCGGCGAAGCCCCGCCGGGATGAAACTCGCCCGCAGCCTGCAGCCCCTCCTCGAGGAATACGCAAAGGCCCTCCCGGATTTCACGCCGGACGACATCCCGGGCTCCCCGTACTGCATCCGGGATTACACCGTGGATGAGCGCCTCGGCGGACCCGAAGGGCTCCGCCGGGCCCGGGCGGCGCTCGCCCGCTGCGGCCTCGGCCTCATCCTGGACTTCGTGCCCAACCACGTGGCCATGGATCACGACTGGGTCGTCGAACGCCCCGAGTTTCTCATCCAGGGCGATGCGGCGGATCTCACCCGGGTTCCGCGGGAGTTCTTCCGGTCCGGCGGCCGCATTTTCGCCTTCGGCCGGGACCCCAACTACCCGCCCTGGACGGATGTGGCCCAGCTCAATGCCTTCCACCCCGGTCTGCGGGAAGCCGCCGCCGGGGCGCTCCTGGGAATCGCCGGCCAGTGCGACGGGGTCCGCTGCGACATGTCCATCCTGCTCATCAACCGGATCTTTCGAAAGACCTGGGGGAGCCGCGCCGGCAGGGAGCCGCAGCGCGAATACTGGGTTGACGTCATCGGGGCGGTCCGCGATCGCCGTCCGGACTTCACCTTCATCGCAGAGGCATACTGGGACCTGGAACGGGAGCTGCAGCAGCAGGGCTTCGACTACTGCTACGACAAGCGATTGTACGACCGTCTTCTCCACGAGCCGGCCGAGGCGGTCCGGCTTCACCTGTCCGGTGACCCGGACGACCAGCACAGGCTCCTTCGCTTCATCGAAAATCACGACGAGCCTCGGGCGGCGTCGGTGTTCGGCTCCACGAAAGGCGCCGCAGCCGCTGTCGTCGTCGCGACGCTGCCGGGTGCGCGGCTGTTCCACGACGGGCAGCTGGAGGGCCGGAAGGTGAAACTGCCGGTGCAGCTCGGCCGGCAGCCCGACGAAGCGCCGGATCCCGTCATTCAGGCTTTTTACCGGAAACTCCTCCATGCCGTTCGGGATGCGCGGCTCCGGGACGGGGAGTGGTCCCTCTGCGAAATCTCCGGCTGGCCCGACAATGAAAGTTTCCGAAACCTCCTGTCCTGGCGCTGGGTCAGGACCGACAGGCGTCACCTCATTGTCGCAAACCTCTCGGCCCGGCGCTCCCAGGCACGGGTGAGAATGCCGGGGGTGAAGCCTGCCGGCCGCACCTGGCGGCTCCGTGATCTCTTGTCGGGGGATGAGTATGAACGGGACGGCGACGAGATGACGGACCCCGGGCTCTTCGTGGACCTGCCGCCCTGGGGATATCACGTTCTTGAGTTCTGATGAATGTCGAGGGTGTTTCCCGGCCCTTCTCCCTTCGCCCTTCGCCCTTTGCCTTTCGTCTTTCGCCCTTCGCCTTTCGCCTGTTTTCTTACCACACGTCCCTCACCTTGACTCCGCCGCCCGTGAGGAACTCTTTCAGCTCGGCGATGGTATGGGTCCCATAGTGCACGATGGAGGCAATGAGCGCGGCATCGGCCTTTGCCTTCGTGAGAACGTCCAGCAGGTGCTCTTTCTTCCCTGCACCGCCCGAGGCGATGACCGGGATTTTCACGCGGGTCGCGATCAGGTGGGTCAGTTCCAGTTCGTACCCCTCCAGGGTGCCGTCGGCGTCGATCGAGTTCAGGCAGATCTCCCCGGCGCCGAGGTTCTCGGCTTCCCGGGCCCACCAGAGGGCATCGAGTCCCATGTGCTTCCTGCCGCCCTGAATGACGATCTCGTAGCCCGAGGGGATCCTCGCGCTCTTTTCGACCTTCTTCACATCCATTCCCAGGACGACGCACTGGGAGCCGAAGGCCGCGGCGCCATCGGTGATGATCCTCGGGTTCTCCACGGCGCCCGAGTTGACGCTCACCTTCTCCGCGCCGGCCAGGATGACCCCGCGCATGTCCTCGAGGGTCCGGATGCCCCCGCCCACGGAGAAGGGGATGAAGATCGTCTCGGCGACGCGCTTTACCACGTCGATCATGATGTCGCGGCCCTCCGAGGAGGCGGTGATGTCGTAGAAGACGATCTCGTCGGCGCCCTGCTCGTAGTATTGCCGCGCCGCCTCCACGGGGTCGCCGATGTCGACGTTGCCCTTGAACTTGACCCCCTTGGTCAGTTTCCCGTCTCTCACGTCGAGGCAGGGGATGATGCGCTTACTGAGCATGGCTGCCATCCCAGCGGCTGAAGTTTTCCAGGAGCCTGAGGCCGAAGCGTCCGCTCTTCTCGGGGTGGAACTGGACCGCGACGAGGTTCCCCCTTGCCACGGCGGAGGCGAAGCGGATCCCGTACTCCGTCTCTGCCGCCACGTCCGCCCCGTTCGACGGGGCCGGGTAGTAGGAGTGCACGAAGTAGAACTCGGCGTTCGCCGGCAGCCCGGCGAACACGGGGTGAGCGCCCCGGAACGACACGCGGTTCCACCCCATGTGGGGGATCTTGAGCGGATCGCCTCCCTCCCGAATGCCTGCGGGAAAGCGTCTGACGCCGCCGGGGATGAGCCCGAGGCATTCCGTCCGGCCGTCCTCTTCGCTGTACTCGAAGATGACCTGCGTGCCCAGGCAGATCCCCAGGAGAGGCTTTCCGGATTCGAACGCCTCCCCGATGCAGCCCGCAAGCCCCGTCTCCCGGAGATTCCGCATGGCCTCTCCCGCGGCGCCCACGCCGGGGAAAATGATCCGCCCGGCCCGTCGCAGGTCTTCGGCGCGGTCCGTGACGACGCAGGGAACGTTCAAATGCCGGAGGGCGCGCGCAACGCTCGTCACGTTGCCCGCCCGGTAGTCGACGACGGCAATCATGGCATGCTCGCACCGGCCGAATCAGGATGACGGACTATAACGCAAAGAGGCCTGGAAATCAATGACTGCGCGCCTTTTGAACGAAAAATACCTTGACCGGCCCGCCCCGGAGGTATAGATAAAAAGCATGGGGATTTTCGCTTCCTCTCCTTCTCGCCCGGCGTTTCGTCGCATTCGTTGCCTCTCTTTCCGGTGATTTGCCTCCTTCCCGAGCAAGATCCCCCAGTCTTACGGTCCCGGAGGCGTAACGATCCCGTAACCCCGCTTCAACCCTCAGCCCCGAAAGGAGGTCCGGCCATGCTGCAGAACCACGACTACAACCTGCTCGAGACGATCACCATCATCGCCCGCAGCGTCTACCGGTACGACACCTACATGAAGGACCTGGACAAGGTGAAGTGCGAGTCCTGCAGGAAGATGTGGCAGGAATTCCACGAACAGCGGCAGAAGGAACTGGCCATCCTGCTCAAGGAACTTCGCGCCCACGTGGAAGGCGGGATGATGACGATCGAGAAAACCTGAGGGCCGGCGGCGGGATACGGCGGAACCGCCGCCGTACAGGGCATCGCCGGGCAGGGGCCGGCGGCTGCTGGGCGCAGCCGTCACGGCTCGGAGAGCTCGCGGATCCTGTCCGCATCCTCCTTCCGTGCCACCAGCGTCCGGTTTCCCGAACGGACGACGATCAGGCCGTCGACGCCTACCAGGGCGACGACCTCGCCGGGGGTCTCGGAGAAAACCAGGTTGCCCGAAGCGCCGACGGCCTTCAGGCAGCCCCGGACGGCGTTTCCATCGGAGTCCCTGCCGAGCAGATCCCGCAGGGCCGGCCAGCCGCCTACGTCGCTCCAGGAAAACCGTGAGGACACACACCGCAGCGGCGTCCTCGTTTTCTCCATGACCCCGTAATCGATGGAGATGGGCCGGATGGACGAGAAGGCCTTCTCGAGGGCTTCCGGCCACTGCGGCGTCCCGTCGGCCCCGCCCAGGGGTTGCAGGGCGTCGTAATGTGCGGGCAGCCAGGTGCGGATCTCCTCGAGAATGGGCGCGGCCCGCCAGACGTACATGCCCGAGTTCCACAGGAAGCGCCCCGAGTCCACATAGCGCCGTGCCGTCTCGAGATCGGGTTTCTCCTTGAACCGCTTGAGTTCGAAATGCTCGATGCCGCCGTCGTCCGCGACGGCGGCGCCGGTTTCGAGATACCCGTAGCCGGTGGCCGGGAAGGTCGGACGGATCCCGAAGGTGTAGAAGACATCGGCCGCGGCAACCTGCCGGGCCGCCGAAACCAGGTTCCGCTGGAAGAGATCCGTCGGCTCGATCAGGTGATCGGCCGTCAGGGTCAGGATGATGCTGTCGCCGAAACGTTTTTGGACGAGTACGGCCGCCAGCGCAACGGCGGCGGCCGTGTCGCGGCGGACCGGCTCGCCGATGACATGGCCCGCGGACAACTCCGGGAGCTGCTCGCGGACGATTGCAACGTGCGCGGCATTGGTAAGCACGAGGACCCTCTCTGGGGGAACCAGCCCGCGCAGCCGGTCGAAGCTCATCTGCAGGAGGCTCCGGTCGCCGAAGAGGGTGATGAACTGCTTGGGTCTCGCGGGGGTGCTGAGGGGCCAGAACCGGGTGCCCATGCCG
>Ga0255346_1002979_pt1 | contig 20517 bp, 21 predicted proteins | sample wastewater_treat_FD_194410 | JGI IMG/M metagenome (GOLD analysis project Ga0255346, IMG submission 194410) | Wastewater microbial communities from Lulu Island WWTP, Vancouver, Canada - plant22 | ecosystem: Engineered > WWTP > Wastewater > Unclassified | place: Canada: Vancouver, British Columbia... | reverse complement strand
TGTGGTGTGTATATTTTTGTACCTACTAGTTGGCTTGTACATCTTGCTCTACTGCCATTAAAAAAGTTGGCTATGGTTGTAACTGTGTTGTTAGTCGTATCAATTATATCTAAGCCTGTACCATAGTATTCTGGGATATATATTTTTGTACCTACAAGTTGGCTTGTGAGTCTATACCTGCTTGCATTAAAAAAGTTGGCTATGGTTGTAACAGTATTGTCGCTCGTGTCGATAATTTCTAGGGCTGTACCAGAGTATTGTGGTATATATATCTTTGTACCTACAAGTTGGCTTGTGAGTCTATACCCGCTTGCATTAAAAAAGTTGGCTATGGTTGTAACTGTGTTGTTAGTCGTGTCGATAATTTCTAGGGCTTTACCATAGCTTTGTGGGATATATATTTTTGTACCTACAAGTTGGCTTGTGCGTCTATACCTGCTTGCATTAAAAAAGCTGGCAATATTCACCAATCCCTGTTTGCCCACTAGCTCGCTACTACCACCCTCCCAAATATACACTTCATCGCCACTAGTTTCACTTGTCCACCATGCACCGCTCGGGTTTATCTGTGATAGCTCTGCTCGTGTCGGTAGTCGCCATGCCTTACCGCTTCGTGTTTGTTCAGCCCATGATTTAGCTGTGTTCCAGTCTTGCTCTTGTAGTCTATCGCTGTGTACTTCCTTACCGCTCGTGTCAAATATCGTACCGCCAAAAGGTGTTTGGTCGCCTACCTCTGGGGATAAAACTTTCACCTCTACAAAACCTTTCTCTTCACTTTCCTCTACTACACTTAAATCGTTTTTGCCAGTACCATGAAAAGATGAATCCACTACTCCAAGGCTCTCTTGTACCGATATGATAACGTCTTTTATTTGTGTTCGCCCACCGCTAAACGTACCAGTCAACTTTAAATCGTGTGCTTCTAAAACTGTGATGAATGCCCTACTTGCTCCGATACTTTCAAAGATTGCGTTGATTGCAACAAAGTTTTCTACGCCATATTCTCGCACCCAAACCATAATATCTGTAACTGCGATATTAAAAGCATTTGCATATGTACTGTCGTTTGGACTAAAAAGCACCCATGCACTGCCTGTCCAAACTCTAAGTACTCCACCGTCTAATTCTTGCGTGTTTGTATCAAAGTAAAAGTCGCCTACTTGCAAATTGCCTACGGGATATGTATCTCTTGCTCCCCAATAAATCGGTCGTGCGTCTGTGTTCAAGATAACCGCTATATCTTTTTGTGCAAATAAATCACCTGTGCTGTACACTGTTTCGTCATCAATAATCGTTTCGAGTGCTTCTCTAACACTCACTCTAAAGCCAACCGCAAAGTGTTGCTCGTCATTAACGGTAATAGTAACAGGAAGGTTAAACTCTCTACTGCTTTCAGGCTCACTGCTTTCTACAACTGTTTGCCAATGCAGATGGTTATATGTCGCTTCTAAAACAAATAAGCCATTAAATGCACCGTTGATTGTTTTTGCGTTTGCAACAATCGGGTTTGGCTCTAAAATATTTTGTCGTCCACGTGTTACACTTGGCGTGCTTAGCTCTAATATAACAACCTGCGATTGGTTCTTCACCTCTTGTAGCTCGTCCATCGTTGGTGGTGGAGGTGTGCCGTCTAACACTGGCTTGGTCGCTTCAAAGTTTGTACTTGTGGTAAAGCTTGGCTCATACGCTGGTATTGCTCCCGTCTCATACACTGCTTCGTTATAATCTACCAAGGTTAGCCTATGCCCATTTTCTGTTGGCTCACTGCCGATGATTAACATCTCGGTTGTAATTTTCGCAAACTCTCCGTCAATAAGTCCATACGATAAAATATCGCCCTGTTGTGGCTTGTTGCTTGCACTTAATGGGATAGGCTCTACTAATTCAACGGTGTCTGTAAAGCTTTCTAATGCTGTGTATTTCAGTGAATAAAAAACATGGGCTCCGTTTTGTGCTCCGACAATTATCATGCCGTTTGTTTCGTTCTCGTCATACTCCACTGGCTCATAAAGTTTTAAGCCGACAACATTATAGTCATCAACGATAAGGCTTTTTACTTCTGCGTTTCCTTTGCCGACTTTCAAACTGTCGTGTTGTAGTAAAACTTTGCTCAACGGTGTGTAATAGATTCCTTCTTTACCTACTTCGATAATCGTTTGTTTTGGCTGTAAAAGCTCCGATGCTAAAAGCTTGCGTGCGTACTTGACGATATGTTCATACTCGGTCATGCCTTGCGTGTTTAGCTCAATCAAAATTGAGTCTGCTGTCCGAGCTTGTCCATCTCTCATTACAAGATAACTACTGTTTACATACCCGCCCGCTCGTGATATGTAATTTATTTTTATACCGTCTGCTTTCCGCTCTATGTTTTTTTTGTTTTCAATGCTTAAAATATTTTGGCTGTTAAATAAAGCAATAGCGTTTTTTTTCGGTTTGTCTATCGCTACTGTAATCAAACCTGTGATACTTTTGTAAAGTATTGCATTACAACTTTCTAAAATCATTTCACAAACTTCTTGCTTCGTTTGTCCCTCTGTCAAAACAATGTCAAACTTAAAACCTTTTTCCTCACAGTATTCGTAAAGCTCTCTAAATGAGTCTAAGTCTATTTCCGACTCCTTAATCTGCGATGCCTTGTGTGTATCACTCGTCAAAACCTCTAGCAATAAACTTGCTGGGTTTCTTGTAGGCTCTTTGTTTTCACTACCGTTCCATGTCTTGGCTACCGATTGCAATACCATATTTATTTTATTTAGTTTGTCTTGATTGCTTTCTGTAACTTTTATTTTTAGCCCGACTAGATTAGATAAAACTCGTTCTGTACTTCCGACTATTTCTTCTGGTACAAAATTATTTATAGATTTTTCTTTGTCATATTTTTCTGACTGTATCCAAAGTAAAGAAACATCATCTCTTGCACTGCCTTCATATCGTGCTGTGTCGCAAAGTAACCGCACAAGGATAGGTTCGCTAACGTCTTTCACTTCGTTAAAACTAAACTCTTTCCTTGCTACAAATCTCATCTGCTCAAGGCTCATGTACGAAAAAGTATTTGATGCTGTCCCGTTTTGGTTAAATGTAAACCGTGTCCAAGCTCCGTTGCCAATCTTATACTCTGGATAAATTTTAACGGTTCGTTTTAGTTTTGCTCCATCGCTTGCATAGCAAATCAAACCTCTAAACAAGATACACAACTCTACCGCCATTGTGTTTTTTGGTAAGGTAAAAACATACCCGCCTACTGGGTAATTCTCACTGTCTGCTTTGTCTATCGTTGTATTAGGTGTTTCAGTATGAATTACTTTATTAAACTCTGCCGTTGTGAAAGGACTGCCGTCTTGTACTACTTCGATTTTATTTTTATCGTCATAAAAAATTCCGCTGTCAAAGTTATATACTCCTTGTTGTGGCTCGTCGGTATCCCATTTTTTTAATACTACATCATCGCAAGATAATTCTTTAATAACTGTTTTTGCAAAACCTGCCTGTAGCACCATGTAAAAAAACTGGTCTTTGCCTGTTGCTCCACCTATCTTGCTAAACGTCCCCGTCGCAAGGTACGGTGTGAATAAATGCTGTCCTAAGATTAAAGGCTGTGTTTGTCCTAATGCTATTTGATTTTGAGCACCTCGCAAATACGGTATGTTCTTAACTTCATCTTTCAAACTCTTGGATAGTTTTTCTGCATCCGCTTGCATCTGTTTTGCTTTTTGTATGTCTTTAACAAGCCCAACAGTTTTAACTATGCCATAAACTACAAATGGAGACGCTAAGACCGCTGCAACAATCGCAACAGGTGCCAATGGAATGTCTCTTATTAAGAGTACATCGCCCTCTGCAAGTATATCGTCCTTGTTTGCTATGAGTCCGTTTTTTAATATAACCGCATTAGATAAGTCAAAGTCAAAACATTCCGCAATCGTTTTTCCCGCTTCAAATGGTATCAGCTCATGCTTGTCGCCAATGCCTCTGTATACTGTCGCTTTCATTCGCCCACCTCAAAATATTTCTTTTCTCTTAAAGCAATCAAAGGAGATACTCTCGCACCCTTGTTGGTCATATGCAAACAAGTCGCCTTGTCTAATACATAACCGATATGCAATCGCCCTTCCCAAACACATTGCACCAAGCATCCGTTTTTCGGCTCATCTAATTCTTTCGCTCCAAGGCTCACAACATATTCATTCAACTGCTCGCTCGGTACATATGCTAAGTTTTCAAAGTCTTTTAGTTTCCTACCGCTTCGGCTCATGCACTCAAGCACTAAGCCATAACAGTCCATGCCTTTTTTTGTTCTGCCTTTCTCTAAATATGGTACGCTAAGCAAATCGTCATATCTCACATATTCCCCCTGTTGTTATAGTGGTTAAATATTAAAGCAGGAAAAGTCATGTTCATTCTGTCGTCTGGCTCAAAGTCAAACTCTGCCGTCAAACCGTCCCATGTTACCGACCCATATAAGCTTCTAAAATTTTCTAACGGTGTTACTTCGTTGTCTAATAATATCCCTAGTACTTCTATTTTCAAATTATAATTGCTTTCTATAAGCTCGATTAAATTATTGTCAACTACTGTTATGCTTAACCTTCCACCGCCATCTAATCCTAGTACATCGCTATTAGGTGTAAATTCAAAAGTACTCGCTGTGTATGTTTGCCCTTGGTACACAACATCATTCACGTCGTTCACAATTCGTATACTTTCTGTATCTCCGTGATTGGATATTTTAACAAGAAAAGGTAAAGAGTACGCTCCGTTTTTTTGTAGTAACTTTTCTAGGCTCATACTTCCTCCACGCTCAGGCTCACTTCTTTCCATCGCTGTCCGACTGCTTCAAAAGGCTCTACTACTCTGTACTCGGTATCTTCATCTTTGCCGTCAAGGTTCGGAAACAAAAAAGATTGCGCACCACTTTGCAAAGTAAACTTCCACCAATGTAAAAACTTTTTATACTCGCTGTCGTATCCAATATCATCTAGTAACAACAAAAAACTATACCTACCTTTTGCAATGCTATTTCTTTTTCTTGTTCGTGCTTTACCGCTTTCAAACTCTGTATAGATTATATTATCGACTTCGCCTATGCTCATGCCGTATGCTTTTTTATTTACTCCGTCTGCCCACTGTACCATGTCAACTCCTTAATTCGTCAAGCGTACTCCGTTCAGTCCGCCTCGCATTTTTTTGTAGCTTTTGTTATATCGCCCACTTGCCATATCTTCATTCACAACCTTTCGTATTAAAATCCGCACTCCCTCTGGTGTTATCTCTGGTCTAACGTTTACATCATTGCTTGCGGAATTAAACACTTGCACATTGCCACCAGTTCGCCCTCCGTTGGCTATATCAAATAACCTTTTTTGCTGTGCGTATGTCAAAATCATTTCGCCACTGTTCACGTTTGCTTGCACCCTGTCGCCTGTGTAACTCGTGCCTCCGACTATTCCACCTGTAGCAAAGGAAGGGGCGACTGGCTTGTTTGCTGTAATAAGAGCTATCTGTGCCGCTCCTGCCGCTCCGACTAATGCACCAAGAACAATGCCACCCTCCTGTGACATTGCCTTTGTTATTCCTTGTGCTGTGTTTACTATGGCTTGTACCAACTGTACTCCCCACTCCCACATCGCTATTTTATATCTTTGCTTGGCACTTTCTTTTTCTATGTCCGAAAGTTTTTCTTGGTACTCTTCGTATCCTATCTCGCCGTCATTGTACATTTTCTCGGCTTCTTTTGTGCTAATGTATGCCCTTGCTTCTACGCCCTCGCTCGCTAAGCGTGTTATGTTGTTCATTGCGTTTGCATATTCGTCCGCAAACTCTTTCGCAATGCTTATGTAGTTATCTATGCGTTCTCGTTGCTGTTCTTTTTCAAGCTGTGTTATTTTTTCATCAAGCTTTGCCTTCGCCTCCGCAAACTCTTTTTCTATCTTTAGTTTTTCATCTTCTTCTATGTTTTTTAATTTTATCGCATCGTCTTTACGCTTCTCTAGTTCTTTTATTTGATTTTTATAAAAGTCAATCTCGCTCAATTCATCTTGTAGTTCGCCAAGGAAGTCGTAAAACTCCTTCATCGCTTCTTCTAGCTCGGCTTGTTCTTCTAGTGATTTTGTTTTCTTTGCCTCTGCATCTGCCATCTCTTCTATTGTATCGAGCATGTTTTTTGCTACGGTATGATTTTCTGTTACAAGCCCATTTGATTTTACTACTAGGTCAACATACGCACTCATGTATGCGTTCAGCTCTTCTGCTGTGTCTACATCTTTGTTTCTAAGCTCTGCGTTTACCCGCATGGCTTCTAGTTGGTCTGCTAATGCTTTTGTTACACTGTCGATATGTTCCTGTGCTTTATCATCTCGCTCTTTTTGTTTTGCTATTTTTTCTGCAAGCTCGGTTTCTTGCTGTATTACCTTGTTGTTTTCATCTTCTATTTCTGCTTTTACATCTCTCTCTTTTTTATATAGGTCTATTTGTTTTTGTAGGTTGTCTATTATTTTTTGCTGTTGCTCTTTGTATTTTTCACGTCCTTTTTCACCACCCATAAAAAAAACCTGAAAACTGCTTGCATTTTCTATTCGCTCTAGTGTTTCCTCTGACAGTTCCTTTTGTTTTTCTAAAAAATCTATTTCTTTTTGTATACTGCTAGCATCTTCTTTTCCAGTTTCTCTTTTTTTAGTTGCTTCTTCCCATTCTCTAAAAACACGCAACCCATTTGTAAGCTCGTCGGTAAATTCAGTAATCGACTTTCTTCCTGGTGCAGTCAATACCTCTATCGAAGCCCCTATTTCCTTTTTCAAATCTCCCCATGCGTTCGCTAGTTTTTCTGCTGACCCTGTTGCTGCAAACGTTTCCTCTGCTAATCCTCCGTATGCTTTTTTAATTACATCAATCGCCCGTCCTTGTTTCATTTCCTCTTCGGTCAAACTATTGACGGCGGGTATAAGCATTTTTAATGTTCGCCCTTCCCCTTCGTAGCTTTTTGATAACTCCTTGACTGCTGTCCCCATGTCCATTAAACCTGCACTCGCAAGGTCTGCGGATGCAGATATGATTTCTTGTATTTGCTCTTGTGTTCTACCCGCACCTGCCAACATCGTCATGTATTCTTGTATTAAAACATTATCGTGTCCTGTCAACGTTTGTATGTTGTCCGCATACTCTTTTAATTGTTGTACACTCCTACTGTCAAGATATGGATTATTTTTTGAAGCACTTTCAAGCATCTTCTCGCTTTTGATTTGTCCCTTATATGCTTCGGTAACTTCCTTGACTCCTGTAGCTATGGCTTTGATAGATACCGCAGCTGCGGCAGCTGTTACTCCTGCCTTACCTACTGTCTTGGCAAAGTCTTTTAGTTTACTGCCCGAGTCCTTGAGCCCTTTGTCTAGTCCTTTATTATTTAACTCTGTATCTATCGTTACTTTGCCGTCTGCCATTCTTACGCTCCAAACTTATCAAAGAAGTCTATAGCCTCTTTGTTTTCTTTTTCTGGCAATGCCCATTCTCTTTTCAACTTCATTGCCTCTTTGTTTTTTGTATCGCTCCAACTTCGTATTCCAAACACTTCGTTTAGCTTCGTGCCGTGTAGCCCTACAATCATCGCCCTTACTTTATGCCAGTGATATTGCTCATCAAATAAATCTATACCGTAACATTGTAAAATACCTGCGTATAAAAGTTCAGCGTCAATGTCATAGTCTAAAATGTTTTCTCCACCTTCGCCTCGTGGTATCTCTTTCTTTTCATAAAAAAATTTACACAAGGCATCAAAGCCTGCTTGCCTGTCCTCGGGGATTTCACCATCGTATAAAAAATCTGCATCATGCAAAAAAAGTTTATCCTCGTTTAATAACTGTGAGAAACGAAACCAAAAAGAATGCCCTGTGTGTATCTTGTAAAACCTGCCCAAAACTTCAACCGCTTCGGGCAAGAATGCTTTCGCTAGGTTCATTCAATATCCAAACTAAAATTTTCATTTGGTACAGTAACAAAGTTCGATGCAATGTCACCATCTTTGTATGCTGTAACTGCGTATGTCTTGCCATCAATAAGCTTAAACGTCGCCTTACCTTCTGCGTCTGTAGTTTTCTTCACTCCGTCAATTTCAACGGTAGCACCTTTAACTTTTGCTACTCCTTTAACGACTTTTATAATTTGGTCGACTGTTACATCTTCGCTGTCAAGTTCGTAAATCTTCAAGTCTGTATCCACTTCTACCTTCTCGGTCGTGCCTGCAAAGTTAATGCCCACTGTGATAGTAGAGTCAACTGGATTAAGACTGTCGATCGTAAATATACATTTGCTTCGCCATGCCTTCGCTCGTTCTGCGCCTCCATCAGCTCCATAAAAAACGATAAGCACTTCGCCCTCTGCATCTGCTCCGACTGATTGTTTGAAAAACTTATCAAACACAAATTCAAAGTCTGGCTCGCCTTTGTACATAATAATCGGTTGGGAAAGGGAAGGCTTGTATTTATCCAAAATTGTCGTTGGGTTCTCGTCAACAATATAGTCAACATCTCGTGTTTCTGCGTTCATTGTGATTGTGTTTTCTGTAGATTTTTTTATGCGTACCCATTTCGGGGCTTCGTATGTTCCACCATTAAGCCACAAACCTACATGGTGCTTCTTTAACATTGTTCCATTGCTTACTGCCATATTCTTACCTCATTAAAATTTATTGTTATTGTCAAACTCAATGTCGACAACCATCGTGTACACAAATTCGCCCGTGTCGTTTTTTTCAACGATTGCTGGTAGCGTCCTTGGTGTTACTCGTATACATAATACATCAGTCAAAGACAGTTCTGTTTTGTCTAATGCGTTTTTAATTTTTACTAATGCCTCTATTGCATTTGTCGGTGCCTTACTTCTTGCATAGAAACTTATTGACTGCCTACCTGTCGAAGAACCGTCAATAAATTCTGTTACTGTTGCCTCTGATGGGTCGCTACGGATAACAATCGACTCGCTTAATAAACCAAATGCCTCTAAGCCTATCTGTGCATACAAGCCTAAGCCTAAGCCATCAAGATATTTTTTCACATCATTTATTATATTCACCGTTTGCTATCCTTTCCCACTCTTTCATTTTCCTAGCCTTTGCTTGCTCAAACCATTTCATGCTTGCGTTTGGGTTTACTTGCTTGCTTTTGTTTGGTAGTCCATAGTATTGTTTACGTGCGTACTCTGCCGACCATTCTATCTGCCCTCGCTTAACTACGTGTCCGCTGTTTTTCAAAAAGCCTTCCTGCATAGGAATAAAATAGTTGCTGTCGTTCAAAACTCGCTGGTCTAAAAAATCTTGCGTCCTGTCCAAGTTCCCTTGTTTCTGTTTCTTGATTTTGTCAACATCAAACTCTAGCTTTACTTTAATGTCCATACAGTCTGACCTCGCTATGGTGTAGTCTGCTATCATACGGATTAAAATAATCAGCAACCATTCGCACTCCGTACTTTTTGCCATTGTAAACAATTTTATCAAGATTGGTAAATCGTACACTAGGTTTAGAGTTCACTGCGTCATAATATAATGTCAACTCGTATCGCTCATACTCACCTAGTGCCTGCATAACAGTACTGCTCACTGGCTCAACGTAAATATTCTCAAGCTCCACTTCCGTCCCGTGTTGTGCGTTGCCATAATCATCTTGCCCTGTGTAAGGAAAAAGTTTTGCTTTGTTTTTTAGTATCTCCAGTGGTATTTGTTTCATCTGCCTACCCTCGGTACTCCTCTATAACCAAAACCTGCAAGTGATAAATATCTACTTGTCTTGTCAAACAACAAACCAGTTTGCTTTGCTCCGCCTTCGCTAGTAGAAAATGAACCAAGCGACACAGAACCGCTCGTGCTTTGCGATGGGTCGCCATGTAACACATAACCTTCTGCCTGTGCACAATTCGCCATCGCTAAACAGTCAAGGGCTGTCTCGCTTAGGTTATCAATGTTAATAGCATACGGTAACATTAAATCTATATCCAAGCTCGCTTTGTCAAGGTATGCCTCGCCTCCGATAGCTCCAAAGTATTTTTCTTTATAAAATTCTTTTGTTGCGTATGCCATGTCCTATTCCTTATCCTGCTGATGATTTTGCTTGAATGCTATCAAAGATAACTACTAGCCCAGCTTTAACACCATAAAGCAATCCATACTTTCCATTGCCGACTGTTATTGATGCATTTTGTGTTACCTCTGTCGCTCCTGCAGGTAAAGCAGAACCAACCTTTACTGCACTTGGTGCTGTAGTCGTGCCTTCTAAGAAGTACCACTTTACTCCCTCGGTACCTGATCCAATTGTGATGGTAACGTTTGTCGCTCCTGTGGTAGTAAGTGTTGGCAATTGTGTAGCTTTGAAACCAACAACTCCGTCAGCGTCTACTGCACCTGTAAGGTTTACTGCATTGGCTTCTAAAAGAGATACTGCACAAGTATTCACTTGCTCATCAAATAACCAACAGTCGTGCACAAGCCTGCCCATTAGTTGGTCGGCGTCGTATAGCTCAGAATTAGCTGCTTGAATTATTTTTGTGTTGTTGTGTTTTTCAATCGCAATAGCTGCATCTGCTCCCACGATAAGCCAGTTCATTTCGCCTGCAAAAAGTTTAGATGCAAAACCGTTAGTAGTTTTAAATGCGTACTCTGTTTTCATTCGCCTCGAAGGTACGGGTATAATAGCTACGCCATCAAGTGAGTTTACTTTTAAGGTAACACCATTCTGCCCAGTGATTTCTTGTGTTTCCATAGTTCGGTTTAATTCGCTTGATTGTGTTAATACTCGATATGCCTTGCCTGACATAAAACAATAAAGCTGTTCTTTCTCGCCTACAATGTCTTGGATATGTCCAAAGTCATCGTAAAGCTTTGTGAGGATAGTATCTTTGTTTGGTGTGTATTGTGTGATACGTCCATTAAGCCGTGCAATGTCTGCATATAACGATGAGTAGCGTGCAGAGTCAACCTCGGGTGCTTCTTCCTGTTTTGCAAAGACTGCTAAAGCGTTTGAAGTGTTTAAGATACCCGCTGTTTCATCTTCGTCCATTGCGTCAATACCAAACTTGAAGCTTCGGTCAAATCTAAACTTTTTTGTTTGATAGCCAAACTCTAAAGATGAGCTTGCATAACCGCTTGTTCGGTTATAGTTTCCTAGCCCGTTTGTTTTGATAACTGGAATTTTTACTTCATCGCCACCGACGAATTGCACTCGTGAAGAGTTTGCGGAAAGAATTCCAGAAGTTAATGATGCAACTACTTTCTCATCTAGTATCTGTGAGAAAATCTTTGCCCGTGCGTTAATTGTGTTTGTAGGTAATGACATAATATGCTCCTGTTCGGGAGCACAAAAAAAACGGCTCCCTAAAAATATTGATAGACAATTAGATTGTCCTCAACGGTTTAGGTGCCGTTAATCCACTCCGAAAAGTTTTACAAGCCTCGGACTGCTTGACCTTAGAATGCTAAGCCATTTATTTAAATGTATCATAAGTCTTGCACATTGTCAAGACAATCCTGCACCTTTTCTCGCCAAGGCTAACAGTCTTTCTTCCTCGCTTATCGTGTCTCCTCCGCTCTTTACTCCAAGGTCTTGTATGCCTGCCCGTTTTACAAACTCTGGATTCTCTTTGATAAAGCCTGCAATCTTTTCTGCTGTGGTCTCGCCTTCATACGCTCCGATTAGTTTAATCACTCGCTCAATTTTTTCTGGTGCGATACCTTGAACCATCGCCTCTGCTCGTGCTTCTGCAATCGTTGCTTTTTGCTTTATTTCAGCAAGCTCTGCTTCACGTTCAGCAAGTGCCTTTGCTGTTTTCTCTGCCTCGGTCAATTGTGCGTCCTGTAGCTCTTTTAATTTCGCAAGCTCCTCAGCGTCCTTTACTCCTGCCTGCTTGAATAGCTCACTGCGTGCCCGCTCTAATTCCTTAGCCACCCGTGCCGATATTTTGTCATTCAATTCTTTATCGGTGTACTTTTTTTCTTGCTCTACAACCGCCTCAATCGGTTTTTCTGCTACTACTTCATCGGTTTTAATTTCATCAGCCATTTATGCCTCCTATTTGTTCACGTGCTACTTCACGTCTACGCCCTGTATCTTTCAAGAAGCTTTTTAACACCTCTTGCTTTTCCAATATCTTAGCCTTCTGCCCTTCCATCTTTGCTCGTCTTATTTCTCGCTCTAATTTCCGTTGCTCTTGGCTTTCTTCGTACACTTTCCTATTTTCTCGTTTGCCGTACGGTTGCCATGTTTTCTCCATGCCGTCTCTAAACGGTGCCATCGTGTGCCTACAGTTTACTCCAAACAATCCTGCTGGCTCTCCGTAACTCGTACTGCTAAACGGTGGGTACTTTGTGCTTGTACCGCTCAAGCTATATACTTTTCCTTGGTCTGCTTCGCATAATGGTCTTGCTCCAAGGTGAGATGATACCTCAACCAAATCCTCGCCATTCTCTTCGCAATATTCCATCTGTGCCTGAAAGGCTACCTCATTGCTTGTGCTTCTTACCAAAGTCTGTGCATATGCTTCCGCAGTCCACTGTCTACCGCCTCGGTCTTGTATCAAGGGTAAGCCCTTACCTATCCAGTTTTGCACTATCTCGTCCATTGCCTTTCGCCCGCTGTATCCTAGTGCTTGCTTTGCTGTAGCCACGTTTACTATCTCGATATATTTTTGTCCCATGCCTTTAAGCATACCTTGGTATAAATTTTCAAGTTTGCCGTAAACTGTCCGCTCAAACAGTTTAAGCGTCCGCTCCATGTCTTTGTTGTTTATCATATACGGGATAGTCGCTTCTTTATTCGTGCCGATGATTTTCTCCATCGCCAGCTTTTGGATCGCCTTCTCTGTTTCGGCAATTATCTTGTCCATGTTTTTTTTGATAGCGTTTCTGTTTGCATCTTGTAACAATCCAAGCCCTTGTAGTTTTTCTAGTTGCCATCTTGCCGTGCCTATGTCGCCCTTGTTTAATAATGTGAGTAAATTCTTAAGCATATCGCCTTGTATTTTCCACAAGAGTCGCTCATACTTTATCATTCATCGCCCCACAATCCAACATCAACCACTGCCCGGCTATCTCGTATCTGTTTTGCTTTGATAACGGCTTCCTCTTCACTTAGTCCGTCTAGTTCAATAAGTGCATCCTCAAGTAGTCCAGTACCTGCTTGTACTCGTGTGTTCCAATAATTAGCCCGTGAGTTTCTGTCCTCGATTACGCTGTCGTCCCAGTCAATGTAATACTCCATGTTTGTTGTTTTAATTCCGCACTCAGCTCCGATTATTTTAAGACTGTCTAAAAAGTTTAGTATAGTGTAGGTCAAAGAGTTTTCAATATTCTTTTTCATTCTGAAAGTCTTTGAATTTTCGCTTATCACCTCGGTTGCTGTTTTCATGCTCTTGCCGTCAAGTGATAAAAAGCTATCACTACAACCGCTTTGTTTTGAAAGTATCGCAAGTAAAGTATTTATCGTCTGTGTTATCTCGTCAATCCGTAAATCAAAGTTTATCGCTGTAGGTTGCATACTCTCTTTTTCAGCGTCGTCAAATGCTACGTATACTTTTTCGTTCTTGTCATAATATGCCATGCTCGGCTTGTCATTTTTACTTGATGGGAAGTGTCGCTGTAGCATACTATGCCCGATAATTATCTTTCGCCCGCTTGTGATTATTTCCTCGGTCAAATAATCGCCTGCCATGTCTAACTGTTGTATAGTGTCGACTGCTGTTCCAAAAATTGACATACCAAATGGAGAACCCATTGATACAGAGTTAGCTACTGGTGTTTTCCAAACCTCAAACATCTTTGTAGGGACAATCCACTCCGACTGCTCTATGCCCGCTCGTGCTGGCTCTACTTTTCTAAAATCATCATTGCCGATATTCTCGTACACTTCTAGGCTTATCCTGTACCCGTCGCTCTCTTGCCTGTGTTGCTCTATAACCTTAAACTCTTTGTCATCGTGTACCGTTGTTGATAAAAAGTCTGCTTCGTATACTCCTCGGCTGTCGTATGATACAGGAATAAAGTCCCCTGCCTGTACCCAATCTATAACAAGCTCGCCGTCTTTCACAAGCCACTTCAATACGCCACTGCCTAGAGCTAAAGCGTACTCAAGCCATACCCTCCCGTTCTCATTGAACCTGTTTTTATCCAGTAGCTCCCGTACATCATCATCGACCCCAAACGTTGGAGGCTCGGCAAAGACTAAGCCTGCAAGCTCTTGACATAACATTTTACCGCCATTCATTAAAAATCGGTAGTTTGTTTTCTTGCCACTTAAACCTTGCGTTGTGTATGTTTTCCACTTCGGCTCGCCTGTGTAAATATCTCTCCAATAGTTTATTAAATTATCGCCCTCTACAATTTTCCTTGGTAGCTTTTTACCAAACAGTTTTAGCCAAACACTCATTTATTCGCCTCCTCGTTTATAGACCTGTGCCATTGCGTACCTTACGCAGTCAATATGGTGGTCTTTCTGTCCCTCAGGATACGTGCTTATTATATCACCGTCTTTGTTTACTTCATAGTGATAGCCGTAAAACTCCTCCCATGTTCTCGGACATAGCTCTTTGTTTATATGTATTGCTGTCAAACTCTGTAGCCACTTGAAAGAATACTCCCTATACTTTTTCGGCTTGTTCATTCTCCACCCATAGCTTATATAATCGCTTATACTCTTTGGCTCTGCTATGTCTGCACTTAATAAAACATTTAACTCGCTCGGGTGCTTCGGTTTCTCGTGATTGTAAAACTCCCATGTCCTGCTTGTGATATGCTCAAACAAAAGCTCGCTTGTTGCATCGTTCCCTTTTTTATATGCGTGTAGCTCATCAAATATAAAAAGCTCCCTCGTGCTAGGTTTGTATGCCATGCCGACATAAGCCCATGGATCCGGATAATATCCCCAGTCCACTCCATGAAAGTAGTAGTCAAAACCGCTTCCGTCGCCGTCCCACTCTTTCAGGTTTTCAAATACGTCCAAGCCAGTGCCTGTCGTTTCGCCCATGTACTCGTTTAGATACAATCTTTCATTCGTTGCTTTAAGCCACTCCGCATCCTCGATAAACTTATCACCAAGCCACGACTTGCGTATATCTTTATAGTTCGTTTTAAGTATAAACCGTTTCGGTTTGTTTATCAATACTTCTTTATTGCACCAGTTATCCCTATTTGTTGGTGGATTGAATGAATAAAATATCCAAAACTTATGTCCACCTCGTCCGACCGATTGCGTGATACTTCGCACCTCGGCAGGTGTAAACTCTGTTAACTCTTCAAACCACAATACGCCGATATAACCTGTCTTTGTTTTAATCGATTTTATATTCCGATGGTCTTTTACTCCTTTAAATAAAATCCTTTGCCCTTGTGTTTCAATTCTCATGGGTGATACTGTCGCCTTGTAGTTAAGCTCTAGCATATCACAAGCCCACTGCATCTGGTCAAATACTGAGTCCCTTAGCGTGTTGTCTTTTTTCCTTAAACATAAAGCGTGTACATCTGGATTGGTCAAAAGTAGGTAGGCAATCATCAAAGATATTACTGACGATTTTGCAGATCCCCTCCCGCCGTAAAACATAAACTCTTTGTAATTCCCTTTTTCTAACTCCCGAAAAGCGTTATTATAAACTGGTGAAAATAAATCGTTGCTATTCATCTTCTCCTAGCTCATCGATTAACTTTATCTCTATGCGTTGTGGTGTTTCGTTTATAACCTCGACCTCATGTCGGTCTTGCCACTTGAACCTCGCTTTCATGTTGAATATCCACATTGCCGAATTTATCGGCTGTTCAAGTTTACCTAGCATTCCTGCCTGTCCTATTTTTGCCCACCAGCTCTCCGCTAGTTCCCTTCCCTTTTTATAAGCGTCCGAAAAGTCTTTGTGTTCATTGCACCAACAATAAAAAGTATCTCTTGCTATACCAAGCTCAGCACAAACTTCTGCTACTGTTGCACCGCCGTTGAATAGGTTTAGCATAGTTTCGCACATCTCTTTTCTGTATTTTGTAGGTCTGCCCATTTTAGCCATTAAACACCTCCGTTTTGTTTGCTAGGGACCCGCTGTCCTTTTGAAACTGTCTGTTCTCCTAAAAAGACTTGCCCGCAGTTCTTATGGGATGCAAGGCAAGTTCAGTGTCTGTATTATAGCATAGTGTCTACTTTTTCACAAGCTGTTTTAATTACACTATCTATAAACCGCTCCATATCACCTGTTATCATATCTGTGAACTCGTGATACGCTTCCATCTGTCGTAAGTATATAAATTGCTGTGCCAATCCACAAAAGGACAACCAAAACTAAGATAACATAAAATATATTCATGTCATCGGTTACCCACCAAACAAAATCGTCTATCCTCTTTTTTATCCACTTAATCATTTTGTTTCGCCTAACGTCTCACATTGTCAGGTTGAAGCGGGTGTTAGACGCTTTTATTTCTTTTCCAAAATATGCAAATATTCTACTGTTGAATCTGCTTTATTAAATCTGTTGTTATCTGCTTTAAAACGCTGATAATCTGTTTGAGCTAAATCATAATATCCGTAATTTGACATAATTGATTTAACATCTTCAACAGACATTAAACCCTCATTATTGTAAGAAAGAAAAATATATTTAAACTGCGCATTTTTTATTAGATTATTAAATTCTTCTTTTACCGAACTGGAAGAACAGTATTTTGAACGAGAATATTTTCTTAAACCGGTTTTTCCATTTGGAATAAATGGCTTATATTCTGCAATTGTATTTAGTATATGATAATTTGCACCATATTGTCTTGCATTATATGGTGGGTCTAAATACAAAATATCACCTTCAATTTCTTTTATCAGTTCATTTGCATCTTTATTGAATACCTTATGTTCATTAGCATTTAATTCATATTCCGCTGCTTCAAGAATCAATTCTTTTTGTGCTGACTTTTTTAAATTTTTTAAATATGCCCCATAAACAGAAGCTGTATTAGCTACTTTATCTGCAGACTCAAGAAGACTGCAAAGAAGAAAATAATATAAATCATCTGAAATTCTATTTTTGTTTTTCCAATTTTCTATTACAGTACGCATTGTATCTATTCTCTTACCATTTTCATCGGAAAAATATTGTCGCTCCCCATTACCGCCAAGACAATAATTTTTGTAAATAAAACCATCATCAATAAGCGGAAAAGAATTTAATTCCTCTAAGAAAGAATTTTTATTTTTTATCGGGTGATGATTTTCTATATAATTTTTATTCAATACATAACTGTAATACTCTATATCATTTGAAATAACTTTTTTTACAAAAGTCTTAAAAGTCCTTCCAACAATTCCCGTACCTGCAAAAATATCACAGAATGTTTTTTGTGATAAGTCATTACCGCAAACTGATTTTATTGTATCAGGAAGAAAATTTTGACAAAGCTTTAATTTTGAACCGATGTAATTCATAGTTGATAACTCACTTCCGTAAATATAATTTGATTATTTGAAATTTCATATTCAATATATTTCAACGGTAAAATTTCTTTTCGTTTATTGAAGTTATTAAAATTTTCTTTTAATTCGTTTGATAATGAATTCCCTTGTTTACAAATTAAAGTCGGTTGAATAATACTTATTCGATTTGGAATATAATATTGTTCTATCCAATCAATGTATCGATTTAGTTGCCTTGTAATATCTTCATAAGCTTGAATTGCTTTTAACTCTATCGGATACAGCACCCTCTTTGTGTCAGTTTTCACAACCGACAACATAACATCAATTCGTTGCATTCCAACTCCACAAAAAACTTCATTGCCAAGCCACTCAATTTTTTTACCAGTTATTCCTAAAGCACTATCAAGGCTGTTGTTTATACCAAGTCCAATATTTTGAGTTATATACATTTGCAAATGTGCTTCATGTGCTTTCCATAAATTATATTTTTCGATCAATCGAGGTAGAATATTTATTGGTTCGGTTCTTCCTGAATAAGAGAACCTTTCTATTGTGCTGATAATAGAACAAGTATTAAAATCATATGTTAAACTCCGATTCTTATGATTCAGTTCTTTATTGTTATTGATATTTCTGATTAAACTAATCAATCTCTCCGCTTCATAGATAGTAACCATCGTATTGCCACGATTACCTTTTAATTTTCGATAAATTAAACTCCAGAGCATTTGATATGGTGAGCATATATTTTTTATTTCATCCAATGCAGACCATTCCGTAACACCTTTTGCATAAACCTCGTAAGGTTTAATCTTTAATCTAAAAGTCAGAGATTTTTCCAGTCTGTCATATAGGAACTGTTTTTTATCAAAATTATCAAGAAATATTCCGTTATCAACCGCCTGAAAAATTCCGAAAAACATTCCCTCGTGTTCCGATGTTGCTTGCAAATAAAAAATAATTAAATCATCTTTTCTAATACGGCAACCGTCTGCCATCATTGCTATAAGACCTGCTTCAGTAGAATGATGCAGATTGGAATTTTTCATATTATTAAAATCTATTTTTTTCTCTTTTGCACCTGTTCCTGCAAACATATATTCAAGGTGATATTTGAATGTCTTGTCATCAACTATAAAAACATGTGTTGTCATCTTGTTTTCCGCCTATTTTTTAAATCCAGCTAATTGAATCGATTGTAGTTTTCCTTTTCCAATTCCTTTTTTCTGATCTTCATTTTTAGTATTTATAGAACCTTTTTCATAGTTCTTTATTAAATAATACTTTCCATCTAAATATGAACCTTCACGAGAATAACTACTTCCATTTGTAATTTTTAAGTTATCAGGAAGTGAATTCACTTTTATATCAGAAGAAATTCCTTTTTTATTTGGAGATGCAATCTTTTCAAATTCCTTTCCTCTCTTATCTTCCATAATTATTTTTCATCCTCTCCATATAATTTTTTCATAATAAAATCTGTTGTGTTTTCAGAAGCTTCTTTTGTTATCCGTTTAACCGATTGTTTTCTATATTCAACAGGATCATATTGATAACAACCTATACAACCTAAATCTTCAGTGTATTTTTCATCACCTTCATAAAACGAATAAGGATTTCCTTTGAGATTTTTTGCATCCCAACGTCTATCTGTCCTTTTGCATTCTTTACAAATTTGTCTTTTTACATCATTAGCAGCTTTACATAACGGTTGAAAATCTTCTAATTTTTGAGTTGATATATCTGAAACTCTCATATTATTTTTTCTTCCATCTTTATGATCGACTTCAATTTTTGTGTTTACGGAAGAACCGCATATTCCAAGCATAACGCAAGGTTTATCTTTATAGAATTTTTTTATATCACTTCTAATAGATTGATTAAAAGAACTTTCGTTATTAAAACCAGCAGTTCTAACACGTTCAATAACGCCATGTTTCGGGAACCTTTCCAATACAAACTTTTTAGCTAAAGCTCCATCGGCTCGTCCCCAAGACCATCCATTTTGAAACATTAAATCAGCATATTTATCTACAAATTCAGTTTTATAAACCCAACGGCTAATTCCTGTTTTTTCATCTGGTTGTGCTAATTCTAAAAATAATTCTATTTGAGTTTGTTTTGACATAAATTAATATTCCTTTTTAAAAACAAATATATATTCATGCTTAAATAAATAATAATCGCTATTCATAGCTCTATATTTCCAAATGCCTTGAGAGCCGAGTTTTCCTCGATTTCCTTCTATGTTTTTTACGATAATTCCTTTCATTTTTACTTTAAAGTTCTTTTTTATAGAATCCATAACAAAAAAACCAAGCGGAACAACTTCACTTTTTTTATATACATCACCAATTACAACTGCAAAATATTTACCCTTTTCAAGAAATTGAAGTCCATTTTTCATTGCAATTGTAAATTTTTCTATAAAAATATCTAAATCAGAAATACTCGATAAGTCTTCCTTTTTATCTGTAAACTTCACAATATCCATATATGGCGGATGAGCAATTAAAAAATCTACACTTTTAGTTTCGCACCATTTAAAACTTTGTTGCATTAGTGTATTCATTTTTTCTGAATCCGTAACATCGCATTCATTTATGAGAAAATAAATATTTTGTGTATTAGCCATTTTTTGATTGATATAAGTAATCATTTCAGAATTTATATCAAACCCAATATAATGCCGGTTTAATTTTTCGCATTCATAAAGTGTTGTTCCGCTACCTGTAAAAAGTTCTAAAACTGTATCATTTCGATTTGTATATCGCCGAATTAATTGATTTGGAATTTGCGGAATGAAATTTCCATGATAATTGTTCTCATGCTTACCGGAACTATCACGCTTATCTATAAGCCAAAGACTATCCACATTGAGGTCAGTTGTTTTCCAATATTCTTCTGTATTTATCATAAGATTTATATTATATAAAAACAGCTCTCTTTATTCTAGTATTAAAATCAAGCACGCCAGTGGCGTGTCCGTCTAACATTTGCTTAACCTGCAACGCTTTAGCGTTGTCAGGTTGAAGCAGTTGTTAGGATCATTTTTGTATTCTATATCCACCATCAGCATGTATTGTTGTGCCAGTTATATAAT
>Ga0255346_1002976_pt1 | contig 20519 bp, 16 predicted proteins | sample wastewater_treat_FD_194410 | JGI IMG/M metagenome (GOLD analysis project Ga0255346, IMG submission 194410) | Wastewater microbial communities from Lulu Island WWTP, Vancouver, Canada - plant22 | ecosystem: Engineered > WWTP > Wastewater > Unclassified | place: Canada: Vancouver, British Columbia... | reverse complement strand
ATACTTTCGCGCATATCGAGATTGTTGGAAGAGGCTGCTCCGTCGGTACCAAGGCATACGTTGACTCCGGCTGCTTTTAAATCTCCATATCTGAACCTGTAACCCGAAGCGAGTTTAAGGTTGGAGTTGACATTGTGTACTGCAGTGACACCGCGTTTTGCGAAAATTTCGATATCCTCATCATCTAGCCAAAGCGCATGTGCGGCAATGACGTTTGAGTCAAGAATTCCGAGAGAGTCATAATAAGCCACAGGACTCTTGCCATATTTTTCCTTGTCCGCAAGCACCTCTTTTTCTGTTTCAGAGATATGTGTATTGAGTATCAAACCATTCTCTTTGGCAAATCCTGAAGCCCATACCATCGTATGTGGGGAGACCGTGTAATCTGCGTGAATGGAGACTCCGAATTTACATCGTTTGTGCCACTTTTTGGAATGGTTGTGGAGACGAATACATTCGGATTTCTGTTTCTCTGCTTTCTCCGTATCCCAATGATCTAGGAACACATAAGTCAGAACACCTCTTATCCCCATCTCTTCTACAGCCTGCGCCACTTGTGGTGACATCCAGTACATATCCAGAAAAGAGGTGGTACCTGTTTTTATCATCTCGAGAATAGCGAGCTTTGCTCCCCAGTAGACCTCCTCCTTTTGAAGGTTATTTTCGATATCCCAAATCTTATTGAGCCACTCTGTCAACGGAACATCTTCACTGATGCCACGCATAAGTGACATTGCCGAATGAGTATGCATATTGACAAAACCGGGAATGATACTTTTTCCCGTACAATCTATTTCTCTCTTCGCATTTACAGGAATGGAGTCTGCAATTACTGCAATCCTATTGCCTTTTATAAGGATATCCTTTTGTTTACCATTCAAGACAACCCGTTTAAGCAAAATAGTACTCATATTGTATAATGTCTAAAATTGAACAAAATTAACAAAAAAGATCCATATTGTCACAATAATAATGGTATTTTTTGCCATATATCATAAAAAACGGGGCAGAAAGTTACAATTTGTAATCAAAAAGATATTTAATTATTCTTTTTGATTTATTATTGATATTTTCGATAATAATTTGTAATTTTGCGTGATAAACTTTGAACTTGATGATCACAAAACAGCTGATTTCACCCAAAAGCATTGTCGTTGTAGGCGGTAGTGAAGATATACATAAACCGGGAGGAGCTATTCTGGAAAACCTACTTTCCACACGATTTCAAGGCGACATTTATGTAGTTAACCCCAAGGCCTCAGGAGAAATTCGGGGCTGCAGGACATTCCTCACCATAGACGGAATCCCAGAGGTTGATCTCGCCATCATTGCTATACCGGCAAAATTTTGTGTAGATACGGTCGAAACGCTTTGCTACAAGAAAAACTGCGGTGCAATTATTATCATTTCCGCAGGCTTTGCCGAGGACAGCAAAGAAGGAGCGGAATATGAACGCAGGATAGTCGAGATGACCAACGACGTAGGAGCCTCGCTCATAGGCCCCAACTGTGTGGGAGTTATAACTCCCTCCTATACGGGAGTCTTCACCAAACCCATTCCGAGCCTCTCCCCCAAGGGAATTGATTTTGTTTCAGGCTCCGGAGCCACTATCGTATTCATCCTTGAGCTTGCTATACAACTTGGACTGAAGTTCTCATCTATTTTTTCCATCGGCAATTCCGCTCAGATCGGAGTTGAAGATATGCTCGAGTACTTCGACAAATCCTATGTACACGGAAAAAGCTCACCGGTCAAGATGCTTTACATTGAGAGCATAAGTGATCCCCAAAAGTTTCTAAAACATGCATACTCACTCTACTGCAAGGGAGCAAGGGTGGTAGCGATCAAATCAGGATATAGTGAAGCCGGATCCCGCGCCGCATCTTCACATACAGGTGCAATGGCTTCCCCCGATAAGGCTGTCAGCGCACTTTTCCGTAAGGCGGGCGTTATCCGATGTTACAGTCGCTCCGAACTTGTGACTACAGCCGGCATACTGATGTTCAACGTGGTCAAAGGGCGCAAAATGGCCATTATCACTCACGCGGGTGGCCCTGCGGTGATGCTGACCGACGTGCTCTCTTCCAACGATGTAGAGGTTCCCAACTTCGAAGGAGAGAAGGCTCAGGCACTGCTCAGCGAGCTTTATCCGGGCTCTTCTGTCTCTAACCCCATCGACTTTCTTGCCACCGGTACTGCCGACCAACTCGGAAAAATTATAGATGCCTGTGAAAATGATTTCGATGTAGATAGTATGGCGGTTATATTTGGCAATCCCGGCCTTGTATCAAGTTACGGTGCATATGACATGATCCTTGATAAGCAGAAGGTTTGTAAAAAGCCTATATTTCCTATCCTGACCTCAATAGTAAATGCAGAGGATGAGATAGAACAGTTTAGGAATAAAGGTGGCATTACATTCCCCGAAGAGGTTATTTTCGGCTCCTGCTACGCAAAAATATTAAATATACCCGAACCTATTCTCAGCTATGAGCATCCTCCCATTGATAAGGAGAAAATCCGCAGTATCATCGACAGCAGCGGTAACGGCTACCTAACGCCTGAGAAGACACAGGAAATCCTGGATGCTGCAGGCATCAGCAGAGTCAAGGAACTGGTGGTCTCCACTTACCCCGAAGCGATTGAGGCTGCAAGAGAGATAGGCTGGCCGCTGGTGATGAAGGTAGTTGGCCCCGTTCATAAGAGCGATGTAGGTGGAGTTGCACTCAATATAAGCGACGATCATACACTCGAAAGGGAATACAAACGTATGATGCGTATTGACGGCTGTGTCGGAGTGCTTCTCCAGCCAATGATCAGCGGTACTCAACTCTTTGTAGGCGCCAAGAGAGAAGAGATGTTCGGACATCTGGTGATGTGCGGTCTTGGAGGCATCTACATTGAGGTACTTAAGGATATCTCTTACAACATCTCCCCCATCTCTACAGTCGAGGCAGAAGAGATGATCCACCATCTGCGCAGTTACAAGCTGATTGAAGGTGTACGCGGTCAGGAAGGGGTCAATGAAGCGATATTCAATGAGACCATCCGTAGAGTTTCCGCACTATGCAGTTGTGCCCCGGAGATATTTGAAATGGATATAAATCCTCTTATGGGCAACCAAAAGAGCGTTACCGCTGTGGATGCCAGGATTAGGATAGAAAAATAATTATTTATGTTTAAAAAAATTGGAAACTGGTACCGTGCCCAGACAGACACCACAAAGGCCCTTATATGGATAGGCGTCATTTGTCTGATCGGCATCGCATTCAGGTGGAATGCAATCATCGAGGGCGTCACTAAGGGATTCAATTTTTTTGCAGGAAAATAAAATATTAAAACCAATAAAAACTAAAAGCATATGGCAATCAAAGGAGCTATCACGGTTGATACCGAGAAATGCAAAGGATGCGGAGTATGCATCCCTAATTGTCCAACCGGCACTATTGCCCTCTCCAAAGAGGTGAATAGTAAAGGTTACAACTATTTATACATGGCTAATCCGGAGAGTTGCACCGGCTGCACCAATTGTGCTACCGTTTGCCCGGATGCCGTAATCACGGTTTATCGTGTCAAAATCTAAAATTACAGATATGGCAGAAAAGATCTTAATGAAAGGAAACGAAGCCATCGCATACGCCGCAATAAACTGCGGTTGTGACGGCTATTTCGGCTACCCCATCACTCCCCAGTCGGAGGTAATGGAGACGCTGATGCTAGAGAAACCCTGGGAGACCACAGGTATGGTAGTGCTCCAGGCAGAGAGTGAAATATCTTCGATCAATATGGTCTATGGCGGAGCCTGCTGTGGAAAAAAGGTAATGACCTCATCCAGCAGTCCCGGCATAAGCCTTATGTGCGAAGGTCTAAGTTACCTCGCAGGCTGTGAACTTCCCTGTCTCGTAGTCAATGTAATGCGCGGTGGTCCCGGTTTGGGTACCATACAGCCCAGCCAGAGTGATTATTTCCAGGCTACAAAAGGTGGTGGTCACGGTGACTACAGAACTATTGTCCTTGCCCCCGCTACAGTACAGGATATGTACGACTATGTGGATTTATCATTCGAACTCGCCTTCAAATACCGCAATCCGGTAATGATTCTTGGTGACGGTGTAGTTGGACAGATGATGGAAAAGGTGGAACTTCGCCCTGCCAAGCCTCGCCGCACTGATGAAGAGTTGAGAGAGTTATGTGATTCATGGGCTACATTGGGAAAATCGGCCTCCAGACCCGGCAACATTATAACATCACTTGCACTTGACGCAGATATAATGGAACGCCACAATATTCACCTCCAAAACAAATATGCCACTATCGAGGCAAATGAGGCGAGATATGAGACCTATATGACAGAAGATGCAGATCATCTGATCGTGGCATTCGGCTGTATGTCCCGCATCTGTGAGAATGTAGTGGAACTTGCCCGCCAGGATGGCATAAAACTCGGCGTCTTACGCCCCATCACCCTCTATCCCTACCCTGAAAAGGCTCTCGACACGCTTGTACCCCAAATGAAAAGCATTATGTCAGTAGAGCTCAACTCCGGACAAATGGTGGAAGATGTGCGTAGGATAGCCAGCGGCCGCGCGCCCGTGCATTTCTACGGCCGCCAGGGAGGAGCAGTCCCCTCTCCCGAAGAGATTTATGAAGCATTTGTCAAAACTATCAAATAATAGCGACTATGGATATCAATGAAATTATAAAACCCGAAAATAAGGTGTACGGTAAGAGTACCGTACTGAAAGATGCAGTCATGCACTATTGCCCTGGCTGCTCCCATGGCACTGTCCACAAGATCCTTGCTGAAGTTATCGAGGAGATGGGCATCCAGGACAAGACCATAGGCATCTCGCCTGTTGGATGCTCCGTATTCGCTTACAACTATCTTAACATCGACTGGCAACAGGCAGCTCACGGACGTGCTCCTGCACTTGCCACCGCCACTAAACGCCTCATGCCGGACAAATATGTATTTACATATCAGGGTGACGGTGACCTGGCATCGATAGGTACCGCAGAAATTATGCATGCCTGCAACCGTGGAGAAAATATCGTTGTTATATTTATCAACAATGCGATCTACGGTATGACCGGAGGACAGATGGCCCCAACCACCTTACTTGGACAGGTTACAGCAACCACTCCTTATGGTCGTGACGCCAAACTTAACGGCTATCCCCTTAAAATTACAGAACTTATAGCACAACTCGAAGGCACCTGTTATGTTACCCGACAATCGGTACAAAACCCCGGCGCGGTACGCAAGACCAAGAGAGCCATCCGGAAAGCTTTTGAAAATTCAATGATGGACAAAGGCACGTCTTTTATCGAGGTGGTAAGTACCTGTAACTCCGGTTGGAAAGCATCGCCTGTGGCTGCAAACAAGTGGATGGAGGAAAATATGTTCCCCTTCTATCCCCTCGGAGATTTGAAGGACCGTTGAGACCTTCTTTATTAATTTGAATTAAAAAGAGATAATATGAAAGAAGAGATTATTATAGCCGGATTCGGAGGACAAGGTGTCCTCTTCATGGGCAGGATTTTAGCCTACGGAGGCATTATGCAGGATCAGGAAGTTACCTGGATGCCTTCATACGGTCCCGAGATGCGCGGAGGTACCTGCAATGTAAGTGTCATTCTCAGCGACAACAAGATCAGCTCACCAATCCTCAGCAGATTTGATACTGCTATCATACTCAATCAGCAGTCGCTGGATAAGTTTGAAAAACAAGTAAAACCGGGTGGAGTCCTTATTTATGACCCCAACGGTATCACACGCCATCCGGAGAGGAAAGACATCAAAGTTTGTCGTATAGCCGCAGTTGATGAGGCGGCAAAGCTCGGCAACGCCAAAGCCTACAATATGATTGTTCTCGGCGCATACCTCAAGGTTAAGCCGGTGGTTTCTATGGAAAATGTTGTAAAAGGACTTAGGAAGTCACTTCCCGAACGTCATCATCATTTGATGGAAATGAATGAGAAGGCAATTAATGTTGGTATGGAAGCTGTGGAAATTTTGTAAAGGAATACATACGAATAGTACAATAAAAATGGGGGTCACATTAAAAATGATCCCCATTTTTATGGTGCGAGTTGCACGTTGCACGTTGCGAGGTAATTGGTGCGGGTTGCGGGTTGAGACTAGTAATACTAATAGCCAGACCTCCAACTTTTTATCACGTAATCTATGTATTTGTGAATTTTTGCTCCTAGAATATTGTATTCCTTTTCAAGGTTATCGTATTCTTCTGCAAATTGTGGATAAAGCTGTTTAATTTGGAATATGTGTAAAACGGTTTCGTCAGTACTAGCATGAGAAAAAGTAAGAAAACGAATGTATTCTGCTTTATACCTCCTTCTTCCATATCCTTCGACAATATTCGTCACTATAGAATCAGCAGATCTTCTAATCTGTGAACCCAATTCATACAGCTCATGCCTCGGCAACTTTAATGATAAAGAATGCACATCAAAAAACAGTCTCAAAGCTAAATTATAAATATCCAAACCCTTATAACTCATATCTCCCTCCCCACAACAAATACTTATAATCACAACTCAAAACTCTACACTCGCACCCCGTACCCTGCACCTCGCAACACGACTACGCTTCTCCCCCAAATGCCATTGGAGGCACATTGGCAGGCTGCGGTTCTCGTATATTTATCTCGCCGAAACTCTTTTCGTACTTGCTGACATTATCCTCAAGTGCCTTCAAAAGACGCTTGGTATGTTCAGGAGCCAGGATTATTCGGCTATTGACATTGGGCTGAGGCATTCCGGGCATCACCTGTATAAAGTCAAGTACAAACTCCGAATTGGAGTGGTTGATAAATACAAGGTTAGAATAGACGCCGCGGGCCACTTCGGGAGTGATACTGATACCTTTGTTTTTGTTCTCTTCCATAATGACTTATTTTGCAAATGCGACACTGCGTGTTTCGCGGATTACTGTAATTTTAATTTGACCGGGATATACCATTTCTTCCTGGATTTTACGGGCGATATCAGCTGAAAGGGCCTCACACTGGTGATCAGACACCTCTTCGGCTCCTACTATCACACGCAGTTCCCTACCGGCCTGTATAGCATAGGTCTTTGTCACACCGGGATGAGAAAGCGCAATATCTTCCATATCCTTAAGACGTTTGATATAGGATTCGATAACCTCACGACGGGCACCGGGACGGGCACCTGATATGGCATCACCTACCATTACCAACGGAGCTATCAGAGATTTCATCTCCATCTCTTCGTGATGCGAGCCAATAGCGTTGCAAACCTCAGGTTTCTCCTTAAATTTCTCTGCAATGCGCATACCGAGCAGAGCGTGGGGAAGTTCGGGATCCTCATCTGAGACCTTTCCAATATCATGCAGAAGTCCGGCACGTTTAGCAACCTTTGCGTTGAGACCGAGCTCGGCCGCCATTGTGGCGCAAATATTGGCAACCTCTCTTGAGTGTTGGAGGAGATTTTGTCCATAAGAGGAGCGATATTTCATTCTTCCGATCAGGCGAATCAGCTCCACGTGAAGTCCGTGGATACCCAGATCTATACAAGTGCGCTTCCCTGTCTCCATGATCTCATCTTCAAGCTGCTTCTGCACCTTTGCCACTACCTCTTCTATACGTGCAGGGTGAATACGGCCATCTGTCACCAACTGGTGCAGTGCAAGCCTTGCCACTTCGCGACGTACGGGGTCGAATGCTGATAGGAGAATCGCTTCAGGAGTATCGTCTACTACGATTTCCACACCGGTTGCAGCTTCGAGTGCGCGAATATTACGACCTTCACGACCAATAATGCGACCCTTGATCTCGTCACTTTCAATATTGAAGACCGTCACTGCATTTTCTATAGCAGTCTCCGGTGCAGTACGTTGGATGGTGTTGATAACTATGCGTTTTGCCTCTTTGCTCGCTGTCATACGCGCTTCATCCATTACGTCGCTGATGTAAGACATCGCTTCTGTCTTCGCCTCAGCTTTCATACTCTCTATGAGCTGGTTTTTGGCCTCTGCCGCCGTCATTTCGGCCACCTCTTCGAGTTTATTTATGACTTCGTTCTTGTATTTATCGTACTCTTCACTCTTGCGATTAACAATATCAAGTTGAGTTTTGAGGTTCTCGCGTATGCTGTCGACCTCTTTTTGTTTGCGTCCAAGTTCGGAATTTTGTTGGTTGAGCACCAGTTCCTTCTGCTTTACTTTGTTTTCATACTGCTGGACCTGGGCGTTGCGTTCGTTAATGAAAGTCTCATGTTCGCTTTTGAGCTGGAGGAATTTTTCCTTAGCCTGGAAAATCTTCTCTTTTTTGATATCCTCCCCCTCTTTTTCAGCGTTGATAATTATTTGTGCTTTCTTCTTTTTTAATATGACGTTCCTTACTAGCAGATAGATCCCCAGTGTCACTGCGGCAGAAACTATCGCTGTAATAATAATTGTGGTAAACATGATTGTAAGTATATAGTAATAAAAAATTCGTCTTTTCGAAAAAAGCGAACAACAGAAATACTTACAATTTATAGAAAAGCCGTTAGCCCCGGTCTGTTAGAAATCTTATAAAATAAGATTTGAGCTCCGATATTTGTCTCAAACTTCCTATGTCCCATAAATGGAATCCCCCTTGCGGGGTCACGAGAGGCCTGTTTTTAACAATCGAGTTGGCTCGTAATGATGTTTAGTGTTGATTTCAGCAATGAGCGGAACTAACGGCCGATTAAATACTCTCCCAATCGTTCATCTAAGGTATGCAATTGTTGCAATAATTTCTCTTTCTCCTTATCTCTTAGTGTTTCAAATTCTACCAACCGGACCTCTTCTTCCAAAAGTATCATACTCAAAATTTCATCTCTTGGTACCATCGGATAGCTACTTGATTTTTCAAAAATCCTCTGGTTTATCCTTTTGACTGCTGCACGTATCTTCTCTTCACTCGCCGCGTCAACATCCAGTTCAAATTCCTTCCCTGCTATCCTTATAGTGATGCGTTGTTTCATCTCTTCAGTCATTAAGTAGATCTATACATCTGTCGATCTCACGTATTAGGGCTGAAACCCTCTTCCTCGCCTCATTCCGGTCCGGCATGTTCCCAAATGCCTCTATCAATTGTTGTCTCTCTGTCTGTTCCTTTAATCGTTTTATAATATCAATTTGTGTTGCGTTAGTTGCTTCAAGAGCGGAGATCTTTTCAGAAAAGCGCACATTTTCCTTTTCGAGCTTTTCGCATCTTGCAATCAATTGCCCGATTTTGCTTTTCAAACTATTGATCACCTCTCCATCCATAATAACGTAATGTACAAAGATAAATAAAAATCCCCTATCCGCAATGATTTATTTTACAAAACTCCAGTTGGTTGGAGTTTCTGGCACTATAATACCCTCCTTTGCAATATACTCTCCAATAAGCGTTCTGATGTCTCCGTATCTGGAAATAACCTTTAGAGAGTCGGGATTGACACCTGCCCCATCTTTGAGAAGCTTACCACCTCCGCTTGCTCGGTAAGAGGAAATTGCCACTTTGTAAATTCGGTCGTAATCAAAGGGAGAACCATCTCTCATCGAGATAATTTCCACCATTGAGCCTCTTGGTGCCGACTTTTTTACACGATAGACAATACCATCCGCTGAATCGAAATTGTAGGCCGGACCAATATTGTTCACCCAATTGTAATATGAAAGTTCAAGGTAATTCTTAATCTGAGCACCTGTGAGTTCAACCACAAAAAGGGAGTTTTCATATCGGTAAAGCAATACCAAGTCCTGATATCTGATGACTCCGGCAGGAATTAAGCCGCTGCTTGAAAGTGGCGCGGTGATAGAGATATCAGCTCCCGAAATATCAAGCTGCACTTGATGTACTAGGTTAATATATGAAGAGGGCCCCACTAGTGCATCGGCAAAATAGATCTCTTCGGTAATCGTGCCTATTTCGCGGTTTGCAAACTCATAGACTGCTTTGAAATCCTTTTTAAAACGGGCGGTATAGTGAGGATCGGGATTCACATCCGACATAGGAATAAGTCTTGAAGAGACATTTTTTGAAATAACCTCTCCATCCTTAAATTCCAGTTTAAATGTAGCTTCCCCAAGAAGAGAGGCGCGATCGCCCGCATTAATTAACAGCACCTCCCCGTCAGAATTGTCGATTGTCTCTGCAATGGCACGATGATCATGGCCGGCAAGTACCATATCCACTCCTCTGATACTGGAAGCGAGATAGCGCGCTTCATTTTCGATATCAGGGCCACCATGTCCACTACCCGTATGACAGGCAAGAATAACAAGATGAGGGCTCTCTTTCTCAATCACGAGATCAACCCAGTCCTGGGCAACATCTGATATTTTTAGAAAATCGATTCCCTCCCAGAGTTCTTGAGAGAGCCAGCTTTTGATATTGGCATTGGTCATACCGATTACAGCTATTTTGATTCCTTTGCGAGCAACGATAGTATATGGCTTAAAATAGGGCTCTCCCTCAGATCCTTCAATAATTGCATTGGCTGCGAGATAGGGGATTTTGCCCTCTTTAAACCGATCATAAACCTGATGTCCCGCTTCGATATCATGATTGCCCAAGACTATAGCATCATAGCCGATATATTCGGCGGCTCTTGCGAAAATATGTACACTTGCAGTATCAATAAAATTGCAATAATAGGCTGCATTATCACCCTGCAGATTGTCTCCTACGTCAATCAGCACCGGCTTGATACCCTTTGTCCTAAGTTGTTTTATATAGGTAGATACATTTGCCAGCGAAGCCAAACGCGCCTCTTCGTTGTAATATGAATCAAAATAGGCACCGTGCAAGTCAGTAGTAGAGCAAACGGTAATGGAGTGAATCCCATTCTTTGGAGTACGATTGCAGCCTGTTGCGATAAGGATCGCAATGGCCGGTATAATCAAAAAGTTTAATAAACGTTTCATTCTACTGTTACTGATTCCGGTGAGAATTTGGTTTTAATGGTATTGATGATCAGAGCAATGGCACCGTCTCCCGTCACATTGGCCGCAGTGCCGAAGCTATCCATAGCGATGTAGAGAGCTATCATTAAACCCTGCATTGAGGAGTCAAAGCCAAGCATCGAGGCAATAAGTCCGATTGAGGCCATAATTGCACCTCCAGGGACACCTGGAGCAGCTACCATTAAAATTCCGAGCATACAGATGAATCCCGCGTATAAGTCAAGTCCCACATTCATGCCCATACTGAGTGAAATTGCGTAAGCACAGGCAACAATCTTGAGAATACTGCCGGCAAGGTGGATGGTAGCACATAAAGGGATAACAAAGCTGGCAATCTCCTCTCTTACTCCATTTTTAATTGTTTGTGCCAGAGTGACAGGGATAGTGGCAGCTGAGGATTGAGTGCCGAGTGCAGTCATATAGGCAGGAAGCATCGTATAAAGAGCTTTGAAAGGATTTTTACGCGCTATCGCTCCTGCTACTACAAACTGCATAACAAGCAGCACTACATGCATTATGAAGATAATCACGATGATTTTGAGGAACATTCCCATTATTGCACTCACTTTGCCCTCAGCTCCCATTTGGAGGAATATGCCGAAGATAAAGAGCGGAAGAAGTGGAACGATTACACGCTCTATGACTACATATATAAGATCTTTAAAATCCAGCATAAAATTGCGCATGGTGTCGCCTTTGACAGCAGTCAGACCAAGGCCGATTACAAAAGCTGTAACAAGCGCTGTCGTAACACTCATTATAGGCTCCATTTCTATTGTAAAATAGGGCTGAAGACCGCCTGACATATCGATATTACCCAGTGAGGTGAGCGAATCTCCTAAAAAACGAGGATAACTCCACTTAGCAGTGAAATAGGAGAAAAAACCTGATAACAAAGTGGAGAAATAGGCAATCGCGACAGTTATCAGCAATAATTTACCCGCACCCTTGCCCAGTTCGAAAATACCCGGGGCTATGAGCCCGATAATGAGCAATGGAATAATCAGCCCTAGAAAGTTGCTGAATATGGAATTGAAAGTGATAAAAATCCTAACGGCCCATTCCGGAAAGAATAACGAGAAGAGTATTCCAAGTGCGATAGCAATCAGCACTTTGGGAAGAAGTCCCATCTTGAATCTTTTTTTGGTCATATCCAAAGGTGTATTGGTCTGTTTATTTTGCAAAAATAATCTTTTTTTCCAACTCCTCACGCTACAGTCAATGCTCAATACTCAATACTCAATACTCAAAACTTCACCATATCCTGCAACACGAGGCACAAACGACTAGCAAAAAAGGGTTGGGACCTGCCCAACCCTAATCAAAACCGCAATATTCAGTAACTAACTAAATTAATTATTATAGAACAAGCGGACATTGTTAGCATGGCTCTTGCTCCTTTGCTCGCTACCATCCATGTATTGAGTGATATAAGTCATACAAGAGGCTGTTTCAGGTTCTGAAGAGGGCGTGGATGACCAGAAAAAACCACCGATATACCTTTGGTCTGCCGTTGTTCCTCCGTCAGTAGAAAAACCTCCGGCAGGGAAATAGCGAATTACATCATTAGCATTATTATACTGCCAAAAATCGGATTGTTTTATATCATCCACTGTCATAGCTGCCAGGTCCTTCATATTGCGTGAAGTGATCTTCACGTGTGTTTCGCCACCGGCACTAACGTACTCGTACTTCCAGGCTGACTGCATATTAGTACCCTTATAGCGGAGCGCGTAAGTGATGATACCGGTACGATAGTCGCTGGTCATTGTTATGCTTTTGCCTTGAACGGTCACGGTTTCCTCAACATTATTATAAGTGTTCGTTGCGTCATTTATAAATTCTACGTAATGCTCTGAAGAACTTATAGCCTTAGGAACAATAGAAAGCCACTCTGCTTCACTTGGTAGATGGTAAGCAGTGCTATCAATAGTAATATTGGTGAATGTAGCAACGGCATTATCGAAATTAAAGTAACCGCTTCCAGTGCAGTATACCGAATCAGTCACAAAGCCGTCTCCCGATGTATTTACATTATACTTCGTCACCAGGCTGAGCGGATTAATCGGAGGGTCCGCAGGTCCGATTTTTTCCTTATAGATGATGTAGGTAACACCCTTGTAATAAATAATGAAAGCATAGTCGGTTTCGGTAATAGAGAGTTGGGGATCGCCGTCATTACCGGTTTCACCCTTATCACCCTTGGGACCTACGGGACCTTGCTCACCCGCAGCACCTGGTTGACCTGCAGGGCCTTGGGATCCCCGTGGGCCTTGCGCATTTACCAGGTGATTCTTTGAGTCTCTCACAAGTTGCCATGTTTTTCCTCCATCAAGACTCATCTCCCAGAGGAGACTCCGATTGACCCTTAGGATCGGGGTAATACCGTTCTTGCCATCAACACCATCAGGACCGGAAGCACCGTCTGCCCCATCTTTTCCATCTTTACCATCAGCTCCAGGAATACCGTCAGCCCCATCTTTTCCATCTTTACCCTCTTTACCATCCTTACCCTGTGCAGGTATCATATTGCCGTCAGCATCTAGTAGAAACTCACCGTTGATAGTCCAATAGAGTAAACCGTCATCGTGCAGTTTAACGCTGATGTCAGGAACAACTCCATCTTTACCATCTTTGCCGTCTGCCCCATCTTTACCATCCTTACCATCAGCTCCATCTTTGCCATTCTTCAGGATAATCTTACTGCCATCGCTCATAGTAAGCTCGTAGCCACTCTTGTCAGTCAACTCCCTGTAGGATACCACGCTTACCTTATTGGAAAGGGCATCTACCAGCCCCTTTATGGAGCCAATTTCCGAGTTTGCATCATTCGTCAGCTGTTTTAAGCCCTCCAGCCACGCTTCATACTCGGAGATCTTCGCTTTTCTTTCCTCCAACTCATTGGCTTGTTCCGCGTTTTGCTTTTTTAGGAAATCTATCTCGTTCCAAACCTCATCCAGGTCAACACATCCGACAACAAGGAACATAGTCAAAAGAGTTATTATTGTAAAAAACTTTTTCATATTGATATTATTGTTGATACAAAATGTTATTAAATTAAATAGAACTCCCTAATGATCACTTTTGAATCCAATTCTTTGATGTAAGTGTGCTTGTATGGGAAGCATCGAATTCATTACCGCCCCAACCCATCTTATATTTGCCTTCTACTCGTCCCGTGCGATCGGTAATGGAGTTTACCAAGTCATCCATTGCCGCTTTTTTGATTTGGTTCGAGTTGCATTCCAACCACTTAAGTTCACTATTTTTGCTTAAGTCAATCGAGGTAAGCAAATTGTTGTAACAGTAAAGACCCTCTAATAAGGTATTATTAGTCACATCAAGCGTAGTAATATCGTTATAGGGACAACCAAACATAGTCACCCTACCATGAATAGTAATTGTTTGTGCCTGTATGGTGTACGACTTGGAAGTCTCAAACTGCACATTATCTTCACCGGGATCTTTTGTTCCGTTACCGTTAAGGTCAATCCACACATTTGGTCGATCTGCAAGTAGGGCATAAAAGATTAAATTAACGGTCGAACCAACGCTCTTGGTAGTGGTAAAAGTCATGGTGAAATTGTCTAACCCCTCATATTCACTGCCGTTTTGGTCAGCCACCTTCCAGTGTTTGTCCTTTGCCTTAGCTATTTGCTCTAATGTAATGATGTTAGTAGGCGCAGCCGGATTATGTACGCGGAACTCGCCCTCAGTTGTGGAGGACCTATCTACCAGGCTATTGACCAAAATCTCCATTTTCTCTTCATTTATTTGGTTTCCATAACAGTAAAGATGCTCTAAAACAGTATTACTAGTTACGTCAAGAGCAGTAAGTTGGTTGGTGTAACAATAAAGATACTGCAATGCGGTGTTCTGGCTTACATCCAGCTCGGTGAGTTGATTCAAAGAACAATTCAGACTCTGCAACTCGGGGTTCCCGGTAACATCAAGCGCAGTAAGCTCGTTGCCAAGACAAACCAACTTGTTCACCTTACCATAGATGGTAACGGGTTTTTTAGTGAAGGTGTAATTTTTAGGGGCATTAAACAATATCTCCTCCTCGCCCGCATCCTTTACCTTATTGTTGTTGAGGTCTATCCAAATATCATCTTGTTCGGCATCGGCGGCATCTATAACTAGTCGTAAAGTCCCCCATACGCTCTTATTAGTTACGAGAGTCATGGAGAAAGGGCTTACGCCATCATATTCGTCGTCATTTGTATCATATACCTTCCAGTTTTTTAACCTTGCTTTAGATACTTGTTCTGTTGTGATGACATTTGTAGGTGTCAAAGGATTGTGAACGTAAAACAAACCAGCGGGATTCAGGCCGCTCCTATTGAACAGGCTATTTACCAAAATCTCCATTTCCTCTTGTTTGATTTGGTTTCCATGACAATAAAGTGTTTTTAATTCTACGTTATTGGTTACATCAAGAGTGGTAAGTTGGTTTGTAAAGCAAGAAAGAATCTGTAATGCACCATTATGGCTCACATCAAGAGTGGTGAGTTGATTAATACTACAGTAAAGTTGTTCTAATGCGGTGTTTGTCGTTACGTCAAGTATGGAGAGCGAGTTGCTGAAACAGTCCAACCTCTTTAACCCTATGTTTGTCGATAGATCAATAGAGGTAAGAAAGTTAGTTTCACAAATCAGAGTCTGTAATGCAGTGTTCATGCTTACATCAAGCGAAGTGAGTAAGTTGTTGGAACAATTCAAAGACTCTAATGAATTATTTTTGCTCACATCAATAGCAACGAGTTGGTTGCCTCGACAAACAAACCAAGTCACCTTGCCATGGATGGTAACAGTTTGCGCAGTAAAGATGTATTCCTTATACCCATCAAACAAAATATTATTTTCTTCTGCATCCTTCGTACCGTTGTTGTTGAGGTCTATCCATACATCGGCCTGATCTTCAGGAGTTGCCCGAATATATAATCTAAGGGTTTGGGGTGAAATCATATTTGGAATCTTCTTCGTGATAAGAGTCATTGAAGGTAGAGGTACAGAACCTTTTGGAATGGTATAGATGAACCCTTTATAAACAATAACTATAGCATTATCGGTTTCAGCGATAGTAAGGTTGGCATCACCGTCATGGCCGGGATCACCCTTCTCGCCAGTAGGTCCTTGAGGACCTGGAGAGCCTGTTTGACCCGTGGCGCCCGGTTGACCTACGGAGCCTTGAATACCTTGAGGACCTTGCACCCTGATAGGATTTTTGTTTGTATCCCTTACGAGTTGCCAAGTAGTACCACCATCCAGGCTCATCTCCCAGCAGAGGTCTGAATTGACCCTTAGCAGAGGAGTGAAACCATCTTTACCGGCAGCACCCTGAGCTCCTTGAGCACCGTCTGCCCCATCTTTACCATCTTTACCATCAGCTCCTTGAGCACCGTCTGCCCCATCTTTACCATCCTTGCCATCCTTGCCATCCTTAGCTTGTGCAGGTATCATCTTTCCGTCGGCATCGAGCAGGAACTCGCCGTTGATGGTCCAGTAAAGCAAGCCATCTTCGTGTAATTTAACGCTGATGTCGGGTGTGAGACCGTTGGTACCATCGTTTCCGTCAGCACCATCTTTGCCATCCTTACCGGCAGCACCGTCAATACCATGTTTCAGGACGATCTTGCTGCCGTCGCTCATTATAATCTCAAAGCCACTCTTATCAGAGAGCTCCTTGTAGGAGACCACACTCAACTGGTTGCTAAGGGCATCTATCAGTCCTTTGATAGAACTAATCTCCGAATTGGCGCTGCTCGTCAACTTCTCCACACTCTTATACCACTCTTCGAAACTAGCGAACTTAGCATTTTCTCTTTCCAGTTCTTCGGCTTGCTCCGCATTTTGCTTTCTCAGAGCCTCTAACTGGCTCCAGACTTCATCCAGATCAACACAGCCCACAACAAGGAACATCGCCAAAAGAGTTATAATTGTAAAAAATTTCTTCATGTTGGTCATTTTTGATATAAGTTTTTTCAAATTCATTTGGAACTTCCACGTTAGATATAACAAATCAATTTATTGTTTCGAACAGGCGAACGTTTATCTTAACTTCATAAAAAGATTGTACTGCTCCGAGAGCATATTGGGATTGTTGTGAGGAAAATAAAAGATATGAATAATTACTACTATCCTTTGTTGAAGAGATGAAATAGCCATTGGTGCCCGCTCCCAATGTTTGAGTTGATCCCCAAAATACTTGCTGCTGTCCTCCGGCAGGGAAACAACGGATAACGTCATTATCGGCATTATTGCTCCAAAAACTTGCCAGCTTGATATCATCCACAGTGACAGAGGGCTGTCCCTTCAGAGAGCGGGAAGTTATCTTCATATGGGTAGTTTGTTTACCGGGATCTGCTATGTACTCGTATTTCCAGGCTGACACCATGTCAGTGCCCTTGTAACGAAGCGCATAAGTAACACCTTCGACACCTGTACGATAGTCGCTCTTCATTGTGATAATATCAGTTTTAACGGTGACTGTTTCATCAACATCGTCATAAGAAGCGTTATCGGTTGTAAATTTCACCCAAGTGTTCGAATCCGGCACAATAGATTTCCACTCTTCTTTGCTCGGCAGGTGATACTGCTTTTCACCAATAGTGATAGTGGTGAATTGATTAACTGCATTATTATATGTAAAGTAACCGCTTCCGGAACAAGCAGTCAAGTCCGTCACAAAACCATCTCCCGCGGTGTTTACATTATTCGTAGCTACAAGAGTGAGAGGGTTAAATGGTGGAGGTGCCTTTGGGATGGTGAAAGTTGCACCAAGATAAATAATGATAAATGCAGTGTCAGTTTCCGTTATGGTAAGATTTGCATCACCGTTTTTGCCGGGATCACCCTTCTCGCCCGCAGGACCCGTAGGACCTTGGGCACCTTGTGTGCCCGCAGTACCCTGTTGACCCGCAGGTCCTTGAATACCTTGAGGACCTTGTGCACTTATCGGGTTATTGTTCGCATCCCTTACAAGTTGCCAGGTTTTACCACCGTCCAGGCTCATCTCCCAGTATAAGTTAGAGTTGACCCTTAACAGAGGGGTAATACCATCCTTACCCGGAGCCCCGGTGGCACCTTGAGCACCATCTGCCCCATCTTTGCCATCCTTACCCGGGGTGCCTTGAGCACCGTCTGCGCCATCTTTACCGTCCACGCCATCCTTCCCATCCTTAGGTTGCGCCGGTATCATATTACCTTCAGCATCAAGCAGAAACTCACCGTTTAGGGTCCAGTAGAGCAGACCATCATCGTGTAGTTTTACGCTGATTTCGGGAGTGACTCCGTCGACACCATCATTGCCGTCAGCACCATCTTTGCCATCCTTACCGGCGGCACCATCAGTGCCATGCTTTAGGACGATCTTGCTGCCATCGCTCATAGTAAGTTCGTAGCCACTCTTGTCGTCCAGCTCCTTATAGGAGACAACGCTCAACTTGTTGGTCAAAGCATCTATCAGTCCTTTGATGGAGCCAATCTCTGAGTTAGCATAACTCGACAACAGCTCCAAACTCCCTAACAACTGCTCTAACTGAGTAAATCGTCCCTTTTGTTCCTCCAGCTCCTTAGCTTGCTCAGTGTTTTGCTTTATCAGAGAGTCAATTTCACTCCACACTTCATCCAGGTCAACACAGCCGCCAACAATGAACATTGCCACAAGCGTGATCATTGCAAAAAATCTTTTCATGTTAGTTGATTAATTTAAAAAGGTGGCTGTGACAATGCCCAGCCACCGGTCTATTAATAAATATAATTCTATTGAACAGGTTTTATCGTAAATAGGCGTACAGTATACTGGTTAGTATCCTTATCGACGTAATTAGAGTACGCGCTATTCGGACCAAAGCTAAAAATGGATAAGAGGCCCTTGCCTCTCGGTGTAGAAGAGAGGAAGTATCCATTAGTGCCCACCTCTTTCGTTTCACCATCATCATAACCGCTGGCGGGAAAATAGCGGACCACATCATTAGTATTGTCGTTGTTCCAAAATGTCGCCTTTGAAACATCATCAATGTAGGGAAGTGTTTGTCCGTAAAGATTACGTGAGGTTATCTTCAAGTGGGTATTGTTTCCATCACTGATATATTCGTACTTCCAGGCAGAGACCATACTGGTACCCTTATATCGGATTGCATAAGAAGCACCGGCCGTATAAGTTACGAAGTCGCTTACCATAGTAAGGCTTTTACCTTGTATCATCACAGTCTCTGTAACTCCGGGAGCATTCATCATTTGTATAAGATTAACGTGATTGGTATTATCCGGCACAATGGAACGCCACTCCTCTTCTTTAGGCAGATAATACGGTGATATATAGGTATACATCGGGTCTATAAACTTGTAGGCATCAGCATAGGCAAAGAAAGGACTTCCTGTACAAGCTGTCAAATCAGTGACGAAGCTATAACCTTTAAATAGAGGAGAACCAAACCAGTAATCTGCAGATAGCAGGTTGTACTTCGAGACAAAACTAAGCGGATTTGGAGTGGTACCACGGGTATAATGTTGACGCATCTGTTTCCCTTCGTGAACAAATTCAAGGATCAAATCGGTACTGTCTAAGTTGGCGATGGTAAAGTTATCAATCTTGTACATTGTCCAAGCTTCGTCAGTCCATGAAATTTGATTTTTAATCTTTAATAGATTTGGAGCAACAAAAGTATAGCTAAATGGTTGATAGAATTCAAATGGACATGAACCGTTGGAATCATCCATAAAATGCATCCAGTAATCTTCCCAGACAGTCAGGTCCGTCCATCCGCCGGTACCGTTAGACTCCTGTAGCTTCGTCATATTCCACACGCCAATCAGCTTCTCCATATCAAATAGAGGCTCTGATACACCACCACCTCCCTTAGGAATTACAAAGGTTACTCCGTTAAATATAATAGTAACCGCTGTTGAGGTCTCCGTTATTTGCAAATCGGGAGTTTCTCCGGCAGGACCTTGTTCTCCTGCAGGACCTTGTTCTCCTGCAGGACCTTGCTGGCCCGGAGTACCCTGTGGACCTGTTTTACCGATAGCTCCCTGTTCCCCCACAGGACCCTGTGGGCCTGTTGCGCCTTGCTCACCGGTAGGACCCTGAGGACCTTGAGCACCGGTATCACCTTTTTCTCCTTTTGGTCCAATAGCCTGAACCGGATTTCCGCTCTTATCCTTAACCTCTTGCCATGTAATTCCCTTATCGAGGCTTATTTCCCAATTACCATAAGTATTTACACGCAAAACCGGAGCATAACCTGCATCACCTTTTTCGCCTTTATCACCTTTTGCCCCTGTAGCAGGTATTTTATTTCCGGCTGCATCTAAAATGAATTCACCGTTAATAGTCCAATAGAGGCGCCCGTCGGGACCAAAAGGTTTTGCTCCAATAACAACGTTCTCGCCTTTCTCGCCTTTCTCGCCTTTATCACCTTTATCACCCTTTTCGCCTTGTTCACCTTTATCTCCTTGCTCTCCCTTATCACCCTTGGCACCATGCTTTAGGGTAATCTTACTGCCGTCACTCATCAATAGCTCGTATCCACTCTTGTCAATAAGTTCT
>Ga0255346_1002973_pt1 | contig 20539 bp, 17 predicted proteins | sample wastewater_treat_FD_194410 | JGI IMG/M metagenome (GOLD analysis project Ga0255346, IMG submission 194410) | Wastewater microbial communities from Lulu Island WWTP, Vancouver, Canada - plant22 | ecosystem: Engineered > WWTP > Wastewater > Unclassified | place: Canada: Vancouver, British Columbia... | reverse complement strand
AGAATGTAACGGGCAAGTGCATCAAGCTGTTCGTAAGTGGACATATAAAAAGTATTTTTTCACAAAGATACTTTTCTTTTTCTATAGACACATATTTTTGCAGGTGAGCCGAAAAAATATGTGTTTGTAGAAAAGAGAAGTATCTTTCCTCTATAAATCATAGGTTAATTTTTTGAATAAGATAATCGTATTATTTTGATAATCAGATTATTGCTGATATTTGATTCTTAAAAAAAGACAAAGCGATAACGTCCGTCTTCATTGCTAAAAACGGAAACACAGAAATATTTAAAATACTTTCCTCTGCGAGCTTTCCTGTCTCACACGCGTTTTCATTACCGGCAAATTCTATTGTTCATTTTGCGTACACGGGATAATATCTTTCGATATTTCGCCACAAAGATAAGGAACTGAGAAAATGCCGGAAGAAACCACCCGAAGAGAGAGGTTTCTCAATCAGGCTTTTACTGCCTGTAAATTTCTCGTGACATCAAAAGGCTTTCCGTTTTGCAATACGTTGAAAATAATAACCAGCATTTTGCGGGTTATAGCCAGTAATGCCTTTTGAGATTTCATCCGTTTTGAGAGATGATAGTACTTTTTACCCAAAAACGTCTTCTTTGAGCGGGCTGCCGACCACGATACCTGAATTATTACTGTGCAAAGATACGCATGTCAATGTACTTTTGGTTAAACGGCGAAATTGTCGGCTGAGTTGACGCATCTGTTGTAAAATCCCTTCAGGAACAAAACTGCCCTTTATCAAATCTTTCTGAAGACATTCTGCTATCCACTGTGCATCCTTTACATCGCTCTTTCGCGCGGGCAAGTGCTTGGTAAAATAAGGATTGATTAGTTTTAACGAAAAATCTGATTGAAAAACCTGCCTTATAGTTAAATACTCGTACTCTCCATCGCTACATCTCTACAACCTTCCTCTACCAAAATATCACGCAAGGTTATCAGATCAGGCGTGAGTGTCCCGTAAAGTTTTTCTAAAATTTTTTTGCCTTGTTCGTCCAAAATGCACGCAAATATGCTATCTTTGTGGACGTCAAGGCCACATGCTTTTTCCATAAAATTACCGAATTAAATTGTTCAACAATTAGTTTATTTCATTGGTCGTTAAAAAACCAATTTACAAAAGCAACATTTGTGCTTCGAGCACGGTACGGTAAACCTTTCAAGTTTTGTGGCCTTGATTTTTATTTTCACACGTTTGGAAATACCTCGATTTTCATGTAATTTTGCAATTAAATATCTTTATTCCTCGTTTTTTTATTGTAAGTTTCTTACGTTTCCTTTTAAGATATGAGTATTGTCGACAAAATAAAAAGTTCTTCTTCCACAGCATTTTCTTTCGAGCTTTTGCCTCCATTGAAAGGGGATGGCATAGCTTCCGTATTTAAAACCATCGATTTACTAAGAGAATTCGATCCTAAATATATCAATATTACAACGCATCGGAGCGAAGTTATTTTCAAACAAAACGATCAGGGACTTTTCGAACAATCAGATGTTCGTCGGCGTCCTGGGACGGTCGCTATTGCCGCTGCCATAAAAAGTAAATATAAAATTCCGGTTGTTCCGCATGTGATATGCAGTGGATTTACAAAGGAAGAAATTGAATATGAACTTATTGATTTGCAATTTTTGGGAATCACTGACCTTTTGCTGCTCAGAGGAGATAAAGCCAAGCATGAGAAGGATTTTGTTCCAACGGGACATATGCATGCCACCGATCTTCAGCAACAAGTCAACAACTTCAACAAGGGCATTTTTCTGGATGGCAGCAGAATGAAAGCACTTCCCGCAGAGCCTTTTTCCTATGGAATGGCAGCCTATCCTGAAAGACATGAAGAATCGCCCAACACCGAATCGGACTTGTATTATACTAAAATGAAAGTGGATGGCGGAGCCGAATATCTGGTTACCCAAATGTTTTTCGACAACCAAAAGTATTACGATTTTGTAGATAAGTGCAGAAACATGGGGATTACCGTTCCTATTATTCCAGGTATAAAACCAATAACTTTAATGAATCAGCTCACAGTGCTGCCTAAAATTTTTCACACCGAAATTCCTGAAGAGTTTGCGTCTGAACTTCGCAAGTGTAAAACCGATGCAGAGGCAACCGAAGTGGGGGTGGAATGGTGTACCAAGCAGGCCTCCGATTTAAAGGCTCATGGTGTACCAAGTATTCATTTTTACAGCTTAATGGCTGCACAGAGTGTTAAGCGTGTTGCTAAAGCCGTTTTTTAAAATATTCAATCTCTATTTATGCATCTTATTTTTTCCATACTGATTCTCATTGTCTTTATTGGAGTACTTTTCCTTCTTTTTGTGTTGGGATTCATTCGGTCGTTTTTTAATTTTGGGAGAAAAAGTAAAAAAAGAAAACAATCTAAGGAAGATAACAACATTTTTACGCATTCATCAAAGAAGAAAAAAATTTTCGACAAAAACGATGGAGAATATGTTGATTTTGAAGAAATTGAAGAAGAAACAAAGTAAGTGGATAAATCCAGAAAAAATTTGTTCCGATAAATTTCTCTCACATTTGGGCATGGGCTACAAATAGTTTCGTCCTTAAGAGATTTACTCATTAGCCAATTCAAAGGGAAAGTCAAAGTCGGAAGAGTTGTTCGATAGTCAGGAAAACCAAGCTCGTTTTTTTATTGAAAGCAATTTTGTTAAACAGCCCTGCTGATTTTTTTTTAATATCCACCCCCTGGAGAAGTTCTGCATAAAAGTTTTATAGGGTAGATAAAGTTTTATCTGTTTTATACAAGATTAAAACCTTTTTCCTATTGTGGAGTTGGGTTTAATTGCTTGAATTTACGAGAGAATATAATTGTCCCAATATAAATTTATTGATTGATAAGCGCTACGGTCGTGCAGGCCACAATTCCAGCTGTCTCTGTTCTTAAACGCCCCACTCCGAGAGAAACAGGATCGAATCCTTTTTCGATGGCTGTTTTTACTTCGTCGATACTGAAGTCGCCTTCAGGACCAATCAAAATAAATATTTTCGTGGATGGTTCTATCAGTTTTTTTAAAAAATTTCTCTTTCTCACACAGTCAAATTCTTTCATTATCTGGTCGGTATAACAGTGTGCTATGAATTTTTGCTGTGCCGAGTAGGTTGTCAGTACTTCCTGAAAACTGCAAAGGGAATGAACGACAGGAAATTGTGCTCTCATTGATTGCTTGCAGGCAGAAATAACAATTTTCTCAAGTCGTTCGGGCTTAATCATCTTTCGCTCGGAAAACTTACAAATAATAGGGGTAATTTCATGTATCCCTATTTCGGTTGCTTTCTCAACAAACCACTCAAAACGCTCGACATTTTTAGTGGGAGCTATGGCAATGTGTAAATGATAATGAACGTTTCCTTCATCAGGCAAAGTCTCAAGAATTTCAAATTCGCAATGGTTACTGTCTGGGAAAAGAATTTCAGCAAGGTAGCCATTCCCCTTTCCATCAACTATCACTATTTTATCTCCTTTTTTTAAGCGAAGAACTTTTATGGCATGTTGTGATTCTTCTTTGGGTAAAACATTGTTAAAAGCAACTTCGGGAGCATAAAAAACGGTCATAATTATCAAAAAGTAACGATAAAATTTATTGTGTCAAAACAGGCAATATAAGTTGAACCAAATTTATCCGAAAAAAATTATATTTATCCATTTTTCTCATAAATTTCGGCTTTGGCAGCCAACAAGGTGTTTTTCATAAGCGAAACGCGAGTCATTAATCCTACACCTCCCGGCACAGGAGTAATAAATGAACATTTTGGAGCCACTTCATTGAAATCTACATCTCCTTTTAGTTTGAAACCCGATTTTGTTTCGGTTGAGGGAACTCTTGTTGTTCCAACATCAATAACCACTGCTCCTTCTTTTACCATATCCCCCTTTAAAAACTCTGGTTGCCCTATGGCTGCCACGATAATATCGGCTTGTTGGCAAATTTCTTTCAAGTTTTTGGTATGACTGTGGCAAATCGTAACGGTTGCATCACCCGGATAAGTTTTTTGCATCAAAAGCATGGCAGTAGGCTTACCTACTATGTTACTGCGCCCAACAACAACACAGTTTTTTCCACTGGTTTCTATCCGATAACGCTTCAATAATTCCATAATTCCCATTGGCGTGGCCGAAACATAACACGGTAATCCTATACATAATCGGCCAACATTGATCGGATGAAAACCATCTACATCTTTTTTATAATTAATTGCTTCAATCATTTTTTGTTCCGAAATATGTTTCGGTAAAGGTAATTGAACAATGAATCCATCAACATCAGTATCTTCATTTAAGCGTTCCACTTCTTGCAGCAAACGTTGTTCTGTTACATCTTCTTCTAATCGAATCAGAGTGGATTGAAATCCGCAGATTTGACAATCTTTGATCTTTCCGGCTACATACGATTCACTTCCACCATCATGACCAACAATAATCACTGCCAGATGAGGACGCTTTTTACCGGCTTTTATCATTTGTTGAACTTCTTCAGCAATTTCCTTTTTTATCTGTTCCGAAATTAGTTTTCCATCCAAAAGGGTATACATGTTATAACTTGATTAAATGTTTTTAGGCATATCAATTTCATCAGAATATAATTTATTTTTTAAAGGTCTGATGGAACCCACATGATTATATTCATTCGTGTTTGTCTATGCAATACATGTGGGTTTCTTATTTTTACGGTTTTTAGTTTGTTTGCAGAAAAAGGTAATTGAGCTAAAAAGAATGAATTGAAAATAAAGGAAAACAACAATATCTTCGTGGAAAATACGATTAATTTTTTAAACACTTCAGTATCGGTAATGTTCCGGTTTAAAAGGTCCTTCGGGATTCACACCAATATATTCTGCCTGCTCTTTGGTAAGTTGGGTAAGCTTTACTCCCAATTGGCCTAAATGCAGTCGGGCAACTTCTTCGTCCAAATGTTTAGGTAAACGATAAACATTTATTTCGTATTTTTTTGTAAACAGCTCAATTTGAGCCAGTGTTTGGTTGGTAAAGGAATTGCTCATGACGAAAGAAGGATGACCTGTTGCACAGCCAAGATTTACAAGCCGTCCGTCGGCAAGAAGCAAAACACTGTGTCCATCGGGGAAAATATACTTATCCACCTGCGGTTTGATATTTACTTTCTGAATGCCAGGAAATTTTTTCAATTGATCCACCTGAATTTCGTTGTCGAAATGTCCGATATTGCACACAATGGAGCCATCCTTCATTTTTTCCAAATGCTGAATGGTGATAATATCGCGATTGCCGGTGGCAGTAACATAAATATTCCCTTCAGGCAAAGCATCTTCTACCGTACACACTTCAAATCCTTCCATTGCAGCTTGCAAAGCACAAATCGGGTCAATTTCGGTTACCAGCACTCTTGCTCCATAAGCCCGCATGGATTTGGCACAACCTTTCCCCACATCACCATAACCACAAACTACCACAACTTTGCCTGCCAGCATGATATCTGTTGCCCTTTTTATCCCGTCGGCCAAAGATTCACGGCAGCCATAAAGATTATCGAATTTCGATTTGGTAACCGAGTCGTTGACATTGAAAGCGGGGAACAGCAATGTTCCTTCCGCAAGCATCTGATAAAGCCGATGAACACCCGTAGTGGTTTCTTCCGAAACGCCACGAATTTCCGGAGTTATTTTCGACCAGAAGTTGCTATTTTCCTTTAAAACTTTTTTCAATATAGCCAACAATTCTTTTTCATCTTCTCCTTCGGCAGGCCGGTTCAATACGTTTGCATCTTTCTCTGCTGCCACACCTGTATGAATCATAAGCGTTGCATCGCCGCCATCATCAACAATTAAATTCGGGCCTTTACCGCCTTCAAAAGTTAAAGCCTGCAAGGTGCACCACCAGTAATCTTCCAGTGTTTCGCCTTTCCAAGCAAAAACAGATATTCCGGCTGCTGCGATGGCTGCAGCGGCATGATCCTGCGTGGAATAAATATTGCAACTGCACCAGCGTACTTCAGCGCCAAGTTTTGCTAACGTTTCAATTAAAACAGCCGTCTGGATAGTCATGTGAAGTGAGCCGGTAATGCGGGCACCTTTCAGTGGCTGCTGGGCTGCATATTTTTCTCGAATTGCCATAAGTCCCGGCATTTCTTTTTCTGCCAGTTCTATTTCCTTTCTGCCAAAATCGGCCAACGAAATATCGGCCACCTTGTACGGCAAAGAAGTGAACAATGCTTTATTGTCTGTCATTTTGTTGATTCTTTTGTTCAAATATCCTTTAAATCTAATGAAAAGTTTGCAAAGATATGAATTTTACTTGAAAATTCTTTACTTTTGCATCAATGTTTTCAAAGGTAGCCGCAGTTCATAGAGGCCGATAAAGATGAACATTTTTGTTGATATCCATACACATGGGAAATCTGAATTTAATCCGTATTCTGTGAGAAGTTTACAGATTAAGGAGGCAGCTCTTTTTTTTGATGCTGAAGAGCGGCGGTTTTGTTCGGTGGGTATTCATCCTTGGAATGCAGAACAGGATAATCTTCAAGATTTGGAAAGGTTTTTTCGTTATTCTTCCGATACACGGTGGATAGCGATAGGTGAATGTGGACTCGACAAAAATATTTCCACTCCTTTTGCCACGCAGAAAAGCATTTTTGAAGGTCAAATTTCTTATTCCGAAAGTTTGAAAAAACCTTTGATTATCCATTGTGTCGGTTATTTCAACGAGTTGTTGGAAATTAGGAACAAGTTTCGACCCGAACAACTTTGGATTGTGCATGGCTTCCGCGGAAAGCCCGAATTGGCCAAGCAATTATTAAAAACCGGAATTTCTCTTTCATTTGGCGAAAAACGGAATGCGGCAAGCGTGGCAGTAACGCCAATTGACAGACTTTATGTGGAAACAGACGAAAGTTTATTGCCGGTTGAACAGTTTTATCGAGAAATTGCAGAAATTAAAAATTGTCGGCCCGAAAATTTGAATGCGGGAAAGAAATTGCTTCATTTGAAGAATATTTGAATCGATTCAGCTAAAGTTGCAATTTTCAAAGAGATAAACCGAAAAAAATTAATTCTTTGAAACAAAAATTGTTTGATTATTATTGTTCTCTTTTTTACTTATGACATAACCAACAAAAAATGAAAAAGTTATATTTGGTTTTTATTTTCAATTTAATTCTTGCCGGAGTTTTCGGGCAGGGCATATCGTTGATGCAGCAACGAAAATTAATGAATGCCTTGAATGCCATATCCAGCTTGTATGTGGACAGCATTAACGATAAAAAACTTATCGAATCGGCCATAACTGCCCTGTTGAAGGACTTGGATCCGCATTCATCCTACATTCCACGTGAAGAAGTGGAGCGTATCAATGAACCGCTGGAAGGCGAGTTTGAAGGAATAGGCATTCAGTTTCAAATTTTTGAAGACACCTTGATGGTGGTTCAAACTATTGCAGGATGTCCGGCCGAAAAAGTAGGAATTCTTCCCGGCGACCGAATTATTTATATTAACGACGAATTGGTGGCGGGTGTAAAAATTCAAAATTCCGACATTTTGAAACGCTTGCGTGGGCCGCGAGGTTCGGAAGTTACAGTCAAAGTTTTGCGGCGTGGAAAACCCGAATTGCTCATCTTCAAAATTATACGCGATAAAATTCCCCTCTACAGCGTGGATGCTCAGTATATGATTGGGAATGATATAGGATACCTCAAAATCAACAGTTTTGGTCGGACAACCGATGAAGAATTTGTCAAGGCATTTACCGAACTTCAGAAAAAAGGAATGAAGCATTTGATTGTCAGCTTGCAGGGGAATGGGGGCGGTTATCTGGCTACGGCTATTCAACTGGCTGATCAATTTTTGGATCGTGGAAAACTTATCGTTTACACAGAGGGATTCCATCAACCCAAGAAAGAGTCGCTTGCTACCGCCGTAGGAAAATACGAAACCGGAAAACTGGTTATTCTGGTTGACGAATACTCGGCTTCAGCCAGCGAAATCGTTTCGGGAGCTTTGCAGGATTGGGACAGAGCAGTCATTGTTGGACGAAGAACTTTCGGCAAAGGATTGGTGCAGCAACAGCTTCCGTTGGTTGATGGCTCGATGATGAGGTTGACGACAGCACGATATTATACGCCATCGGGGCGTTGCATTCAGAAACCTTATAAAGATGGTGCTGATAAATATGAGCGCGAATTGCTGACCCGTTACAAAAAAGGAGAATTAATCCATCCCGACAGCATTCATTTCCCCGATTCACTCCGTTATCAGACTTTGCGACTTAAACGTACCGTTTATGGCGGTGGAGGTATTATGCCCGATGTTTTCGTTCCGCTGGATACCACACGTTTTACCGATTATCATCAAAAGTTGGTTGCAAGGGGAGTAATCAATAAAGTTTCCGTTCAGTTTATCGATCAGAACAGGGAGGATTTGAAGAGAAAATTTAGTACGTTCGACAAATTTGAAAAGGAATTCACGGTTGACGAAGCCTTTTTGCAGCAACTGATTCAGGCCGGAGAAAAGGAAAATATTCCGTTCCAGTCCTCTCAGTTTGACACGTCAAGAGAGCTGATCAAACTGCAACTTAAGGCATTGATTGCACGCGATTTGTGGGATATGAACGCCTATTACCGCATTATAGACAACGACAATGAAGTGCTGAAAAAAGCAGTCGAATTATTGCATACGCCGAATGCGTACGAACAAATTTTAAAGTAAAAAGGTCAAAGCAATGATTTTGTTGAAAGAAACTTTTTCGTTGAATCCTGTCATAGAATATGTTATCGACAATTGGGTAGAACTTACCGGTGCTATTTTAAGCCTGATATATCTGATATTATCGGTGAGGCAGAAAATCGGATTGTGGATTTTCGGATTTTTGTGTGCGGCATTGTATGTATATGTTTTCTTTCAAAGTAAGTTTTATGCCGGCATGACACTCCAATTTTATTACCTTGCAGTGAGTGTTTACGGATGGATTACGTGGAAAAGAGGAAAAACGGACACCCAACCCGAATTGCCGGTAACACGAACTTCCAAACACATGGCTTTCAATTTGCTGACGGGTTTTTTGGCTATTTTGGTGATTTATTTTTTCATTTTAAGTAATTTTACCGATTCGCCACTTCCCAGAGGTGATGCTTTTACCACAGCCTTGAGTATAGTGGCTACGTGGATGCTTGCAAAAAAATTGCTCGAGAATTGGTTGCTGTGGATTGTTGCCGATGCCGTTTCGACAGGTTTGTATCTTTATCGCGGACTTTATCCTACTGCCATACTTTTTACTGTTTATACGCTGATGGCTGTGTTGGGCTATTTTCAGTGGAAAAAGTCCATGAAACATCAGACACATTAAAATGTATTTGAAGTAAATGAAGAATATGCTGAGAGTTGCTATTTTGGGTCCTGAATCTACCGGAAAAACCGAGCTTGCCAAATCCCTTGCCGAATATTTTCAGGTGGATTGGGTACCTGAATTTGCTCGCGCGTACGTGGAAAGTTTATCCCGACCGTACGAATATGAAGATGTTTGTCGCATTGCCGCCCATCAGATTGATGAAGAACTGTTTTATGAAAATCATCCGAGCGATGGGAAAAAATTTGTTTTTTTCGATACCGATTTAATTATCACTAAAGTATGGTTTGACTATAAGTATGGCAAAGTACCCAAATTTTTACAGGAAAGATTAAATTGCCATTTTTTTGATTTTTATTTGCTGTGTTATCCCGATTTGCCGTGGCAACCCGATTCGGTTCGTGAACATGGAGACGACAGAGAATTCTTTTTCAACTGGTATAAGCAAGAAATAAAAAAAACAGGAAAATCTGTTTCTATTATCACCGGAATCGGCAATGAAAGGCTCCAAAATGCCATTCGGGCTTTGACTTCTTTTGTGAGATATTTATAAATTTTATTATTCAAATTTATGGAAAAGGAAATTTTAGATGCCATCATCGAATTATCGAAAATAGATCAGTATAAATTTGCATGTCATCAGCATGTTAGAAATGAGCGAATGCCTTCCATCAATAATTTGCAGGAAATTGTTCAGTTGTGCCGTTCTGTTTTGTTTCCGGGCTATTTTGACGATGCAGCGCTCGATTCCGATACGTTGCTTTATCATATTGGGCTTAGTATCGATCGATTGAAACTTTTGCTTACCGAGCAATTGAAAGCGGGATTCTGTTTCGAAAGAGAACATTCCACAGATAAAAATTTATGCAGCGACATGGAGCAGAACGTTGTTCAAAAAGTGAATGCTTTCATAGCTCAATTGTCTGAAATCCGCAGAAAGCTTTATACCGATGTTATTGCCGCTTACAATGGCGACCCTGCTGCCAAAAGTATTGGAGAAGTGATTTTTTGTTATCCGGGAATTCGAGCCATCAGCAATTATCGTATTGCTCATGCGCTACTCAAACTCGATGTCCCTTTGATTCCACGTATTATCAGTGAGCTGGCTCATTCGGAAACCGGTATCGATATTCATCCCGGAGCCGAAATTGGAGATTATTTTATGATAGATCATGGCACAGGTGTGGTTATTGGAGAAACTTCGGTGATTGGAAACAACGTGAAAATGTATCAAGGCGTTACGCTGGGAGCCAGAAGTTTTCCGTTCGACGAGAATGGAAATCCCATAAAAGGTATCGTTCGTCATCCACGAATTGGCAACAATGTAATCATTTATTCCAATTCTACCATTTTGGGAAATATCACCGTTGGTGATGGTGCCGTAATTGGCGGTAATCTTTGGGTGGATAGCGATGTCCCGGCCGGGGCAAAGCTTTCGCAGGACGATAAACTGAAACGTTGATTGTTAACCGATGAAAATAACTTCCGGAAACGACAATAAAATCAGGAAATTCTTTGCCGAGAAGGAGTTTCCTATGATAGCCAAGACCTTTCAGGGACTCGAAGAGGTATTGGCTGAAGAACTTACCGAATTGGGAGCCAACAATGTACAAATAGAGCGGCGCGCAGTGAGCTTTAGCGGTGATAAGGCAATGTTGTACAAAGCAAATTTGCATTGCAGAACCGCCTTACGTATTCTTAAACCGATTTTTTCTTTTGAAGCCGACAATACAGACGAATTATATAAAAAAATAAAGTCGGTGGAATGGGACGCTCTTCTGCATGTGAATAATACTTTTTCGATTGATACAACCGTTTTTTCTGATGAATTTCAGCATTCGCGTTTTGTAACCTATCGGGTGAAAGATGCCATAGTTGACTGGTTTTCAGAGAATTTTAACGATCGGCCAAGTGTTTCGATTGAAGACCCCGATTTTGTGTTTAATATTCACATCGCCGGAAGTCATTGTACTTTGTCGCTCGACAGCTCCGGTGAATCGCTTCATAAACGGGGTTATCGAACCGGACAGACAAAAGCTCCGCTGAATGAAGTTTTGGCGGCCGGAATGTTGATGTTGGCCGGTTGGAAAGGACAATCCGATTTTCTTGATCCGATGTGCGGCTCCGGAACTTTGCTTATCGAGGCAGCCTTGATTGCCTTGAATATCCCTCCCGGTATTTTTAGAAGTTCTTTTGCTTTTGAAAAATGGCCCGATTTCGATAAGGTGCTTTTTGATGATTTATATAATGATGATTCTCAGGAGCGACTTTTTGAACATCATATTTTCGGATCGGACATCTCAGTATCTGCCATTAAAATTGCCCAGCAGAATGTTAAAAGTAGCGGACTGTCAAAATATATTTCTTTAAAGGTACTGCCGTTGGAAAAGCTTGAACCGCCTTCATCCGATTGTTTTATTGTTACCAATCCACCTTATGGCGAAAGGCTCCCATCAAAAGACATTTTTGAATTATATGCCAACTTGGGATCATTGCTGAAACGTAAATTTTCGGGTTGTACTGCTTGGGTGATCAGTTCCAATGAGGAAGCACTGAAAAAAATTGGTTTAAAACCTTCAAAACGTTATCGGTTAATGAACGGACCTTTGGAATGCTGGTTTCAGCAGTATGAACTTTTTACGGGGAAAAGAAACGATTATTTGCAGAAAAAGAATTCCTGATTCCAGTTGTATTTATAATCTTTTGAATATTAGTTATTAAAGTTTCTTTTTTGACTGAAATTATTAAATTTCGGCATTTTTGCTTTTGGGAATCAAAAAAATAATTTACTTTTGTACCCGCTAATGCCCAGATGGCGGAATCGGTAGACGCGCTGGTCTCAAACACCAGTGGATTCACTTCCATGCCGGTTCGACCCCGGCTCTGGGTACTTTAATCGGCAGTTAATCATTTGATTTTCTGCTGATTTTATTTTTATGGGTGTAACATTTCAACAAAAAGATGATTTTTGCGGAGCAGTAAAATTGCTCCGCAAAAATTCTAACTTTATCAAAAATTTACTTAAGCAGTAACAACTTTCTTACTGTCGTGAAATTACCGGCTTGCAGTTGGCAGAAATAAATGCCACCCGGCAAGTTGGTACCGTTAAATTCTACTTCGTATTTGCCGGCATTCTGTTCGCCTTCGAAAAGTGTTGTAACTTCCCGCCCGAAAACATCATAAACTTTCAGCACAACGCTGCTTCTTTCCGGCAATTCGTACCGAATCATAGTTGTAGTAACAAATGGATTGGGCTGATTCTGGAACAAGGAAAAATGATGGGGTAAAATATTTTCATTTTTTCCTGTTGGTGATTCAGTTACAATTTCAGCAGAAGAACAGTAGCTCCAGGCTCCACCGGTTTGCACTTTATGATTATACGCACTGCTATTGTTAGTCAATCTCAAAGCTAAATAATTACCATTTGTCAAATTGAAAGCAGCAGCATTGGTTTCAAAAGTAAAAATGGTCTTATAGCCATCGCCGGTAATTATAGCTTGAGGACCACCGGATATAAAATCATTTCCATCGGTTGATGAACCAATCTCTACTGTAAATTCATCTCCATTTGCCGGTGTTGTTGCAAATACTATTTGTCCCTTCCATGTGTCATTTCCTGAATAACTAATATTTTTTGTTGCCACCTCGCTTGCTATCCAGATTTGAGAATTACCGGCATTTAAAGTAACATTTCCGCATGCTTTGGTCCGATTATCACGATACATTTTGCCATCATTGTTTAGCCACCAGGCTTGCAAAGAATAGTGCTCGGATGTTGTCATCAAAGGATAGTTATCAGTCATACCCAAGCCGTTGTATGAATCAGCTCCAATTCCATCTCTATCTGCATCGCTCCCAGTATAATCGCCGTAATAATTACCCAGAATGTTCTTATGGAAAGAGCCGCCGGTGTAGTCATAATATATCGGAGTAGGCGAATTCCAGCTGTTAACGGAGAAGCTTCCGTAAACATAAGCGTTTCCACTAGGATTATTATATAAATTATTCAGATAAAAGGTATTGTTGCTCGAAGAATACAGGTAGATGCCGTAGTAGGCGTTAGAGCTGGCAGTGTTGCCCGTAAATGTGTTGGCGTTGCTATTATACAGGTGGATGCCCTCAAGTTTATTATTATCAGCTGTGTTGCCCATGACTGTATTGTTACCAGCTTCGTGCAGGTAAATGCCGTAGTTGTTGTTCAAGGCACTGTTATTCGTGATTGTGTTGTTGCTGGAAAAATAATACAGGAAGATGCCGCAGTCGTTGTTAGAGCTGGTAGCGTTGCCCGTGATGGTGTTATTGCTGGAAGAAAATAGGTAGATGCCTTCAGTGTTGTAGTGCTCGCTGTCCCAGCCGCAGCGATTATCATGGATGGTGCAGTTAGTAGTACCACTAAGATAAATCCCTGCATAATAAGTAAAATAACCAGAACCAGTTGCTCCATAGATCGAAAAGCCGCAGCCTTCACCGCCGATAGTTACATTGTTAGCAGTTACTTCAAATACATGGTCATTTGCATTTGTTGCTATAACAGTAGTTGTGGCATAACCACTCTCCGATTTAATGGTGAGGCTTTTGGTTACATTTATATTCTCGGTATAGACACCATCTCCATGCCCGGTGCCGCTACTGCCAACAATGATAGTGTCGCCAGGGTTTGCAGCATCAATTGCAACTTGAATGCTGGTTGCCGCTTTCCCCCATGTGTCATAAGGAGGAGTATTCGAACCATTTGTTGCTACATACTTGATTCTTATAACGGTTTCGTTTCCAACAGTTGCAGCTGGTTCAGGAGCCGAATACTTGCGAACAAAAACTTGTCCCGGAGCATTTGTGGTGGTATAACCATAATTTTGGTACAAATCTGAAACTTCTGCTGAAGTCAAAGCACGATTATAAACTCGCACTTCATCAACTAAACCATTAAAATATTCCCCACTATATGAACGTCCTATTTGGAAGGGATTTGAATCGGTTGTTCTTGTAAAAGTAAAACTACCTATATAATTGCCGTTAATATAAAATTTTCCGGTTGTACCTTGATAGGTTGCTACCATATAATACCATTCACCGGCAACAATTTCATCCGGAGCAGCCACATAAGCGATTTGTGAATTATTGGCCACCCAGAATAGCCATTTTCTGGCAGGAGCACCGGTATTTGAACTAAGATTAATGCCAATATACCAATCATTATAGTTCCATCCAGAGCCCATTACAATTCTTCTATCACCTGGAACGGAAGAAGCTTTTACCCAAGCTTCCATCGTGAAATCTGTCAGTGTATTACTAATAATAGGGGTTTGTACATAATCATTTGAACCATCAAAACTCAACGCCTTTCCAAATTTCCCATCTACCCATGTAGGACTATTGTACAAAGTACCATTGTTTCCATTACCCGACCTATCATAAGCCGTTGTTCCGCTGCCTTCATCCAAATGCCAGCTTCCTTTTACTGGACTATTACCATTTATCACTCTTACAAAAGTATTGGTTGCATTGCTGACAGCTTGAGCAGAAGGATTACCATAATACATAAAGATTTCAGTTGTTCCTGCAGTGGGCACTTTTACCCAGATGATGGAAGTACCTGAAGCATCCCATTTTTCCACCCAGTAATTTAATTCAGTTCCATTCCCGTCGTAAAAACGAATATCACTGCCATTACTGTTGGCGTGAGCATAAGCGAAATTGGAAGTTGTTAATTCAACTTTTACCTGATAATCGGCTATTGGTGTTGCCGGATTCAAAGTAATCGGTACTCGATAACTGAAATTCTCTTCCGCTGATTTCATCCATGCTTTCAGTGTCATGGCATTCGAAACATTTAATGTTGAAGAATTAGGCACAGAAACATACTTGTGAGCTCCATTAAAATTCAATGCTTTGCCTGCTCCCTGAGCTGAAACCTGCAAAATAAAGGAAAAATTAAACAAAAACATAGCCAGCGAAAATGCAAGCAACCAAGAGCCAAATGAGTAAAAAAAATTTTTCATAATGTATCAATTATTTAAGATTGGTAATGTGTAAAGTTTTCTGATTCGTATTTTGATAGCAAAACAAAATAGTAAGATACAAATCCAACTCCTTTAATAGCGGCAATTTTCTTCATTTCGCTCAAAACCATTTCAATAATCAAATATTAACTCTATTACGTATTAAATAACAAATATATGAATAAATAATAGAAATTGTACCGTTTTAGTCAAATTTTTACAATAAAATAAAACAAAATAATTGTTTTTTTTCAATGTTTCGAATGTGATAGTTAAAAACCAGAAATATTAGCCAATTCAAAGGGAAAGTCAAAGTCGCAATGCTCCATAGTTAGAGCTTGTCTCAATTGTATTTAAGCAGATTCTAACATTTGTTTCAAAATGATACTCCGTTATATGGTGTTATCTCTTTGTTTGTAATGGATATATCGAGATTCACAAACAACTGTTTTGTATTTTTAAACATTGCCATTTCCTCCAAAACTAAAATCTTTCCCTTGTTGCAGATTTTGAGTGTAGGGATAAATGTGAATTTATTGCAGTACATATCGTAAAAATCGACTAATGATAGATTTTTTAATAACTCATCTCTGAAAATTATGAATGTTGTCAATTATTTATCCCGTTAGATATAGAAAACTTTGTGACTTATCATTTAATAAAATAGGTTATTGGAAAACATTATGACAAGTTGATTTGTTTGTATAAATATACATTTCGTTCGGGAAATGCAAATGATTATTTAAAAATTTAATTATTATTGGACAAAAAGTATTATTTTGTTCTTTTTTTATTACTTTTGCAAAACAAAATATTCAAATATGAGTAAAAATACAGAAAATATGATTTTTGATGAAGCAATGATCCAACAATTCTACGAGTCCTTTCCTGAAAAAATTGAACAGATAAAAAACCGGCTTGGCAGACCATTGACTTTAACAGAAAAAATACTCTATACTCACCTCTCGGCCGACGAAACATTAAAAAATTTTGTTCGTGGCATCGATTATGTCAATTTCTCACCCGACAGAGTAGCCATGCAGGACGCTACGGCTCAAATGGCTCTGTTGCAACTCATGAATTCGGGACGTTCAAAAACGGCAGTTCCGGCTACAGTTCATTGCGATCATTTGATACAAGCTCACGTTTCGGCTGAAAAAGATTTGGATACCGCAATAAAAACGAATAGCGAAGTGTACAATTTTTTACGGGCTGTTTCCAACAATTTCGGTATCGGTTTTTGGGAACCCGGTTCGGGAATTATCCATCAAGTAATTTTAGAAAATTATGCATTTCCCGGCGGATTGATGATAGGTACCGATTCTCATACACCGAATGCCGGAGGATTAACCATGTTGGCTGTGGGCGTCGGTGGTGCTGATGCTGTTGACGTCATGTCAGGACTGCCGTGGGAATTGAAAATGCCTAAAATAATCGGTGTGAAATTAACGGGAAAACTTTCCGGCTGGACATCGCCGAAAGATGTTATTCTTAAACTTACTGGCATGTTAACCGTAAAAGGTGCAACCAATGCCGTAATCGAATATTTTGGAGAAGGAACAGCTTCACTTTCGGCTACGGGAAAAGCTACTATTTGCAATATGGGCGCAGAAGTTGGAGCAACCAGCTCTATTTTTCCTTTCGATAACAAATCGGCTGTCTATCTCGAAGCTACAGGACGTAATTCAATTGCTGAAACTGCAAAAAAATTGGCCGAACATTTACAGGCCGATTCGGAAGTTGTACAACATCCCGAAAAATATTACGACCGACTGATTGAAATTGATTTAAGCACATTGGAACCTCACATCAACGGGCCCTTTACTCCGGATGCAGCTTATCCAATTTCGATTTTTGGGAAAGTGGTGAGAGAAAAGAATTATCCTCAAAAATTGGAAGTCGGGCTTATCGGTTCATGTACCAATTCTTCCTACGAGGATCTTTCACGAGCCGTTTCGGTATTGCGTCAGGCAAGGGAGAAAAATCTGAAAGTTCGGTCGCAAATGATTATTAATCCCGGATCCGAAAAAATAAGAAGTACAGCCGAACGCGATGGCATGTTGGATGAATTTAAAAGTTCAGGAGCCATAATTATGGCAAATGCTTGCGGCCCTTGCATTGGGCAATGGAAACGCGACATAGATGTAGCGGATCGTCCAAATTCCATTATCACTTCTTTTAACAGAAATTTTACCAAACGAAATGATGGCAATCCCAATACCCATACTTTTCTTTCTTCTCCCGAAATAGTTGCAGCTCTTTCTATTGCCGGCGATTTGTGTTTCAATCCGTTGACTGACGAGCTGGAAAACGAAAAAGGAGAAAAGATCAAACTGGATGAACCACAAGGTTTTGAACTTCCTCTGTTGGGATACGAAATAAAAGAATCGGGTTATATAGCGCCTTCGGAAGAAAAAATGGAAATCAATATCGATCCCAAATCAGAAAGATTACAACTATTGCAACCTTTTCCGGCATGGGATGGCAAAGATATGATTGAGTTACCATTGCTGATAAAAGTTAAAGGCAAATGTACTACCGATCATATTTCAATGGCAGGTCCGTGGCTTCGTTTCCGGGGACATTTGGACAATATTTCCAACAATTTGCTCATGGGTGCCGTCAATGCTTTTAATGATAAAACCAATGCCGTACTCGATCCGGAGACTAAACAATATATGGCAGTTTCGGCTCTCGCACGCAAATACAAGGCAAAAGGTACAGGCTCTGTGGTAGTTGCTGAAGAAAACTACGGCGAAGGTTCGTCTCGTGAACATGCAGCAATGGAACCCCGCTATCTGAATGTTAAAGCCATCATCGCCAAATCATTTGCCCGAATACATGAAACAAACCTGAAAAAGCAGGGTATGCTGGCTTTAACCTTTATCGACAAGTCCGATTACGATAAAATTCGCGAAGATGACCGCATTAGCATTCTTGGACTTTCCGACTTCAAACCGGGGAAAAATTTGTTGGTTCAACTTCATCATTCCGATGGAAGTGTCGAACAATTTAAAGTGGCACACAGTTTCAATGAAACTCAGATTGAATGGTTTAAAGCCGGGAGTGCACTGAATGCCATGAGAAAATGAAACGTTTTGTTCCAAAACTCAAGAAAAATTATTTTCCAAAAGCACAAATTAATATAAGAGAAACTTATCAATAAAAAATAGAGGTAAAAAATGAAAGAAGAACTTTTAATTTACAAATTATCTGAGACTATCAAAAAAACCAGCCAAATAGACAAAGAATTGTTTACCAAATACAACGTAAAACGTGGTTTAAGAAACGAAGATCATACGGGAGTACTGGTAGGTTTGACCCGCATTGGGGACGTAGTAGGCTACGAACGTACCGAAGATGGCCAATTAAAGGCAATTCCGGGTAAACTTTACTATCGCGGAATTGATGTAGAAGAATTGGTTCATGGTATTCAGTCCGAAAATCGTCTTGGTTTTGAAGAAACTGCTTTTTTGCTGTTATCAGGGTATCTGCCTACCAAAGACGAACTGGAAACTTTCAAGAAAATACTCAATGAAGCTATGCCTCTTCAACATCAGGCAACCATGAACATTATGGCACTGAAAGGACACGACATCATGAATATTTTGGCGCGCTGCGTTTTGGAACAATATATTTACGATGAAGATCCCGACAACATATCACGCGACAATCTTATTCGGCAATCCATCAATCTGGTTTCCAAATTTCCAACTATCATTGCCTATGCTTATAACGTTCTTCGCCATCACGAAAAAGGACGATCGCTTCATGTCCGCCACCCGGATGAAAATTTTTCTTTTGCTGAAAATTTCTTGTTCATGATAAAAGGAAAAGGACAATATACACCCCTGGAAATTAAAATTCTCGACCTGGCTTTGATTCTTCATGCCGAACATGGCGGAGGAAACAATTCCACTTTTAGCGTACGTGTAACCAGCTCTACCGAAACCGACACCTATTCTTCCATTGCTGCCGGCATTGGTTCGTTGAAAGGGCCGCTTCACGGAGGTGCCAACCTGAAAGTAATGGGAATGATCAAAGAAATGAGAGAAAACATTAATGATTGGACTGACGCTGATGAAATTGATCAATATCTGAAAAAGTTATTGAACAAGGAAGCTTATGATAAAACCGGACTGATTTATGGAATTGGTCACGCCGTTTATACCATCAGCGATCCGCGTGCCATATTGTTGAAAGATATGGCTCGCGAACTTGCCAAAGAAAAAGGCCTTGAAAAAGAATTTGCATTTCAGGAACTGATAGAACAGCGTGCCGTAGAGGTATTTATGAATTATAAAAATGGGAACAACAACAAGCAGGTTTGTGTAAATGTCGACTTCTATTCTGGATTTGTTTACGAAGCCATTGGAATACCCAAAGAAGTTTACACGCCTATTTTTGCAATGGCCCGCATTGTTGGCTGGTGTGCTCATCGTATCGAAGAACTTAACTTTACCAGCAAAAGAATTATTCGTCCTGCTTATAAGAATGTCAACGAAATTCAGCAATTTATCCCTCTCGAAAAACGTTAAATGCAATAGTTGAAAGGATTTTTTTAAACAAAAATCCTTTCGGCTTTTAAAAAGGAAAAAATATGAAAAAAATAAAAGTTGAGCAACCGGTGGTTGAGTTGGATGGAGACGAAATGACGCGCATTATCTGGCGAATTATCAAAGAGCAGCTCATCCTTCCCTATCTGGATATTGATATAAAATATTACGATTTAAGCATACAAAATCGCGATCGTACCAACGATGAAGTTACAATTGAGGCTGCCCATGCCATAAAAAAATACAATGTGGGAATTAAATGTGCCACCATAACACCCGACGAAGCAAGAGTGAAGGAATTTGGATTGAAAAAAATGTGGAAATCGCCCAACGGAACAATCAGAAATATAATAGGTGGAACTGTTTTTCGCGAACCTATCATTTGTTCCAACATTCCCAGACTGGTGCCTAATTGGACAAAACCCATAGTGATTGGCCGTCATGCTTTTGGCGATCAGTACAAGGCAACCGATGTACCCATCAAAGGAAAGGGAACACTAAAAATGACTTTTACTGCCGAAAACGGAGAAACACAGGAGTGGGAAGTTTATAATTTTCAAGGAGATGGAGTAGCCATGAGTATGTACAATACTGATGAATCAATTTATGGATTTGCCCGCTCGTC